>Ga0209628_10000727_pt1 | contig 20443 bp, 13 predicted proteins | sample TergutCu122P4_FD_187285 | JGI IMG/M metagenome (GOLD analysis project Ga0209628, IMG submission 187285) | Cubitermes ugandensis P4 segment gut microbial communities from Kakamega Forest, Kenya - Cu122 P4 (SPAdes) (version 2) | ecosystem: Host-associated > Arthropoda: Insects > Digestive system...
ATATGTTCCGGAAACGGCAGAGACGGCATATCGGTCGGACACCGCGACAATTATTTGCTTATACGCAACAACACTTTTGAAAACAACCGCAGACTGGGCGTGTATTACCGTCCGGACAGCGCAAATGATACGGGAGTTTCGGTTATTTTTGAAAACAATATCATCCGCAATAATTCCGGCGGGGATTATCAATCACAGGTTTATTTTGACAGCAAAACTCAAAACGTATGCTTTTTTGGCAATGCAATCACCGCACAACCCGGTCAAAACGCCGTTTCCGGTAGCGCGGAACCCGAATCGCTTTATGTGGACGGCAACGATATCGCAGGCGATATCGCATTATCAGGCGGCGGTATAAAATACGAACGTCCCGAAATACTGCCCGAAGCCGGCTGTGATCTCGCAAAACCGGAACACGCCCGTCATTTGGGCCGGCCCGGTAGGATACCTTTTTAAATAATCTGATTTGATCTGTTATTTTACCGGGAATTCACAAATGTCACAACCGAACGCGCGGGTATTGTATAATCCCATACATCGTCGAGTTCTGCGTAAACATCGCGGCAAATATGTCTTTCGTCGGTAACATATACTTTCGTCGTTCCGTTGTTAAACGCTTCGACGCCGATTACCGGTTCAGTCCTCGTTTCGTTTATCAAAACGACGACTGTTTCTTTCGCGTCCGGACTTTGATAAGCCGATACGGAAAGCGATTTGATGCTTAACGACGTTTCTATCCGTATATATCCTTCTTTTATAAAACGCGAATAATTACCCAATGCCCACATTCTTTTTGAATCCGTATAAGTTTTGTTTTTTGTATCGACATAAACCAGCCCGTCTTTATAATCATATTTCGATACAGCCAGCCAATGCGACCATGAAGCGACGGACAATATCGTCATATCCATATGCACTTCTTTTGCCAGCGTCAAGGCGGCGTCCATACCCAAATCTTTTCCGCTTTCCATTTGGCACCATTCAGTTTGGTGCAGCGGCAGCATTCCGGGAATTGCCTGAAAATAATCGGCGGCCATTTTTTTGTCTTTTTCGTTCGACCAGTACGAATGGACCGCAAAATGATCCATCGCGTTTCTTAATATTTCGTCTTCTATTAATTGATTATATAATTTTAACGTATATGTTTTGTCTTTCCATTCGCCGCTCTCGATAAGCGAAATCTTAACTGGAAGTTTTTGAAAAGTCAGTTCATTTGCAATTTCCCTGCCGACCCGTAAAATCTGATCGACTTTATAATGACAGCCTTCCTGAGAAGCGTCTTTGCCTCCCCAATCCCATTGCGGTTCGTTGATCGGACTGAGATATTTTACCGGCAGCCCTTCGTCAAGCAATAATTTTGTTATATCCACGCAATATTTGGCGAAATCGGTTTCATGTTCAACCGCAAGATTTGATTCTTTTTTATTGTCGCCGCCCGATGTATATCCCGATACAGTCATACGCGCCGGAGGGCTGTTGACAAATACGACATTGTTTACAGCTCCGCGTTCCGCCGCGAATTTGAAAACTTTTATCGCCGCCGAATCGCGCGATAAGTCATATTCCCCCGGGGAAACTTCAACCGTTTCGCTTTTTCTCCATTTATCGCCCGTCCGGTTAGGATATCCCGCTCCGATATTGTATCTGAATATATTTAAACCGATTCCTTTTTCGGTATCATAGAGCAAATCCATGATTTCCCCGATATTATCCCAATTTCCGACATCCTGCGACCACCATGCCCCCGACGCCCCGAATCCTTCTATTATTTGATATTTTTTCATATTATCCAGTTTAATGATTTGTTTTTCCATCATTTCCACTCTCCCCTTTTTTGATATAATTATTTCCTGTTCCGTTTCTTCGGATTCGGTTAAACCGGGACTTTTACATCCTGTCAAAATTAAAACAAATAAAAAAATTAAAACCATTAAAACAATTAAAATTATGTAAAATCTTTTTACATTTATAAATATAAACATAAACATGAAATGTATCTCCATTTGATATTAAACGATAATTTGATTATATCATAGAGATTCATAAAAATCAATATTTTTTGTTTGGGAGAATAAAAATATATAAATTTGGGGCAGATGTATCGAACAAGTTCGAGATAAATCTGCCCCTACGATTTGTGTTTATTTTGTTAATTATGCGGGAATCCTTTTGATTTCTTATATTTTTTTGCGTAATGTTTATTTTCCCGAAATAACAACGCCGTTAAACGCCGCCCACGGAATAACCGAACCGCCGCCGCAGTCTGTTTCGGCGCTGATCCCGGCAACGTTAAATAACATTTCGAGCATATTGCCGGATACCATTGTTTCCGCGATCGCCCCGACGACTTTGCCGTTTTCGATCAAAAAGCTGTTTTTGGCAACTCCGGAAAAATCGCCGTTCGGAGACATCGAGCCGCCCGAAAAACGGTTGATCAATATACCCCGTTCTATCCCTGCGGTAAGTTCGTCAACCGATAATTTCCCGGCCGCGACAATCATATTTCCGGTAGCGCTCGCACGGGGCAAACCGGTTTTCAGCGACGCATATTCGTTAAGGGCAAACGCGATCAGTTTGCCGTCTTTTATGATATCCTGCTTAGAAGATAAATAACCGTCCTGCATACGCGAACCGTTTAATATCCGTTCGTGAAGCGGGTCGTATGATACGCTTATGCGTTCGTCCGCGACTGTTTCGCCGATTTTGTCTTTCCACGGGCTTGTGCCGGAAATGATCGCGCCGCCCCCGACGCAGTTACCGAGCGCGCTCCCCAGGAAAAACCCCATGCTGTCCGGAGAGCAAAGCAGCGTCCCCGTAAATTTGCCCTCGACGGGTTTCGCGTCGAGTTCCATTGCCGAACCGGCGATAAGCCGCCGCAAATCGGCATACGCGAGAATCGGGGAATCCAAATCTTTCGCGCCGTAGCCGGAACCGTTGAACGAAGTTGTCCGTTCGCCGTCACGCGCGGAAAAACTGACGCTTGCGCCGTACTGCGAACCGATCGTCAAAGCGCGGGTGCCGTTTGAATTGGCGTACAGCGACTCCCATTTATGATGGCTCACGATAAACTGCATAATATCGGTTTTGGGATATTCCTGTTTGACCTGTTCCATAAATTCAGCCATACGGTCATACATCAAATCCGGATTGGATTCAGTCTGCGCCATATCAAAAACATGCTCGCCGATCCCGCTTGAAATCACTTCGGCGGGATCCGGTTCGGAAGATTTTGCCGCGTCTATGGCGGCGTCGACCGCTTTATCCACGGTTTCTTTGTCTATTTTATTCGTACCGTAAGAACCTTTGCGTGATCCGGAAAGCGCGCGTATGGATATACCGCCGGAAAATGTCGTGCGCATGAGAGAAAACTTCCCCGCGTCAAGATTTAATTCGTCCATTTGTCCGCGTGAAACCCATACATCCGCGCCATCCGCGCCTTTTTCTTTCAATCGTTTATGCGCGTATTCAATCGCATCATATAATTCTTTATTATTTATCATAAATTATTTACCTCCCTCCAATATTTACGCGGCATTTGACCGCAGGGCCGCCCATACCCGTGGGCATAGGCTGTTTTTTGCCGCACATGCCGTTGCTTGTCCAGTCCATGTCATCCGAAAGCATTGTCACAGTCTTTAAAAGTTCAAACGCCACGCCCGATATTGTTGTATCGCGGATCGCCCTGGCAATTTTGCCTTTTTTGATTTCATAACCTTCAACCACGCCGAACATAAACTCGCTTGTCAAATCCGCCTGCCCGTTGTTCCATTGGACTAAATAATACCCGTCGTCGATCGAAGCGATCATATCTTCTATTTTGCTTGAACCGGGAAGAATAGCCGTATTCCGCATACGGATAAGCGGTTCGTCGGAAAATGCGTAAGCGCGGGCATTTCCGGTCGGCCGGTGATCGAAATGCGCGGCTGATTCGCGGTTGTGCATATATCCGGTCAAAACGCCGTCTTTGATTATCACGGCGTCCTGCGCGACCGTTCCTTCGTCGTCGACATACACCGGCTGGGGCGTTTCTTCACCCAATGCAGTATTGGCGAAATCGATCAAAGTGACAAGTTCGCTCGAAACGGTTTTGCCGAGATAAGGCCCCGCCACAGATCCGCCGAGAACAAGATCCGCTTCGACGGTATGCCCGATCGCTTCATGCGCGAGTATTCCCGCAAGCTTCGCGTCAAGGATCACGTCGCGGGTTCCCGCTTCGGCAAAAACGCCTTCGCGTTTTTTCATGAGTTTTTCATAAAGAACGTCGATTTTAGCGAATAATAATTTCGGGTCGCTGAATTGATCCGGGAAAAAGCCCGGCCCGCCGAACGGTTCATAGAGATTCACCGGGGCCCCGTCGTCGGTTGTGGCGGTCATGCTGCAATACGTAAAAGTTCTGGGAATTAATGAATAGCCGTCCGCGCCGTCGCTTGTGATAAACGATTTTTCGATATAATCGCAATTGACCGAAACGGAACGCGAAGTCAAACCGGGGTATTTTGAAACGATATAAGCGTCGATTTCTTTGGCGAATTCCAGAAACACGCGCTGTTCCGAATCGTTTATCACAGTGCGTTTCGTGGATAATTTATCGCCGGGTAAAATTGCAAACGGCGGTTTGGGCGAGCCTAACCTCGAAGTCAAAAACTTTGCGTTGCGTTCAGCCGCGCTGAGAACCGATTCCACGGCTTTTTCGTCATATTCCGCGCCGGAAGCGAACCCCCAGAAGCCCCCCTGATAAACCCGCGCCGATAATCCCGATCCCTCCGAAGAAGAGTTGCCTACGATGTTGCCTTTCAGTAAGCCGACGCTGCGCGAGCCGCCGCGCTGGAAGCGCAATTCTGTGTGCCCTGTGATTTTTGCTTTGAACGGAGTCAATAAATCTTGAAACATTCACTAAATCCTCCTTTGTTTTATGTTTTATCATGTTTTATCATTTATTCTTTATTTATTTCTTTGTTGTGCGCCGTCATTTTACTTATCAGAATATACTAATCATCAAAAGATTTCAAAACTTTTGCTAAATTTTTATCCGCCGAACCTTTTCTTTTTTCAAACCATGACGCGATCCCGCTGTTTTTCTGCGATATCAAATCCTGTATATAAAAAGCGTATCCCTGCCAGTTGTCGTATATATATCCGGAATCAAACGTTCGCCCGTCGAGGAGCATATCAAGCACCTGCGCGGATTCGTCGTCGCGCGTAAATTTTATTTTCAGCGCGACTTCGTAATATTGCGGCACAACTGTTTTCCAGCTCTCCGCGTTTAACGCGCTCACGATTTTTCCGACTCTATCCGGGTCTTTTATTGTATTCGGAATCGCCATCATCGACGAACCGCCGTCGGACATCGTATAATACCGATCCTGTAATTCATCATATTTCGGATACGGGATGATCCCGAAATCTTCTTCCATTGTTCTGAGCCCTTTCGCCGCGCTGAACAAATCATTCCAGAATACGGCGCGGTTCGCTCTATATATCGTGCCGTCCTCGCCCCAGTCGCCCGCAAACGCGCCCGGATTGTTTATGATCAAATCATATATTTTGGCGAAATTGTCATAAATTTTTTCGTTCGGCACAATATTTTCAAGGATACCGTCCGCGTTATTTTGCATGATTCTCATACCGGACGAATATGTATAAGTCACCACCGCGCTCCAATGATTTGTCACCAATCCGTAAAAATCCCCCGCGCTTTTTTTACCGTCGTTGTCAACGTCCTGATATAAGCCTTTCGTTATTTCGTTTAATTTATCCAGAGTCCAGCAGCCGTCAAGCACAAGTTTATACGGATTATCCAATCCGTAATTTTGCGCCAGACTTTTATTAAAATACATGCAGTAAGAATTATATAATATAGACAGGCAATATTCTCCGGGGACGACATAAAGCTTATTATTGACAGACATTTCTTTTACCGCGTCCTGCAAGAACCATCGCTGGGACAAATCGATCGTCGGGATCGAATTCCATTCCAGATAAGGCTTTGACAACGACGAAGTCGCGAGTTCGATCATATGCGTGACGACCAGATCATATGCGTCGTCGCCCGAACGCACAGCTTTCGCGGCGTCTTTTTCGGGGCTTATCACCGCGATAGGCATAAATTTAATATTAAATCTTTCTTCTATTTTTTTGTTTCTCAGATATATGGCGTCCTCCACATTTTCCCCGGTTTCATCTTCGATAAACAATTCTTTGATATAGTGATTGTTCCTGTAAATTACTTTAAATTGCATACCACCCATATCTTCGTCTTCTATATTGTCCGAAATTTTCAAACGGTCTTCGACCATCGAATATTCTTCGTCCGCCGGGTCAATTTCAACGCCGTCTTCCGCATTATCTAATATTTCACCGTTGTTCGCGTCATTTTTGCCGCTGTTTTCAGAACACGAAATCAAAAGCACAGACATGATAAGAGTGACAACAGTAAAAAAGCTCAAAAGTCTTTTCAATTTTAAACTTTTCATAATGATTCTCCGTTTGTTTTGTTTTTATTTTTTATATTTTCACGAAATTTTTATCAGTTCGCCGTCTCCGGGCATGAGGATCAAAGTGCATACTCCGGCAACTTTATCCAATTTATACCATTGTCCCGTAGTTTTATCCATTACATAAACCCGTTTCATTGATTCTACTGTTATATCTATCTTATTCACATTTATATAATTCTTGTTGGCAAGCAGAATCTCCCCGTTGCCGAAAGTTCCCAATGTAAGCTCCCCTGTTGTTTTTATACCGGTTATATCTTCTATATCTCCGGGAGCATAATATTTTATCGATTTATCAATTTCTTCGCCGATATGATACGCCCCGGTTGATTTTGTATCCGCCAAATGCGTTCCGATGGTTTGCAAATCTTTATTGATTCGCATGACGTCGTAATAATGGCGCATAAGCGAACCGTCCGTATCAGCCATTCCGTTCGCCCATTGCCAGCCGTCGTCGAAATCCGGCGTCCCGTATGTAAAATACGATATCCGCGAACTGCCGTAAGCCAAGCTTTGAAATACTTCCCAGCGTATTTCCGCTTCGCTCAAATTACGGTACGGACCGTGTTCGACCACAAGTATGATAACCATAAACGGTATGCCTGTTTTTATAGATTTATCGCGTATGATTTCTATATTGTCAAAAAATCCCGCCCTCTGCGAAGTATTCCATGCCGATTCGCGGATCAGCCGTTCGCGTTCGTTTTCATTTTTACCCGCGCTGCTTTTGTTATCCAATTCACGCCCGACAAAATGATAATGATCGTAACTGATAACCGCCGGTTTGACGATATCTACAAAATAATCAATATATTTTTTATAACTTCCCGTTTGAAGCTGTTCAGCCGAGGCATAATTCGGGAACAAGTTGATATAAGCCTCTCTATCAGGGTCCAGTTTATTCAAAACCGCGCATACTTTCCCCAACGCGTCAAAATCGTCATATGACGGTTCATCCGTAATATAATACGCTTTCACATTTTCATATTCTTTGTAATCCTCAACGACTTGTTTCAAAAGAGATTCGCGGGTTTCGGGATTATTTATAGCCTCATAAATACGCCTGTCCGCAACCATCGCTTCAATGCCGACGTCCGCGCATAATTTTATAATCCTGGCATTGTCGTTTTTATCTTTGCCTTCCACGGGAATCCGCGTAAACCCCGCTTCGGCAATTTCTTTCACGGATTTTTCGTCCATTACAGACGGCCCGAACCAATACATTATGGGATATATATTTTTATCCATTTTATCCATATCCATATTCATCAATTCCTTTTCTTCTATATTATTATTTATATTATCATTTGTACAGGAAATCATAAACGAAAACAAAAACGAAAATATCATCGAAAATACGACAGCAATAAATCCTGTAAATTTAAATATCTTCATTCAAACGTTACAAAAACTCCCTGACCGCTGCCTATTGTCAATTCCACAACAGAATGATCGCCGGACGAATTGACGAATCCCGAAGTTTTCTTACCTCCCCGAATATTGATATGCTTTTCGCCGCGTGTTTCAAGCTTTACATTTGCCGCGACTGATCCGTCAAACGGATCATGCGAATTTACTGCCATAACCGCGTAACTGTCGCCTTTCTTGAAATATCCGACCACGATTGCTTTATCCGAATTGATTTTTATATCAGGCAGATTTGACGGTTTTACATAACTGTTTTGTTTTTCCAGCTGCGGTTTTATACGGCTGTCCGAAAAATCTATATCTCCGTAAACTCCGGTATAAATATAATCATATTCTAAAAATACAGAACCGAGCGGCGAATGAAGTGCAGAATTGATATCTTTCGTATAATCGTATGTAGGATTTTTTTCGCCTTTGAGATTTACGCAAGACGTCGTTTCATCCCACCAGCCTTTTGAATAACTCGCGTGTATGATCGCTTTTGCCCCGTATGCCAGACATAAATAAACCTGCCAGTCAAGCTGGTACGCGTCAAGTAAATCTTCGGCTTTCCATGCGCCCGTTTGAATGATCACCCACATCTCTTTGTTTGATTTCAAGCAAGCTTTCGCCACAATATCAAGATTTTCGAGATATGTCGCGAATACATTTACCCCCGTGTACGGATAATAGTCAAAACAAATATACGGCAAATCGATTTCGCGTATATATTGATCGATATGTTCCGCGTAAGACATATTGCCAAGCTGCGAGACAACTTCTTCTCCGGTGTTTTTCGGTATGCTCGCGTAATTCGGATATAAATTGATAAAAGGCAGTTTATCCGCAAACAATTCTTTGTAACGTTTTACGATTTTATCTATATGAGCGAAATCTTTCGAGTTCGGTTCATCCACGGGATAATCTCCCCAAAGAGCGGGACTTTTCGGATACACTTTTTTTATTTCGTCAAGTTTTTCAATGGGAAATAATTTTGCGTAACCGCCGGCGTTATTCCCGTCGCCGCCCCACCACATCGGAGCTATATTGGAAACCGAAATAACCCCCATATGATATTTTTCGCACAAACCCAAAAACTGTTCCGACGATTCGACCGAAACGAAAAAATCCGCACCTGTCTCAAAGGCTTGTTTAATACCTTCGTCCGTGTGCAAATCTTTCGTAAAATAAAATAATCCCACGGGATAACGTCCGTTACATAAATCAACTAAATTCGGCATAAAATTACCTCCGGTTATGATATTTGTTGTTATTATAATTATACAATCATTATATCACAACAAGAATCCAAAAATCAAGATAAATTTCGGTTAAAATGACGCTTAATTAACTTTTTTTCAATAAAATGTATCTTTAAATAATATATACTTTTTATTATAATTAAATAAATATTATTATTGATGGAGAATAAAAAAATGAAAAAATACGAAATAAAATATATCGCGCAGCCTTTTGACAGTTTTGACATAGAAAATGCCAATATAAATATATGCGCCGCTATGGTACTGAACCAAAACGAAAACGAAATCAATCTTTTCGGAAATTTTCACCGCATATTATACGGAAAATATCTCGCCGGATTTGCTTTCGAAGGATATGATTTGCTCCCGCCGCTCTGCATTTTACAAACTGTATGTGAAAATATAAACAGTAACGCGGCGTATTATAACGGCACGATTTATGATCCGAAAATCGGCGTATTTTCTATTTCTGAATATAAAAAACAAAACATAAAAATATTGAGTTATGTTCAAATATTTATACCCGAAGCATATGAAAATACCGAATGGCGCCCGTATATCCCCGCCGAAATACAAACAGAATTTGGCAAAGACAAAGAACTGGAAACGTTTTTTCATAACTTACCGCCAATGCAGCAGTCAAAAATTCTCAACTACATATATCCGTTTTCAAAACCGAGTTCGTTTAAAGAAAACAGAAAATTGACAAAACCGGTAACTCCCGCAAACATACAAAAAATCATCGTGCATATAAAATCATTTATGGATATTCCCAAAACCGGAAAATCAACGTGGGAAGAATTAAGGGAGTTTGAAACGGCAAAAGCAGTCGAAATATTAAAAAAGTGCGGGATCACCGAAGGTATGACAGTCCTCGACATGGGCTGCGGCCACGGGCATTATACATTCGCCGCATCGATCGCAACAGGAACGGACGGAAAAGTTTTTGCCGTTGACATGGATCAAAAAGTATTAAATTATGTAGAAACCAGGGCAAATGAATTGAATCTCAAAAATATCACATATCTTAAAACAAACGAACAGGGTCTTTCGGATTATAAAGAAAGTATAGATTTTATTATTTTATACGATGTTTTACACGGTTTGTTTAATCACACAAAAGCCGACTGGGGAACAACGACAAAACTTGAATTTATAGACATTCTTGTATCTTTACTCAAAAATAACGGCATATTGTCGCTCGCGTTATACGACGAAATCGAACATAAAAAAATCACCGTAAAAACAAAAGACGGCAAAGATTTTTTCAAATCAGCGCCCATCCCGCATGAAGAAGCAATCAAACCCTATATCGAACTTATGCAGGCGAGCGGATTAAAATTACACAGCGTAATCGAAAACGGCGGCGCGCATTTCGACGATTTTCATAACCCGTCGAAGTGGCGAAAATACGGCGAAGTAAAAGTCAGTTCTCTCAGCCGAAGAAATATCTATAATTTTATTAAAACAGAATAAAACATGATTTTTTTTATTCTTGACACTCCCATATATAATATGCTATAATAATAAAAAACCGGGGAGGTAAATTATATGCGTATAATTAAGATTTTGCGCCTGTTTCTTGTGCTTTTGTTATTGACTGCGTTAATTTCATGCGGAAGCGAAAGCAAAACTTCCGGCAATGATGCCACATCGCCCGAAAACTTAGATAATTTTCAAAACGAATCTTTGCCAACAAATACCGACGCGCCAATTTATCCCGAACTTCCCGCCGCTGACTTTGGCGGCAAGATTTATACAATACTCAACCGCGAAGGGCCGCATATCTGGGATCAATTCATAGCGGAAGAACAAAACGGCGATCCCATAAACGACGCGTTATATCTCCGGAAAGTTTTTATCGAAGACAGATATAACGTACAAATCAGGCAATTCGTGCCGGGTGACGGAAATAAAACCATAAACGCGGCAAAAACAAGCGTCAAAGCCGGCGACAATACATATTCGTTGATCCAATTGGAAATCATGGATCTGGGAACCCTCGCCAACGCCAAGTTTCTTGCGGACTGGTATGAAATGCCGTATATAAACGAAAACCTGCAATATAACTGGTGGGATCAAAATTTAAACTGCGATCTGACCGTAAACGGCAAATTATACATGCAGGACGGACAGCTTATCATAAAAGACGATTTGCGTTTGACCTGTATGTATTTTAACAAAGGCATGTTTCAGGAATTTAATCTTGAATACCCGTATCAATCTGTCCGCGACGGCAAATGGACGATCGACAAAATGATCGAATTGTCAAAAGGGATCAACAGGGATCTTGACGGCAACGGCGTGATGGATCAATATGACCAATGGGGTTTCATGTCTGAACATCAAGCGGGGCTCCATTTTTATCAGGGCGCGGGCGAAAGGTCCGTGACAATTAATAAAGACGGCGTACCCGAATTGACTTTGGGCGGACAGCGTTCTTTAAATGTCATCGAAAAAATTTTGCAGATCACTTCGGACCCAATGGCGATGTTCCATGCCGACACGATCAAAGGCGCAGCCGACGTATGGCTTCAAGCCAACGCATATTTTCAGGAAGATCGCTTTTTAATCCGTTCGAGTATATTCCTGCCGATCGTCGAATCCCTGCGCTCAATGGAAACCGATTTCGGTATCATCCCGTTCCCGAAATTTGACGAACAGCAGGAAAATTATTATTCGACGGCGACCCAATGGGGTTATGCCGTTGCATTCCCAAAAACAGCCGATCCCGAATTTGCCGGCTTTATAACGGAAGCGCTCGCCCGCGAATCCGTCACGACATTGACGCCCGCTTTTTACGATGTGAGCCTAAGGACAAAATACGCGCGCGACGATGAATCCGAAGATATGCTCGATATCATTTTCGGCAATAAAATATACGATATAGGCGTTTTATTCAGCCTTACAGGGTTAGACGCCACATTGTCAAGCATGGTCAGCGGCAGAAAAACCGATTTTGTTTCCACGTTTGATAAAAACAAAGACAAAATGCAAACCAAAATCGAAAAATTCTATGAAAGTTATCAATAAAATTTTTATAATAATTTTAATGTGTCCCGATAGCATAATATAAAAATTATCTGCGTTGTGATTGTTGCCGGCGGTAATATTAATAAATTTATATAATGTGCGAAAGGGAATCACCCGCCCGTTGCGACGGGCACCCTCTTCTGCGGAAGAGGGCGTAAGGAAAGACGCACTAAAACCCCAGCCTCCTTTCGCAAAAGGAGGTGCCGTCCGCAGACGGCGGCGGATTCTCCTATTAAGCACTATATTCGGCTAACAATCGAAACAATTATATTCGTAAATATAAACATTATTTACACTGTTAAAAATATTATATAAACCAAAATTCTTCTAAAATCATTTATCAATCACTTCAAAAAAATGCTTGAAAAATTTATCGCCGTCGACGCGCAGCGCGATTTCATTTTTACCGTCAGGCGCTTCATTGAAATACAAAAGCCCTTTCAAGCGGCTGCTTTCAATATCAACTTCTATTGTTCCCTTTTTAAAGCCGCATAGGGTCTCGTCAAATATAACAGCTCCCGCGAGCGGGTCATGAAACGTGACAAATCCGGGTTTGTTTTTACCGGCAAACATAAAATCATTAACCGGCATAAACGCGTCGCCTTTAAACTTTTCCGCCGCTTCTTTTCTATCCATCGTCACATACGTAGTTACGTCAAGCCCGACGGATTTGATTATTTTTACCGGCGCATTATACATAACAGCCGTTGCGTACGGGTCACACGAAGCATTCCATTCCGTGAGGCATGTATACAGCGGCGTTTTATATGTAAATATCCCGCACATGACGACAAGCTGTTTAAGCATAAACGGTATTTCCGGGTCTGCGCTGAATAATAATGCGATATTAGTCATAGGGCCTATACCCAATAAAGTGACTTCGCCGGGATATTTTCTAATCGTCCGGCGCATAAAATTGATATGTTCATTTTTCGGGAAATCGGTTTGATGATCCCATTCCGGTAATTTTTCCGCCTGATAAGCAACCGGCTGTTTTTGCGGTGTCAGCAGCGGCTTTTCCGTACCGGGAAATATCGGTATATCCGGCCTGCCCGCCGCTTTGCATATAACGCTTGCCATCATTGCCCGTTTATCGGATTCCCCCGAAACGGTTGTGATACCCAATAATTCGCATTGCGGCTGATTCAATAAATAAGCAAGACAAACGGCGTCGTCTATATCGCTGCCAATATCGGTATCCAATAAAATTTTTTCCATTTTTATTTCCTCCTACACACAAATTACCAATCCCAATTTATCAATTCCATCGGACAGCCCGACCCGTCCGACAATTCTTTTGCCTCGATTTGATAACTGTCCCCATTAAAGTTTTGCACGATCATTTCAAAAACTCCGCGTCTATATTTTTCGTCACATATCTCCATAAATCCTCGACCGTATCTTTATATCCGTGCAAAGTATAAGTACCGTGGCTTTTGGCTAATTCCGGCGTATAATCTTTGAGAAAATACACATGGCCGTTCAGCCAGCCGCTCCCGTAATAATAGATCGTCGGCGTGAATACAGGATTTTCGAGTTTGACAGATTCGCCCGTTTTGACTATATCAAATCCGATAAACCCGCCGATCATGTTCGTTGGGTGCGTCATGCCCGACGCGAAATTCCCAAGCGAATACACGCATAAAGTGCGGTTCCCGCCGCTCCCCTCGATCCACTCGATCGGCTGTATTACATGAGGATGATGTCCGATGATGGCCAATACGCCGCAGTCAGCCATCAGCTGCGCAAACTGCCTTTGGCTTGCCGTGGGGGTAAATGTATTTTCTTCCCCCCAGTGTACGGATACCAGAACCGTATCGGCAATTTCTTTCGCTTTCGCGATTTGTGAGATCATCAGTTCTTTTTCGATATACGGAACTACAACTTCGGCATTATCCGATAATACCAGCCCGTTTGTGCCGTATGTATACGCCAGAAACGCGATTTTGATCCCGCCGCGTTCGATCACTTTTATATGATTGAGTTCATCGCGGTTCAAATAATCGCCTATGATAACAGTATCCAGCGAACGCATGAAATTGATCGCGTTTCTAAGGCCTTTTTCGCCTTTGTCAATCATATGGTTCGTGGCAATATTAATCACGTCAAAACCCAATTCTACCAGATCATATCCCAATTCTTGCGGCGAATTAAACTGCGGATACCCCGAAAGCGCGAAATCGTTCCCCGCCATAGGCGTTTCCTGATTGATAAACGCGATATCGGCTTTGGCGACCATATCGGCTACATCTGAAAACATAGGCTTGAAATTATAGGCGCGGCCGCCCGTCAAAGCGCGTCGGCCCGCGTCCATCCATAAACATTCATGCACGACGTTATCCCCCGTGCCCACGAATGTTATGCGTGATTCGACAAGTTCAAGCGGTTCGGGAGCTGTCGTTTCTTCCGTTTCATTTTCGGGTTGTATAATATCTTCTTTGTTATTTATATTTATATCTGTCATATTTATGATTGTATCTTCGCCGGAAGTATCATTTAAAACCATATCATAATCATTTGCCGGATCGCTTACCGTTTCATTATTATTTTTATCGAGAAATTGACGTATAACGAAAAAAAGCAATACGCATATTATCACGATACAAATGATCATGAAAAGATCGATCCGTTTTTCTTTTTTCTCCAATTTCGTTCTCCTTTAACGATTCACACGATTAACGATACTCGAACTTTGTTCGAGACAAGTTCGTTTATATTTTTATATTTTTATATTTTTATGATTCATACGCCGCAATGATAAAATACGATGTCGTTTCGTTGATCCCTTCTCCTAAAAACTCCGACATATCCGTATTATATAATATTTCGATATTGTCAGCCTCTATGTTTTTTAAATACAGTAAAAATGTGTTGAGCGTTTGGGGGCTGTCCACATATCCGTTTGAAAATTCCTGAATGGTCCTGTAATTCCTGTCCAGGACCGCCGCTTCGGTTATTTTATCGTTTTCTTTCGCAACCGGCGCCGGCAAATAATGTGAAAAATCGATTGACCCGATAAACAAAACTTTTTTACCCGACGCATTGATCGTATCCGACAATATTTTCGTAAAATTATATACAGTTTCAAGCGTCAGCCTGCGGTTCAGCAAAAACGGCGCAACTTTTACACCCGGCAAATAATAATTTATATACGGGATCAAAACAGAAACAGAATGTTCTTCTTCCATACGGCCGTCGCTTTCGGTTATTTCGATTCCACCGATACCGTCCGGATTATTTTTATATATTCCCCCGACAATATCCCTGTCGCAAAAAACCGTATCCCAAACCTGCCAATCCCGTAAAGAAATGATCATATCGCCCGTTTCCCCTTCATGATTCGGGGCGACGATCACAACCGTATCATATTTTATTCCGGAAACGGCGGTTGATTCCGCAACAGCCTTAAAAAATCCGCTGATCAGCGTTGCGGCAACCAAATGGTGCGGCACGATCCCCCCGGCAACATTCCCGTTCAACAAAAATTCTCTCGGATTTTTTATAGAATCGTAAAATTCAGCAAGCTCCGTATGTCTGCAAATCAACCGCCGTTCATCGAAATGATCAAAAGGCTGAACAAAACTATTTCCCGTTTCTTCTTCTTCTTTTTCGTTTTCGTTTTCGTTTTCGTTTTCGTTTTGTATCGTTATGTTTGAATAATCATTTGCATATTCGCACGATGTAAAAATCAATACGCACATAACCAAACATATTAATTTTATTTTCATTTTTATTTAGACGCTCCCCATATACCGTCCACATCGTAATTCCGGCTTATATACGCTTTTTCTGTAACAGCGTCCGAATCGCTTATCCTGACCGCATTATACGCAACGGTTATTTCCTGGTTGCTTTTCGCGTAAACGCATATATTGACAAATTGCTTTTCGGGATTGGATATATAAAAATGATTTGCGCCGGCGTTAATATTAAACGGCGCGCCGTTTGTTAAATAACGCAAATTGCTCGGCAGCCTGTCGCATATCGTATAATAGTCTTTTGCCGTTCCCGCAGGGATTTTTAATTTGAATACGATATAATACAAATCCCCGTCTAACTTTTTATCCGAATAATTTTCGTCTTTGTACTGTTCTAAAAATTGCGCCCTGCTCAAAATCTGCCTTTCAAGATATATTTCGTTTTTATTTGCATTTAAATTCTCCGGCGATCCGTAAAAATACGAATTCACCGCCGTATTTCCGGAAATCTGTTTTATATTTAACGCTTCAAACTGTTCTTTTGTTAAAGTCAATTCTGTCATGTCATAGTTTTCAAAGACTTTCTTTTGGGTTACGCCGTCAAACGTATATTCGATTTCAGAGCGCGCGCCGCCTTTAAACGTAAAATTCCTCACGAAATTTATTTTTTCGCAAACGTCGCTCACATATATATTGGGTTCTTTTTCTTTTAAATACTTTAAAGCCGCGTCAGGATCAAGCCGCGTATTTATATATAGCGTCATCGTATTGATCGATTCTTTCCATAAATATTTTGTCGCTTGATTCTGCGCGTTATTATATAAATTTTCAGAAACCGGATAACGCCCGATCAATTCAGCCGCTCTGGTGTCGTCGCCCAAAGCGCACAGCGCCGCCGCGTAATACAACGCCCGCATGTGGCTTTGATATGATTCTGTAAATTGATTTTGATTTTCGGAATTGTATATTCTATTTACCTGCTCATATATTTCAAGCAGCACGGGTTCGCCGGCAGAAGCAAGCGTCAAATACCCCGCGGCTCTGTCAAGTTCGATATATTCGTCGTATTCAAATTCCGGCGTCATGTTTTTCAGGCCTTTTTTATTATCGATATATAACCGGCAGTTATTATAAATATATTCGCGCAAATTATTTTTTTCATGATCGTTCCTGACCGCCTCCGGAAAACAGGCGTAAAATCTTGCCATATATAACAGATCGGAATCGCCGTAAGTCAATTCGCTCCTGACGCCGTAAAAATCGCCGAAATCGATTCCGTTATAATCCGACGGCGATATCTTTAACAATGTTTTATTATATATGCTGCTGCTGAATTTCCTGCTGAAAACATTTGCCGCGAGATAATCCGTGCGTTTGGAAGAATCATTCACGCAGGAATATAAAGTCTGCATGATAAACGCCATATCATAATTGCTCATTGTCACGCGGACAGGCGAAGTTTTTATGTCGTATTTTCTTATAGCCGGATTCTCGCCGGATACGATATCCCGCGCGTTCAGCGACAATAAAACGCCGCTTTTTACCACGCCGAACGGTTTTTCCATTCCGTCGCCGTATTTTTCGCCGTTCGCCGATATTTCAGCCGTCACGCGTATGATATAATCCCCTTCCGGCAATTTCCCCGCGTTGAAATCAAAAGAGCCTTTATTTACTTCTTTACCCGACGTTATAACTTTACCGCCGCTCAATATTTCCGCAGAATAATTTATTTCGGTTTGGTTTTGCTTATATTCCGTTCCTTGCGGCTTGACAATAAAAGACGCATCGTCGCCCGCGATATACTCGTTGTTCATCACAAGATCGATCGCAAACGGCAAAGACGACACGATATTTTTCTTCGTGTTTCCCACATAATCGTCGCCGGTCACGCCATGCGCCGTCACCCGCCACGACGTGATCTTTTCGGCCAGTTTAAAAGTGATTCTCGCGACGCCCGAATCGTCCGTTTCAATCGAAACAAACGCGGGATTGTCCGTGAAATCCTTTCGCATCATGTAGTCGCCGCTGCCGCCGTCTCCCCTTTCGGCCCCGCCGCCGTTCAGGAATTCATGCTGGGTATATGACGCGTAACAATTATATTCGATATAGCCGTATACGCTGGAATAATATTGATCGGGCATATTCGCGTTGTTTTCGTATTCGGCAAAAACCGATTCGTCAACCACGCTGATATTTACGAGCGTTTTTTTCGGGTTTCCTTTTTTATCCGTCACTTTTATTTCAGCCGCGACTTCATCTCCGGGAATATATGAATCTTTATCGAACGAAATATCAAAATCAAGCGTCTTTTCGGCGTAATCATAATAGATCTCACGCCCGTAATTGATCGGATAAATATTTTTCCCGTCGAAATACGCGCCGACTACGCGCGCGTTATATATGCAGTCTTTTGTAAAAGTCACGGGCGTACCGTCGGGACTGCCGATATTTTTGCTTATGATTTTATTTTTAGCTTGACACAACACCGTTAATATTTGCCCATTGGTTATATTTTGTATTTCGCTGTTATAATCGGCGAGTTTTATATATCCGGTTTCGTTCAGTCCCAATCTGTATATATCTTTGTTATCTTGATCATACAGGTTAAAATAATAATTTTTTATCGACGACTGGAAATAATAATAACGGTAATTGCCATCGTACCAGATATAATTTATATTGATCTGATTGCCGTCCGTGTCTTTATATTGAACGTTGGCGTAATAACAGATATAAAGATCGTCGCTCACGGGAAGCCCTTTGACCGATACTTTCCCGTTTAACGTTTTGTAATTATAGGTCCCGTAAACCGTATCGTTCGTGTTGTATTGATAAATCGGGACGTTTACTTTATTGATATAGTCATATTTTTCCCCGGTTTTGGTGCGTATGGTTTCATATTTATGGATTTCGAAAGTAAAATCGATATCGGCGGGATCGGCCCTGTATAGATCCGGCTGCATATAATAAGAATTATACCAGGATTCTCCGACATAATCTTCTATTGCGGCCCTGTCGATAAAATTAGACGTAAAATCGATTCCGCCGCCGGATATGATATTATATTCGAGCATGATATCGCTTGGGATATACACATACGGCACGCTGATATACTGTATCTTATTTTCGGTTTTGCCTATATCGTAATAGAACGATCTGGTATATGGCTGCCAGCCGGAACCCCACGCATATCCTTCTCCTGTTTCTTTAACCGCCGCGCTGCCGTTCGCGTCTGTCACACCCGCGATCTCGCCGCCGTTTCGTATGATTTCAACGCCCGGAGCGGCAGTCCCGTCGTACGTTTCGACCGTTACGGCAATTTCGACGCCGTCGCCGGGGCGGTAAGAAATCCTGTCGGTTTTTGCGTCGATCATATATTTTGCGTTATCGTAATCCACTATGTTTACGTAACTCGAATTGATGACTTCACCGTTAAAACATAATTCGATATATAAATAGCCTTTCATATCCGTTATGGGTATTTTTGCGTTAAAACTGCCGTATTGATCCAACAGGACCGGTATTTCGATCATGTTGCCGATTTTTAAAGTGATTTTATCGTTCGCCGTGATTTTAACATCCCCGTATCTTTCGCGCACTACGCCGAATAAATCGATCGTATCCGTCGGGCGGTACGCCTTGCGGTCCGTATAAAGATAATTATAATAACGGTTGCGCGGGTCTATCGCGGCGGGGGCGTAAGCCTGCGTAAAATAAACAAACGCAGGATAATCCGCGTATTTTATCGTTACGGATACGTTTTTGTTAACCGCCGTATCCATAACCGCCAGCCCGTCGTTGCCGGCAACGGCTTTTACATTTCCCGACGACGCCGTTATTTCCGCTCCGGCGGCGGGTTTCCCTGCGGATACATCGTTGATCCAAAACAGCATTTCCCCCGCGATCGACGCGGAATATACCGACAGCGGCGAAACTTGTATAAATTTATACAGGTCATATTTTTTGTTTTCATGCTCGGCCGTTATTTTTATGATATACCAACCGTTCGGTAATGTTTGATTCAGCATGACATAACTGTTCGGCGCGTAATAATTATTGCCGCCTTCTACTATAAACAATTCGGTTTTAATCGAGTTGATACAGGTTTTTCCTGAAAGAAAATCCGGTATTTTATCGTGATCTTTAAATAAAGTTTCGGCGTTCAAAAATTCTTCGTAACCGTTGAACCCGTATATTTCCGCAGTATATGATTTTTCCAAAAATACGCCTACGGCGCATATTTCGACAAATATTTCATCGTCCGGCAAAAAAGTTTCATAAACGTCGCCGCGCATGCTCACGGAATCGGGAGCGTTCCCCCACTGCGTCCAGAAAGAGACTGTATAATCTTCTTCCAGAGTTTTGTTGTTTTCCGCGCTTTTCAATCCTTTTTTCACCGTTATTTCATATCGCGTATTCGGCATAAAACCCTCTGAAATAAATATATATGTATTGCCCACATTTTCAAATTTCCCCGCCGCATACGGGGTTATCGAAAAATAATCTTTAAATTCCCCGTCTATTCTTTCATTAAAAGTGATTTCGATCC
>Ga0209628_10000728_pt1 | contig 20440 bp, 15 predicted proteins | sample TergutCu122P4_FD_187285 | JGI IMG/M metagenome (GOLD analysis project Ga0209628, IMG submission 187285) | Cubitermes ugandensis P4 segment gut microbial communities from Kakamega Forest, Kenya - Cu122 P4 (SPAdes) (version 2) | ecosystem: Host-associated > Arthropoda: Insects > Digestive system...
CAACCATTTGAAACCTATTGACGGGAAATAAAAACGTCCTTCGTATGATATTTCAGGGTGTAGGCGCTCCAGGTCTTTCTTCGCTTTGAAAAAAGCATTGAGATCATTCGAATGAATAGTTTGTTGGATCTTTTTCAACGATGTTTTTGTAAATGACTTTATCCCCGACCATTGTTCAAACTGCGGACTGATATAGTCCAGCGTGATGTCTTCGTTTGGCGACAGAGTAATCTGAAAGATGCAACCCGGAAATTTAGCAGAAATATCTTTGAATTTTTTCTCAGAGTTCTTCAATTCTTTCATGATGGTCTGCCGTTCAATGAAATGACTGATGCTACCTGCAAAGGATTGCGCCATTTCTATCACGCTTTTATTCCACTCATGGAAATGGGAGTAGACAATGTAACCAAACAGGCCATAAAATCTACTGCTAACAAAAAGAGGTGCAAAAAGAATAGATTTGATGAGTGACAGATTGAAAAAATCGAACAATTCCTGGCTTAGTTGTGAAATATTGTTGACACAATATGGTTTCCCTTTTATTAAAGTGGGGAGTAAACTTGAAAACAGTACTCCATCGCATTCATCCTGCAAAAGATACTTTGGACTGAGTGAAGGATTGGGATAATCATAACTTTTCTTAAACAAATTACTATCCTCATCATACTTGAATATAAAAATCCGTTCGATACCCGGATTTTTTAGCCCTACATAACCCAATACCTTTTTCAGTGCCTGTTCGTTGTCGTCGAAATTTTGGTTGAGCTTGTACGACACATTGGCTAAAAGTTCCTGGTTCTGATAATTCAACTTGAGTTCATCGTCAATCGTTTTCCGGTCGTAAAAATTTGCAATAATATTGCCTACCGTACTCACAAAACTGAAGTCATCATCTTTCCATTTACGCTTTTTAATGGAAACAATTTCAATGAATCCAAACATTTTATGCTTGATGCGTACCGGAACGAGCAGGAGCGACTGTACATTTTCCGGCCTTTTCCAGCATCGCATAAATCCGTCGAGTTTCTCGCCTTCCGAATACTGAAGCGTATTGATGTATTCGGGTAAATGATTAAGCGGCGGTATTTCTTCAACGACTCCAATAGGTATTATCGGATCCTGTTTAGTCCAAATATACCGGCACACCATCTGTTCGTTGTCAATCTCGTAGAGGCTTACCTGGTCGGCCAGTATTGAAGTGCCTATTTTGTTGATGGTCAACTGATTTTTATATTCGAAATCATCAGTAGAATTGAGTGTAATGGCAATGTCGGAAATATGATGATGCCTTTGCAGGCTTTTCTTCAACCGGTTACCTGTTTCCATCTGCACGGTTACATCTTTCTGAAAACAGGTCATCACATACGATTGGCCTTCAATCTGTATATACCATGCATTTGTTTTGAGGTATTTCACCTCACCGTTTTTGGCAATGATCCGGTAAGAAAATTCGTTGTAGCCGTTTTTGAGTAATATTTTAATTTGTTGCAACATAAACTCCGTATCATCCGGATGTACGGTTTCATAAAAAATATTAGTATTGTTGTAAAATTCCTTGCATGAATAACCGTAAATTTTTTCGAATGTGCTACCCGTATATACACATTGAAAAGGGTCAAAATGAAAAATTAGATGAACAAATTCAAAAGAGTCTTCAATGATATTCAATTGAGTAAATAAGTCCAGGTAACAGTTATATTCACTCGGCATCGTTTTTAACTCTTCTAACTCTGCCACAGTCTTCTTTTGAAATATGGATTTTCTGTTGCGAGAAACAACGGATACTATATTTTGCGTCATACTACGGATATATATGCACTTAACAAACTAAGTACATATCGTATACGTCTGCTTTTATTTTTTTGTTTCAATTCTCATTATTTTTTTTTATGCATAATTCAAGATAATATCCTGAAGTGTTTCATTTAATTCATTTATATCCAATGATGTAACTAATTTCATGCGAGTTTGCTTAAAATCAGGTAATCCCTTGAAGTAATTGGACAAATGACGCCGCATTTCGAAAATTCCAACCGGAACACCTTTATATTCGATGGATTTAGCGAGATGCATCTTTGCCAGTTCAACTTTTTGTGCAATAGTGAGTGGCGTCATCTGTTCGCCTGTCTGCAAGTAATGTTTGATTTCGGCAAAAACCCAGGGTCGTCCGTAGGTCGCGCGTCCAATCATAATACCATCAACACCATAACGGTCGAACATTTCGCGGGCTTTTTCACCCGTATTGACGTCGCCGTTGCCAATGACGGGGATGTACATGCGGGGGTTGTTTTTTACCGCACCAATAAGCGTCCAGTCGGCTTCGCCCGTATACAACTGTGCCCGTGTCCGTCCGTGGATGGTGATGGCTGCAATACCCGCATCCTGCAACCGTTCGGCAATATCAACGATATTTTTTGAGTTTTCGTCCCAACCCAGGCGTGTTTTCACAGTAACCGGCAACTTTACTGCCTGTACAATGGCTTTGGTCATTTCTACCATCAGCGGTACATTGCACAGCATACCTGCGCCGGCGCCACGAGTTGCAATTTTGCGCACAGGGCAGCCAAAGTTGATGTCAATCAGGTCGGGGCTGGCTTCTTCGGCGATCAGGGCAGCCTGAACCATGGCGTCAATTAAATGTCCGTAAAGTTGTATGCCGATGGGGCGTTCACTGTCCTCAATTTCTAATTTTTTGAGCGTTTTGCGGGCGTCGCGTATCAATCCGTCGGACGACACAAATTCGGTATACATCATGTCGGCGCCGAAATGCTTGCAGATATAACGGAACGATGGATCAGTGACATCCTCCATAGGAGCCAGAAACAGAGGCTTTTCACCTAAATCTATGTTGCTGATTTGCATTTAGTTTATTTTGGTCGACATTTTATGTAAAAATTTGCCGCAAATATAAACCAAAGTAAACAACATTTTTGTATTTTTGCCAAAAAAATCTCAAGAATGATAAAAGGTCTTTTTGCAGGCGCTTCGCCCTTTTCACAGTTGATCATGCTTGCTTTCATCATGATGGTAGGTTTTTTGGTGATAATGTTAACCGGGATATTACTTGCTCCGCTGGTATTGTGCATTTCTTTTTCTGAAATAATGAACGATTTCGGTAGTAATACAGACGTACATCACCTCAATATGATGCGATATATGCAAACAATTTTTCATACCGGCCTCTTCATCATTCCGGCTTTTATTGCTGCCTATTTATTTTCGGAAACGGTAACCGGTTATTTGAATTTGAATCAAACAACCAAATCAAAATGGTTTTGCAGTGTATTGATGTTGATGTTAGCAACCATTCCGTGTATCAATTTATTAGCAACACTCAACGAAATGATTGTCTTTCCGAAAAGCATGTCCGGTTTAGAACAACGCTTGAGGGATTTTGAAGAAGCTGCCCGGCAAACGACAGAATTGTTTTTAAAAACAGATCATGCCGGCGGTATGATTTTCAACATTTTTATGATGGCCATGTTGCCGGCATTAGGCGAGGAATTGATTTTCAGGGGTATATTGCAAAAATTATTCGCCCGTTGGACAGGCAACATCCATGTAGCCATTATCATTACCGGTTTTTTATTCAGCCTGATACATTTTCAGTTCTACGGTTTTTTTCCACGCTGGATATTGGGCGTTATGTTCGGGTATCTGCTGCTATGGAGCGGTTCATTGTGGTTGCCTATTTTTGCCCATTTTGTGAACAATACGGTAGCGGTAATGGTTTCATATTTGATACACAAAGAAATGATTCCTGAAAAAGTTGAAACAATCGGGTCTGCCTGGCATGATGTTCCCGTTATCATTGTGGCGTCAGCCATTTGTGCCTGGCTCTTGTGGAAAATATATAAAAACAGTAAAATCATAATTCATAATCCATAATTAAAATGAGAAGTATTTTTTTAAGTATAGTTGTTTGTTTTTTTTGCAGTTGTTCATCACAGACTGTGAAAAGTATTCTGGACAGTGTAAACAGTAGCACATCCGGCGGTGCATTAACCAACACCGAGGTGATTGCCGGTTTGAAAGAAGCGCTGACCATCGGAGCGAGAGAATCAGCTTCTTTCGCATCGGCAGTTGACGGGTTTTACAAGAATCCGAAAATAGCCATACCCTGGCCGGCTGAGGCGCAAAAGGTAAAAGATGTGCTGTCGACAACAGGTTTCAACAAACAGATAGCGGCTTTCGAGGAGTCGATGAACCGCGCTGCCGAAGAAGCAGCCAAAGGAGCGTTTGATGTGTTTGCAGGCGCAGTAAGGGAAATGACCATTCAGGATGGATTTGCCATTCTCAATGGCGGCGATATGGCGGCAACCAATTACCTGCGTGAAAAAACGACCATTCCGCTAACAGCGAAGTTTTCGCCCATCGTAAAGAATGCCATCGACAAGGTGAATGTCACTTCGTACTGGAACCCGTTAGTGAACGCTTACAATATTATTCCCGGCGTTACCAAGCAAAACCCCAATCTGGAAGAATACATTACCGGAAAGGCCATCGACGGGTTGATGACACTGATTGCCGAACAGGAAACCAAAATAAGGCAAGACCCTGCCGCACAGGTCACTGCTTTGCTGAAAAGAGTTTTTGGGAAGAAATAAGCCATCATGTATTTGAAGCGCCATATTTACTTCATTTTCGTTTTCAGTTTATTATTTCATACAATTTTAGGGAATAGTGCAGACAGTCTCGAAAACAGATTGAAGCAAGCAACATCCGATACCGCAAAGGTAATGGAATACAATCGTTTTGCCCGGCAAATGATGAACAGTCCAAATCAGGACTTAAATCAAGCGCTTCAATATGCATACCTTGGTTTGGCGTTGGCTGAGGAAGTGCATTTTCCCAAAGGTCAGGCAGAGTTGTACCGTACCATGGGAATTGCCAGTTTCTACCTGAATGATTACGAGCAAGCCATTGAGTATTACCTGAAAGCAGCGGATATATGTGAAAAAATGCAGGACAGCGACGGTCTGGCGCATAACTACTATAACCTCAGCCTTATTTACCACGAACAGTCGAAAATGTATTTTTCGCTCGACTATCTTCTGAAAGCGCTGCAGCTTTGGAAGCAATCAGGTAATGCCGGCATGGCGCTCAATGTGTACAGGGATATCATACAGTTGTACCAAAATGTGGGAGGATACCAGGTTGCAGAGGAATACGCCATGCAAGCGCTCGAACTGGCTCAGGAAACCGGAAACAGGCAAACAATGGCTTCTCTGTACGACATTCTTGCACGAATCAATATTGCCACAGGTAATGTTTGGGCTGTGGAAGATTATTATCAACAATCTCTGACAATTTACGAAGAACTTGACGACCAATTGCAAATTGCCCGAATCACACAAAACATCGCTGCGAATCTACATTCGAACGATACAGAAGTAGCAATGGGCTTATTAAGGAAATCCGCTGCCATATACGAAAAATTAATGCCGGCACATATTTCACTGTTTACGGTTTACAACAACATTGCCCATCTGCATCAGGCCGAAAACAGGGAAGACAGCGCCCTGTACTACAAGGAAAAGGCATTGAACAAAGCCATTCTTTCCGGTAATCCGCAAACAATAGCCGGTGCATACTACACCATGGGTATGTTTCATATAGATAAAGGCAATATTGGCCGTGCCGAAAAAGATTTTCGAAATGCTTATGATATTGCGGAAAAAAGCGGTTTAGCCAACATGCTGTCCAATGCTCTGTCGGGATTAAGCACAGTCAGCCTCCGGCGTGGCGACTACAAGACTTCCAGCGCCTACCTGCAAAGATATCAGACCATTAAGGATTCCCTGAACAGGGAAGAGAATATGAGAAATATCATGCAGTTAAGTGTTCAGCACGAATTTGAAAAAGCCGAAAAAGAAAAAAGCGAAGCCATCAAACTGCAACTTGCCCAACAGCAACAGGCCATCAAACAACAACAAACCGTTGTGGCGATTATTTCTGTTGCCCTGATATTTACTGCTATTTTATTGGGATTTATTTTTCGCAGTAATAAACACAACAAGCAGGCAAATGTGAAATTGGAACATCAGCACCGGGAGATTTTACGTATCAATAACGAATTGCAGGAATCGCACCAGGAGCTTTCCATGTATAAAGACAGTCTGGAAGAGATGGTGGAGAAACAGACGGCTAAAATTCTACAAAGCGAAATTCAACTGCGCACCTTGAGCGATAATCTGTACGGAGGATGTATTTATCAAAAAATCCTGTGCCAGGACGGGAAAGAACTGATTTCCTATATCAGCCATACAGCCGAAGAATGGTTAGGCCTGAGCGCTGAAACCATCATGAGCGACATTCATCAGTACTACCGGCAGATTGTTCCCGAAGACTTTGAAAAGAAACAGCAATTCGAACAGAAAAGCATGCAAACCATGTCGTCATATTCCTGCGAATACCGTCTGATGAAAAGCAATCAAACAGTTTGGCTGCTCGAAAACGCCATGCCGCGCGCTGACAGAGATGGGAGCATCGTGTGGGATGGTATTGTTGTGGACATCACCGACCGTAAAAAATTCGAAAAAGAATTAATCATAGCGAAAGAAAAAGCCGAAGAAGCCGATAGACTAAAATCGGCGTTCCTTGCTAACATGTCGCATGAAATACGCACACCGATGAATGGCATCGTGGGATTTCTTGGTTTTATTGAACGTGAAGATGTACCGGTTGAAAAGCGACTGTCCTACACCGGTATTATCCGCAGCAATGTGAAACAGTTATTGCAATTGATCGAGGATATTATTGACATATCCAAAATGGATTCGAAACTGTTGGCTTTGCATTTTGTATCATTCGATATAAATATTCTGTTAGATGAATTGGAAATATTCTTTCATGACTTCATTTTGAAACGCGATAAAAAAATAGAACTGGTACTCGACCGCAGCCAATTTGTTTCGCCCTGCATCATCAACTCCGACCCTGTAAGAGTACGGCAAATACTGTCGAATCTCATTGGGAATGCAGTAAAGTTTACCGAAAAGGGTTATATTCGTTTCGGCTATCAACCAATCGAAAATCAAACAAAACTGTCTTTCTTTGTGGAAGATACCGGAATCGGAATTCCCGAATCGAAACAAAAATATATCTTCGAAAGGTTCAGGCAGGCGCACGACGAAAAAACACATGCGCTCTATGGTGGTACAGGTTTAGGACTGGCTATATCCAAAAATCTGGTGGAAATGATGGGAGGACAAATCAATGTTGATTCAAACGAAGGACTTGGTTCAACATTTTATTTTACGTTGCCGTTTTGCAATTCTTGATCATCATTCCTTTTTCGTTTGCCTCTTCAATGCTTCCCGAACCGTTCTCCGAAATTCCGCCTCTCTGCTTTCAACATATTTTGTTGCTGCAGGTCGATAAAAATCAGGGTAATTGCTTCTTCCCACTTTAGGTTTCCAATTGTCGGGCGTTCCTGTGACATTTACCGCTAAGCGGAACGGCAAAGGACTTTGCACCACTGAAATATTGTAATCAAACGTCATGTCCAAATAATGGCGCCCGCTGATCACTGCTTTATATTTATCCATCACAATCAGAAATGGATAAACACGTATATCTTCACCAAGAATATGAAATTCGGCTGATAAACTGTCCACCTTATTCTGTGTTTTTTTGTTGAATCGCAGACTTTTTGCTATTGTACTGAACATTTCGCTGTCCATCAGCACCATATCCGTACCGCTAATGGATGCAGCCCCTCTCACGGTTGAAGGTTTGACATTATACATGGAATCGACGTAGGTTTCGCCGGCAAAATGAAATTCTCCCCTTCCTCCAAACGACCGCAGCATGGGCATAATGGAATCGACAACAGGAATCATGCGCAACAAAGCGCCTATTTCGATGTCGTACAAGTGAAGAACAAGTCCCAAATACAAGTGATTTTCCCGCTGGCCGGGTTTTGTAGTATGATATTCTGCAGCGACACGCGTTTCGCCGGCAGGCGAAGAAAAAGTAATATCGTGAAAAACAAGCTTTCCATCATGTACCTGCAAATCGCCTTTTATTCTGGAAGCGTTGGTAGCGTCGCCATACGAAGCATATCCAATGTCGGTATGCAACAGAATATCCATACCTTTAGGAACTAAATAGGGACCCGATTCAGCGGCAGCCTCTTTTTCTGCTTCTTCGTAACCGATACCGCTGGTGATATTCATAATTTGGAGAACATCGGTTGTTCCAGAAATAAAATCAAACTCGCCACGGAGCAGAGAATCGCCTCTGAAATACGACGATACATTGTCCAACCTCCCCGATAAACTAAAATCGGATGCGCCCAAAACCATATTCGCATGTTCGACAGCAAACATTTCCGGTTCAAAATCCATTCTGATAGATGAAATTTCTACGGGATACGAAGATGAAGGCATATCAATCCGGCCTTTTTCCATATTGATGAAACCTTTGGGCGTCCATTGCAAAACAAAATCCTTTTGTGCAGGGTCATTTTCTACCTCAACATCAAGCGCAAGTTTTTCGATAGTGGTCAGATATCCTCCATATCCCGCTTTAATCCGGTTACCGTAATAACCAAACATGATTTCGGGATGTTTCGGATGATTTTTTTGCGGAGCAATCAAAATATTACCTATCGGATTTTGTGCGTCAACATTCAGGGAATCCATGCCGGCAGTCAAGGCGCCAATCCGGAATGCACATTTCAAATTGGGGATTCGGGTGGTATCTCTCAGATCGGATGTTTCCAAAGAAATGGCAGCTTTTTGCAACGATACGGAAAAACCGTCTATTTTATTTGCCTCCAGCGCATCCAAAGAAATACTGGCAAAAGCGAATGCTGTTTCGTGGGTCAGCGCCTTATGATTGGGCAAAGCAAATTCGATGGTCGACCGGTTGGTCTTAACGGATAAACTGTCGTAAGTTGCGTCGAAACCGGATAAAGTCAATGTTCCCGACAGTTTCATTTTTTCTAATTCCATTTTTGTGAGTTGCGATATCGAAAATTCGCTTTTTACTTTTCCCGAAACCGTACCGTTGGCTGTAACTTTCATGTTTACGGGTATCATACCCGTAAATTCCGGCAGTGTGAGATCAGCGCCGGTATTCAGATCAAGATGCATGTCCGAAAAAAGACGGGTGATTCTTCCGGTCGTTTTGACAGACGATTTTGGCGTTTTGGCATCTAAACGGTTGATGCATATATATGTTTGCGGGTCTTTCAAGTCTGTGTGAATATTCACGTCGGCATGGATTGCGTTGATCGGAACCGGAAAATCCGGATAACGAAGCCTTCCCTTTTCGAGCATAACACGAACGTCTATCAACGGCATGGACGATGGACTGTAAACACCGATGACTGTCCCTTCGGAGGACAGTTCTCCATCGGCCTCAATCCCTTTGACATACGATGTGAAAGAAGGTGGAATGAGCGCCATGATGTTTTTTACCGGCCACGAAGCGAGTTTGTACGACAAATCGGTAGCGATCTGTTTCCGGATGGTATCGTTTTCGACTGTTCCTGCAAAATCCAATTTCAAACCGCCGATCGAAAGCGATGCTTCTTTCAAGTGGACAAACTGCCGCGAAAGAACGGCATCAGCCACAACATTCAGCCCAACGGGAACATCCGGCAAGTAGACTTCCTCGCCAAGCACGAATCCTGCCTGATTCGATTCCAGACGAACACTGCCTGAAATATGATCGCCATTGACCAAACCGCTGATTATCGCAGACAAATTTCGAATCTCTGTGTCGAATGTTAATGAATCGGAACCGTAATGCAACATGGCGTCTAAAGTATGGATAGCGACTGTGGCGTCCAATACATTCGATTTCATCGATCCGCTGATTTTTGCCGACAACCTTTTAACATCAGCTTTCAGATTCATCGATTCATCTACATATAAAACATCTATATTTTTCAAATCGACATTTCCTATATCAATTACTTTGAAAAGCAAATCCGTCTGCGTAGTATCGGCTTGGGAATCACCGAAAATATCAAAATTGGTACTGCCGTTACTGTCTATGTAGATGCAAACATCCCCTTCGGACAAACGAAAATCATTTACAATCAATTCTTTGTCTTTAATCAGCGACCTGATATTAATGATACCAATGATTTCATGAACATCTAATAAAGTGTCGCTTGGCGCACCGGATACGGGATTGATCAAAGTCAATTGACCGGTTCTCAATCCGAATTGTGGAAAGGAGCTGAAAAAGGTAAGTTCCACCTCGCCTATTACGCTTTGGCAATTGATATATTTGGCTGCCTGTTTGCGAACTATTGGAGTCAGCTTTTCCGGAGTAAATATCAACCATGACAGGACGCCTCCGGCAACGATTATCAGCAACAACAATGATACCAACGATATCAAAAAATATTTCAGAATTTTTTTCATACCTGCTTCATCAATTTTGATAAAAATATTATTCAATTTTGGTAAACGAGTAAGTTTTTGACTCATTCTTGTATTTCAAAGATGTAACAGTCAATTCAGTAACCGTATAGATTTCGATGATAATGTCTTCGCCGATGATTTCTATATGATGACGTTGTTCCAGCTCCGATGCTACAAGTTTCCATTTAAACTTCTGGCCTTCTTCCTCGCGTTGGTCAACTTTTGGATTCCAGGTAACGCCCGTACCATTTGCATCATATCTGAAATACAGGGAAGTGCCCGATACCGGTTTCCATTTGCCGATCAACAAGGCTTCATCAAAACCTTCCTTCTCGCAGGAATGAAATGTGGCAACCACCACCACTAATGCCAAAAACAATAATACCCTTTTCATAACCAAAAATTTAAGATAATTCATCACACAAAGATAAGATTTTTTGTTGAATAATTAATGATTCTTGCATCGAAAAAACTGTTTTTTCTGATATTTATTCTATTTTTGTATTTTGTAAAGCATTTAGATGAATAAAATATTTTTGAAACCCGGACGAGAAGAATCGCTTCTTCGTTTTCATCCCTGGATTTTTTCAGGAGCCATCAAAAAAATTGAAGGTTCGCCCATTGAGGGCGACATTGTGGAGGTGTTTTCATCCGGAAATTGCTTCCTTGCGATGGGGCATTATCAACCTGCCGGTTCGATTACTGTCAGGGTACTGTCGTTTACGCAACAGCCTGCCGGCCATGCTTTTTGGAAAGACAAACTGCAAAAGGCATATATGTTGCGTCAAAACATCGGACTTGCGCAAAACCCGAAAACCACAGCCTATCGTTTGGTTCATGGAGAAGGGGACGGTTTGCCGGGTTTAATTATCGATATTTATGAACATACGGCGGTAATACAGGCGCATACTGTGGGAATGTACCGCCAGCGGAAACTGTTTGCTTCATTGCTGGTGGAAATGTATGGTGAACAATTGGTTGCAGTATATGATAAAAGTGAGGCCACTGTTCACCTCTCCCCCGGCCCCTCTCCACAGGAGAGGGGGGAAAGCGTCCTCACCCCTCTCCTGTGGAGAGGCGACGGGGGAGAGGTCAATGGCTATCTCTACGGACAATTGCCAGAAAACACAACTTTCATAGAAAATGGACACTGTTTCACAGTCGACTGGGAAGTCGGGCAAAAAACAGGATTCTTCATCGATCAGCGTGAAAACCGCCGTATGGTAGAACAATACGCCAAAGGCAGGAAAGTACTGAATATGTTTGGATACACAGGCGCTTTTTCGGTATATGCGCTGAGTGGCGGCGCAAAAGAAGTACACACAGTGGATGCATCGCAAAAAGCAATTGACATGGCCAACCGTAACGTAGCGATTAATTTCCACAATTGTACCAGCCATCAGGCTGTCGTAAGCGACTGTTTCGATTTTCTGAACGGGATGCAACCGGTCTACGACCTGATGATTGTTGATCCTCCTGCATTTGCCAAAAACCAGCACGCTCTCAAAAACGCCCTGCAAGCCTACAAACGTTTGAATGCAAAAGCGCTTGCCGCCATTCGCCCCAATGGTATCTATTTTACTTTTTCGTGTTCTCAAGTGGTAACACGGGAGCAATTCCGGTCAGCGATATTTTCGGCTGCAGCCATTGCTGGGCGCCAGATACGAATCATCCACCAACTGACTCAACCGCCTGATCATCCAATCAATATCTATCACCCCGAAGGTGAGTACCTGAAAGGATTAGCGCTGTATGTAGAATAATTTGAAAAAAAAATATGAAAAAATTCAATCCTGTATTGCGATTATCAAAATTAGTATTACCTTTGCCCCGCTTTTCTGAAAAAGCAATTTGACATGATGGTCCGTTCGTCTAATGGTTAGGACGCAAGATTTTCATTCTTGTAATAGGGGTTCGATTCCCCTACGGACTACCGGAATAAACGCCAATTGATTAAAAATAAATCAGTTGGCGTTTTTCTTTTGTCGTTAGGCTAAATCATTATTGCTTTACCAAAAAAATCTTTTCTTTTCAAACAAAAAAATGATTTACTTTGTGAGCAAAATCAACAAAGTAAAAAATCAAAACCATGCAAGAAAAAATCAAATCAGAAGGCAAATGCCTGTTTTGTAGAAAAACCTTTGCCAAAGCGGGAATCAACCGCCATTTATCAACACATATAAAAGAAAAGGAAAAATCAGGAAAACCGGGTCAATCATTTTTTGTGAAAGTCGAAACAAGTAAAAGATGGGGAAGTACACCCTACTTTCTCAGTTTATGGATTGACGGTGAAACAACATTACAAGACCTGGATAATTTTCTGCGGAATATTTGGTTAGATTGTTGCGGTCACTTGAGCGCTTTTAGAGACCCCAGCGGAAGAATCAATGGCATTTTGTACGACAAGGATGAAGATGAAATGGATGAAGACTTCGAGGATGAAGATGATGATGATGAAGAAGATGATGATGTTTTCGGTAGTCTTTTCGGATATCAGAGGGAAGATGACATTTCAAAAAAATGTAAAGCGGGAAAAATATTTTTTATAGGTTTGGTGATGGACTATGAATATGATTTCGGAAGCACCACAGAATTGCGCATAACAGTTATGGATGAATATTCTGTGAAAGCAGACGAAGATATTGTACTTCTCTCGCGCAACGAACCTCTGAAAATAATATGCAGTATTTGTGGCAAAGTTCCTGCAACACAAATGTGTCCGTATTGCATATATGATGAGGGGGCTTTATTTTGCGACAAATGCGCCAAAAAACACGCCAAAGAATGCGAAGATTTTGATGAGGACAGTTCAATGCCAATAGTTAATTCCCCGCGCTCGGGCGTATGCGGATACACCGGTGGAATCATTGATATTGAACGGGATGTTTATCAAGGGTAAAAAAGGCAACTCATTCAAACGACTATTGACTTTTTTGTTGTTTCAATTTTGCTAATTCGGCTTCGAGTTTGGTGCGTGTTTTACGTTCTTCTTCGAGGGTTTTACGTTCTTCTTCGAGGGCTTTGCGTTCTTCTTCGCGTGCTTTTCGTTCTTCTGCTAATGTTTTTCTGCTTTCCGCAAGTAATTTTCTGGCTTCAATAGCATCATCTTCCAACGCTTTGATGCTGTTTTGCCATATCACTTGTTCTTCGGCACACTCGTAGGCAAATAATTCTTCAGGTGAGAGCGCCGCTTCCTCACATATTTTTATCGCACTGCGTATTAATTTGTTTGATTTCAATTCCCTGGGAAGTTCATCCTCATAACTGTCTATTTCTTTTAAAAAGCGTAACCACAATACCGCTAATTTTTTATGGGCATGACTCCAAGTGTCGCGGGTGAAATTGGGCAACTCCACTAAAACAAAATCCAATCCGTCAATAACGACGTCAGGATTTTTGGAATCCATAATTTTCAAATGATGATACCAGTCTTTCCCCTGGGAAAAAGTACCGTTGACTATCGCCAAAACATAAACAGGCTTCAAGTCGTGAAATTCTTTTGTCTTATCTTTCCGGGATTTCTTGTCCAACTGCCGTATGACTGCTTTTGAGCCGTTCACTAACAGGCGCTTACGGAAAATATTGCTCCATTCCGACTGCATTTCTACGATGAACGACCGTCCGGCATTGTCTATGCACTTTACGTCAACAATCGAATTTTTTCCAAGCGGCGTCTTCGGAACCTGTTCGGGGGACAAATATTCTATCGTTAAAATTTCCTGTCCCTCTTTTAAGGGCAACAACGAGTTCAAAAAACTGATTATTAAATCCTTATTCTCGCCAAATATCTTTTTGAACAGTACGTCAATTTTAGGGTCTAAATATTTTGCCATTTTTTTACCGCTTTATGTTCCAGGCTGCAAATGTATAAGTTTTTTTTATATGCCCGCATATTGACATGATTTTTTATCGCATAAATAAATGTCAGCAAACGGAAAACTTTTACCTTTGCAACAACTTTTTTTTATAATGAAAATATCTGTAATTATACCTGTATTTAATGCCAAAGACAGGTTAATGCCTTTGTTAACCAATCTTTTCTCTCAAAATGGCGCTGACCGGTTTGAGTTTATCTTTATTGACGACTGTAGTTCCGATGAATCTTATAAAATATTGGAATGTGCGGCAAGTATTTATGCCAATATTCGTCTTTTGCGGATGAAAAAAAACAGCGGCCCGGCTGCCTGTAGAAATCTCGGCATTGAACATGCCACAGGCGACTACCTGTGTTTTGTCGATGACGATGACACATTGGGAGAGCCATACGGGTTTATCGAGAAACGTTTTTCATATATACCGGAACTAAAAAACAATTTTTTTGAAAATGCGCTTCCCTTGCTGGGCGAGAACGATATTATTCTCTGCAGGCGCGTAGTGATAGAAAAGGATGAGAACAAAATTTCCCATTGCGAAAGTCCAAATGATTCCAGCAGAGAAGGCGAGTTTTCACAGTCATATTACCGCGCACTGTATATGCACGGAATGCAGTATATTTGTGGCTGTTTCTTCCGCCGTGAGTTGATTGACCGGCATCATATCCGGTTTATTTCCGGTCTGGAGCCTAACGAAGACCTCTTTTTCGGCGTATTAGCGGGATATCATGCACAAACTGTCGCAACATCTTACGATTCGGTGTATGGTTATCATTCGCGTTCCGGTTCATTGTCGAGACGGGAAGGCGAAAATGCGAGATTGCATGATTTACACCGGTATTGCAACCGGCAGATGCCACTTTTGCTGTCGTATCTTTTGCTGAAAGATGCAAAATATATGGAATTATGTCAATTTGTTAATGGATTTCGCATATCCTTGAGACGTATGGAAGTTAATTTAATGATGTTGGGCAAAGAATTTCACCAGTATTCTTTTGCCGGCGCTTTCCCGGAAATGTGTTTTACCTGCGAGCATATTAAAGAGGTTTGTAACGGCAATGCTCTATGCCCCAATACCGCTGAATTTATGCAATTTATAAAAGACACAGCAAAAAAATTTCTGCCGGAAAAATTTAATTGGGATCAGTTAATAGTCGTTAGTCATAGATCAGGATGAAAAATACTGTTTTCCCTTTCGTGGCGCTTGCAATTCCGGCAGTTTTGAGTTGCTGTAAGCAGGTAAAACCGGCAGACGACCGCCCCAACATCATCGTCATCCTGGCCGACGATATGGGCTACTCGGATTTAGGCTGCTATGGCAGCGAAATACAAACGCCCAATTTAGACAAATTAGCGCAAAACGGATTGCGTTTTACTAATTTCTACAACGCCGGCAGGAGTTGCCCCACACGCGCCGCCCTGCTTACCGGTCTGTATCCGCATCAGGCAGGCGTAGGGCTGATGACTTTTGACCAGGGTTTGCCCGGCTACCGGGGTAACCTGACCCACAACAGCGTAACTATTGCCGAAGCGCTAAAAACAGCGGGTTATCAAACCGCCATGATCGGTAAATGGCATGTAGCCGAAACACGCCTGCGCAAAGACCAGCGTCAATGGATTTCCCATCAGGTGGAATACGACGATTTCACCCATCGCAACAACTATCCCACACAACGTGGATTCGATTATTGTTATGGTACTGTCTACGGCGTGATCAATTACTTCGATCCGTTCAGCCTGATCTACGGTGATGAACCGGTGCGCTCTGTGCCCGGCGGTTATTACAGTACCATAGCATCGGCTGACAGCGCCGTTGCCTGCGTCAACCGTTATGCAAAAACCGGCGATCCATTTTTTATGTATCTGGCTTTCCATGCGCCCCACTGGCCACTGCACGCACTGCCCGAAGATATCAAAAAATATGAGGATGTGTACCGGGTGGGATGGGAAACCATCCGTAACCGGCGTTACGAACGGATGAAAAGATCATGTATTTTCGGAGACCGGCAGGATTTTTTGAGTGTACGCCAGTTCAATGATGCCTGGGACGACAACCCCGGCAGCGAATGGGACGCACGAGCCATGGCCGTTCACGCGGCAATGATCGACCGCATGGATCAGGAAATTGGAAAACTGATGTACAGCCTCGAAAAAAACGGACAATTGAATAATACGCTCATTCTTTTTCTGGTGGACAATGGTTGCGCAGCCGAAGAATGTCAGTTTTATTCGGGAGGCGGCAACGACCTGCCCGCTGATCTGCGCAATGGACAACCGGTTATTTTCCCTCAAAAAAAAGAGACAATGCCCGGCCCGGAAAATGTTAATGCGTCCATTGGGCCTAAATGGGCGAATGTGGCCAACACGCCGTTTCGCCTGTGGAAAGCTACCATGTACGAAGGAGGAATATGTACCCCTGCTATTGCCTACTGGCCGGACGGAATGAAAATAAAACGCGGAACGGTAACAGCCGAGACTTGCCATGTGATCGACATTATGGCTACCTGTCTCGAACTGTCGGGCGCTGAATATCCCGCAACTTACAACGGAAATACGATCATTCCCCTGTCAGGGAAAAGTTTCGCATCCCTGTTCAAAACAGGCAAACGCGATCAACGCCATGAATACATCGGATTTGAACATTATCGCGAAAAGGCGCTGATCACCGGCGACGGTTGGAAAATAGTACAGCGGCAGCATCATGGCGAGTGGGAATGGGAACTGCACAATCTGAAAACCGACCGTACCGAAATGTACGACGTAGCTGCACAATATCCTGAAAAAGTTAAGGAATTGGTGATGAAATTCAAGGAATGGATGGAACAGACCAATGTAGTCCCCGCGCCGGAACCGCTTTGGGGCGGCACAATTGATGAATTTTAATTTCAGAACATGAACATAAAAAGTACTTTTTATTCTTTAGCAGCGCTTGCAATCCCTGTTGGTTGCAGTAACCAGATGAAGCCAAAGGAAGTGCACCCCAACATTATTTTCGTCCTGACCGATGATATGGGTTTTGGTGATACAGGTTGCTACGGTGGGAAATTCGTACCAACCCCCTGTATCGACAGAATGGCTGCGGAGGGTATCCGTTTCACACAGTATTACAGCGCATCGCCCATCAGTTCTCCTTCGCGGGCGGGATTGCTTACCGGCCAGCATCCGGCACGGTGGAACATCACCAGCTACCTGCAATCACGAGCAGGCAACCGTGATGCAGAGATGGCCGATTTTCTGAATCCAGAGGCGCCATCGTTGCCACGGGCCTTGCAAACTGCTGGATACAAAACTGCGCATTTCGGCAAATGGCATTTGGGCGGAGGCCGGGATGTAAAAAACGCTCCGTCCATCACAAATTACGGATACGACGAGTATGCAAGCACTTACGAAAGCCCTGACCCCGACCCGCTACTGACGGCTTCCAACTGGATATGGTCAGCAAAAGACAGCATCAAACGGTGGGAACGTACCGCATATTTTGTGGATAAAACGCTCGACTTCCTGAAAAGGTACAAAGGAACGCCCTGTTTCATCAACCTGTGGCCCGACGACATGCACACGCCCTGGGTGGGTAATTTCGAGGAACTGATGATCTTTCCCGATGGTGTAGAGAGTGAAAAAAACTTTCGTACCGTTCTCATTGAATATGACCGGCAAATGGGTCGTTTGATGGATGGTTTGAAAGAATTGGGAATAGCTGATAATACCATCGTTATTTTCACCAGCGACAATGGCCCTGCGCCGGGCTTCTGCGGCAGCCGTGCAGGAAACTATCGCGGTTGTAAAGCTTCGCTGTACGAGGGAGGAATGAGGTTACCGTTCATCATTTGGAGCGGAGGAAATATGATACCCGGCGGAAAAGTGGATGATACATCCGTAGTGAGTGCGCTCGATATGTTCGAAAGCCTGTGCCGGATTGCCGGAGCCGCACTTCCTGAAGGTTACAGCAGCGACGGGACAGACATGAACAGTGCCTTGCTCGGTAATCCTCAAAAGCGCAACAAAGCCATCTTTTGGGAATACCGGCGCAATAACACCATTTCTTTCCCAAAGCCTTTCGACAACGACATCAGCCCCAATTTGGCCATTCGCGACGGCGACTGGAAATTACTCATCAATGCCGACGGATCGGAGACGGCGCTGTACCATATCAACGATGACCCTCGCGAAACCAATCCGATGAATAACAGATACCCTGAAAAAACAAAAGAATTAAGCGAGAAGGTGTTGACCTGGCGGAAATCATTACCGGAATTAAAATAAAATTCAATAATAGATATTTAACCCTGCTGAAATACCGACTCTGTTCATTTTTCGTGAAATATCAACAGTAACAGGCTTGTTTGACAATAAATCGTTGGTTTTTTGCTTTTTGGCCCCCGAAAACGTACCATTCGTATAAATACCAATTGCAAAGACTGGTGATATTCGATAACAAATACCTGTGGATACCGATATTCCAATAGAATTACCCGTCATATCGGCTGTACCAAAATGCTTACTCGTGATGGTGGGGTCGGAAAAATAAAACTTTTCTTCATGATTGGATATTTTATTTCTTACATAACCGACGCCAATATTTGCGGGAATGCTCCATTTAGTATTTCCAAGCGACCACCTTCCGTATATAGCGGGGCAGATAAAATGTGTATTTTCATTGAATGTATATTCAACAGCCACGTCAGGTTGTAGTAAGTCCCCTTCATTTTTTACTTTTGCAGAATACAGATGGTATTTCAAACCGATACCGTAATTTTTTGTGAAGAAAAAAGCACCGTCAATGGTTGCAGCAAAACCTCTCAAAAAAGGGATTGTGAAATTGTAATCAATGCCCGGTGTATCGGATGTGCCGATGGGATAATCTATACCTGCACTTCCGGAAAAATGCAACCTCGTATATTCGGATGTTTGACTAAAGACTGAAAAACTGGCAAGTAGCCAAATGAATAAAAAAAATGATTTTGCTCTCATGGTGGATGATGATTTATTGATTATGAATACTTTTTATTTTCCAAATTTATATCCCAATCCAATACTGATACCTAATTGGGAAAGTACATCCTTTTTAATGCCTTTGATATTCTCATTGCCGGATAGATTTAACATATTAATTTGTCCTCGTGGGCTAACAAAAACAGTTAGTCCTGATTTAAATACATATTGTAAACCAACATTTAACTCAAATCCTATTCCCCATGTCCAGTTATCGAACCAAGGATGATAATTTAAGCATGGACCTCCGCCAATAAAAAAATATTTTTGACTATGCTTCACATAAACAGGTATTGATAATGCGTTAACCGATGTTGTGGTTTCGATATTGGGGTTGCCATTAGGATTAAAAATATGGCGTCTATCATCCAATAGATTAACTGCCCACATTAACCCCAATCCCAATTCAGTATTTTCCCAAAACCTGTAACTGTAATCAAAACCTGCACTATGATACGTTTTCCCATCTAATTGTTTTTCTGAGAACATACCATCTTTAAAAAAACAGGCGCCATACGAATAACGTACACCGAAATAGTGCTTTTTTTCATTCTGGCCATGTACGTATTCAACCGTACAGAAAATGACCATCAACATCCAAATCTTTTTCATGTTTTCTGATTTTATTAAATTTTTGTTTTGATTTTTAAGATATTATGTTCCTTTTTTGAGTTATTTGAAATTATAAAATCCGCTCGCGGAAACAACTCCGAAGCGACTGACTTGTGCTGAATGTATTTGAAGTATATGTATGATGACAAACAAAACAGACCGTAACTAACAGAAAGTAAGGCATTTACCCCCCCGCAACACATATATTACAGTGGAAATCAAACCATTGGCGGTTTCAGCAGGGGCAATATTTCCGGCAAGCGCTTTCAAGTCCTGTTTGTTAATTTGTTTAAAAAATGAAAACGCAAAAATACAAATAATTTCTTTTCCTTTTTCAAAAAAAAATTGAAAATTATTACAAAATGCAAATGAATTGAATTTTGTGTAATTTTTATTGTTGATATTCAAAAATAAGTTGTACCTTTGCAGCCATTGCTGCGTTCCTTCAACGGGCATTTCCCTACCCGCTCATATTGTTGCTTGAATGTGAAGGACAATGATAAAATCAATTGGGCGGATAAGCGTATCAATCAGGCGGATAAGTCCAAGCATGTTTTCATGTTGGCGATTGCCAACGAA
>Ga0209628_10000729_pt1 | contig 20436 bp, 19 predicted proteins | sample TergutCu122P4_FD_187285 | JGI IMG/M metagenome (GOLD analysis project Ga0209628, IMG submission 187285) | Cubitermes ugandensis P4 segment gut microbial communities from Kakamega Forest, Kenya - Cu122 P4 (SPAdes) (version 2) | ecosystem: Host-associated > Arthropoda: Insects > Digestive system...
AAGAGGTCGCTTGCTTTGGAGATTTATTCGGAGGCATGGGATTGGCTTGACGAGCGCCGGTGTTCGCACTTGATCCCCGCGCTGCTGCTGGAACAGTACGCTATGAGCGCGGCCAGGCTTATTCAGTGCGAGGAGGCTATTTCCGAGTTCGGTTTCCTGGCTGAACATCCGACTACGGGGAACCCGATGCCGTCGCCGTACATCAACATTGCCAGCACTTATATGAAGCAGGTCAACACGCTTTGGTTTCAGATATATCAGGTGGTTAAGGAAAACAGCGCGACGGAATACAGCGGGGTGTCGCCGCATGACAGCATGATGGAGCGGTTGTTGAATTCAAGGAGATGTTAGATTTTTAATTATTCAATGAAAATATAGATTGACTTTATGATGGGATAACCTTATAATTTAATATAAGCAGACCGTGGGCGGTGTACGGCTGGACTCCGAAAGGAGGAAGGCCGATGACAATATTTTTATCCCATTATGAATTTATGCAATTAGTTTTAACCGCAATACTGATTTATGTAACTTACAAAGGCAACAAAAAATAAGCCGCCGCGGTAAGATGGCTTATTCTTTGCTCTGGTGAATATATATTTTAATTAACTGGAGTCCGGTCATTGCGCCGTCAAACGGTTTGTGACCACTGAGAGAGTGTTAGCGCACTCTCTCTTTTAATTGTATCTCAATTATAAACGATTTATACTAACTTTGTCAAGGATAAGTTTAAAAAAATCTTTCAAGCAATCTCTTATGAGGTTGCTTTTTTGAAGGATTGGGGGGCGCGGATTGAAACGGCATAAACCCACGCCCTTTATGGCGGCGGGCTCTAAATACAATAAAGGGGCGGCGGATTTCGCCGTTAATTTCATTCAGGAGCTAAGGCACACCAAGGGCGAGTGGCACGGCCAGCCTTTCGAGCTTATCGACTGGCAGGAGCGTATAATCCGTGATATATTCGGTATTTTGAAGCCTAACGGGTACCGTCAGTTCAACACGGCTTATGTTGAGATTCCGAAGAAGCAGGGTAAATCTGAGCTTGCCGCCGCCATTGCCTTGTATCTGACGTGCGCGGATGGTGAGCACGGCGGCGAGGTTTACGGATGCGCGTCCGACCGTCAGCAGGCCAGCATTGTTTTCGACGTGGCCGTGCAGATGGTTGAGCAGTGTCCGTCGCTGAAGGCGCGGATTAAGCCTGTCATTTCGCAGAAGCGGCTGATTTTTAAACCGCTCAACTCGTTTTACCAGGTTCTTTCGGCGGAGGCTTACACAAAGCACGGCTTCAGCGTTCACGGCGTTGTGTTCGACGAGCTCCACATTCAGCCGAACCGCCAGCTTTACGACGTTATGACTCACGGCTCCGGCGACGCGAGGCGGCAGCCGTTGTTTTTCCTGATTACGACGGCTGGCAACGACCGTAATTCCATCTGCTGGGAGGTACACCAAAAGGCTGACGACATCCTGAACGGGCGCAAGGTCGACCCGACGTTCTATCCGGTGATTTATTCGACGCCCGACGACGCTGACTGGACTGATGAAAAGGTATGGAAAGCGGCTAACCCGTCGCTCGGGGTTACCGTGGATATTGAAAAGCTCCGGGCGGCTTGCGAGTCCGCGAAACAGAACCCTGCCGAGGAGAATTTATTCCGGCAGCTCCGACTGAATCAGTGGGTGAAACAGTCCGTTCGCTGGATGCCCATGGAAAAATGGGACAGGTGCGCGTTCCCGGTGGATGCCGACGCTTTGCGCGGGCGGGCTTGCTACGGCGGGCTGGATTTGTCCTACAGTGAGGATTTTACGGCGTTTGTGCTTGTATTCCCGCCTGTTGGCGAGGATGATAAGTATCAGGTGCTGCCGTTTATTTGGATGCCCAGCGAGCGCGTTAAAGACCGCGTAAAGAAGACGAACGTATCCTGTGATGTCTGGTTAAACCAAGGGTTTCTTAACGTTACGGACGGCGAGGTTATCCATTACGCCCACATCGAGCGTTTTATCTGCCGACTCGGTGAGAAATACAATATCCGTGAAATTGCCTTTGACCGATGGGGCGCGGCGAATGTGGCGCAAAACCTGGACAACGCCGGGCTTACCGTTGTTGAGTTCGGTCAGGGGTTCAGCAGCATGTCGGCCCCGACGAAAGAATTGATGCGACTGACGCTTGAAAGAAAAATAGCGCACGGCGGCCACCCAGTACTGCGCTGGATGATGGACAATATCTTTATAAAGACTGACCCGGCGGGGAACATCAAGCCGGACAAGGAAAAATCCACCGAGAAAATCGACGGCGTTGTGGCTCTGATAATGGCGTTAAGCCGCGCCATGGTCGGCGGCAACCCTAATAAACCCAGTGTTTATCGAGAAAGAGGGCTTTTGATTCTTTGAATGATGAATTAGGAATGATGAATGATGAATTTATTTTCAAGGCTGTTTGCGCGGGATAAGCCGAAAAACCGTTTGGGCGGCGGATATTCGTTTTTTTTCGGTAATTCGGCGGCGGGGAAGATTGTTAACGAGAGGACGGCAATGCAGACATCGGCGGTCTACGCCTGCGTCCGGATTCTGGCTGAAACCGTGGCAAGCCTGCCGCTGCATGTGTACCGTTACAACGAGGACGGCGGGCAGGATCGTGACCCGGCACATCCGTTAAACCCGATACTGCGCGATGAGCCGAACCCTGAAATGACAAGTTTCGTCTTCCGGGAAACGCTGATGACACACCTGCTTTTGTGGGGGAATTGCTTCGCGCAGATTATCCGCGACGGGCGCGGGCGGGTTCTGGCATTATATCCGCTTTCGCCTGACAAGATGGATGTAGACCGCGCGTCGAACGGTGAATTAGTATACACTTATTACCGCGACGCCGACGAGACGCGCCGCAAAATGAAAAGCGGCGGCATTACGCTTCGACGCGATGAAGTGCTTCACATACCGGCGCTGGGGTTTGACGGGCTGATCGGGTATTCGCCGATAGCTATGGCCAAAAACGCGGTCGGGATGGCTATGGCCACGGAGGAGTACGGCGCGTCGTTCTTCGCTAATGGGGCGAACCCCGGCGGCGTTTTGGAGCATCCGACGGTGGTCGGCGACGTTAAACGGCTTAAAGACAGTTGGCAGTCACAGTACGGGGGGGCCGGAAACTATAACAAAGTAGCGGTTCTTGAAGAGGGCATGAAGTACCACCCGATAAGCATCCCCCCAGAGCAGGCGCAGTTCCTTGAGACGCGGAAATTCCAACTTAACGAGATTGCCCGTATTTTCCGGATCCCGCCGCACATGATCGGTGATTTGGAAAAATCAAGCTTTTCCAATATCGAGCAGCAGTCACTGGAGTTCGTCAAATATACGCTTGACCCGTGGATTGTCAGGTGGGAGCAGTCTTTGCGGCAGTCTTTAATTTTGCCGTCGGAAAAAACCTCGGTGTTCGTTAAATTCAACCTTGACGGGCTGCTTCGGGGCGACTATCAGACAAGGATGCGCGGCTACGCCACCGGAATCCAGAATGGCTACTATTCCGTAAATGAAGTGAGAAAGCTTGAGAATATGAACCAACTTAGTGACGAAGAAGGCGGTAACCTGCATTTCGTTAACGGGAACGCAATAAAGCTGAAAGACGTGGGCGCGGCGTATACAGGCTACAAAGGGAATGAATAATAAAAAATCAAAGGGTGAAAGTGATGTGGTAAAATGATGAAATTCTGGAATTGGGTCAGGAATGAGGCCGGGCGGGTTCTGAGGCTGGACGGCGTTATCGCTGAGGAATCGTGGTTCGGCGACGATGTTACGCCGCGAATGTTCCGGGATGAACTGGAAAAAGACGCCGGGGACGTGACTGTCTGGATTAACTCGCCGGGCGGGGACGTTTTCGCTGCGGCGCAGATTTATACAATGCTTAAAGAATATGCCGGGAGGGTAACTGTTAAGATTGACGGGCTCGCGGCCTCGGCTGCCAGCGTTGTCGCGATGGCCGGGGATACCGTCCACATGTCGCCGGTGAGCATGATGATGATACACAACCCCGCCACTATCGCGATAGGTGACAGTGAGGAGATGTTACGGGCGAAAGCCCTGCTGGACGAGGTCAAGGAGAGCATCATAAACGCTTACGAGAAAAAGACGGGGCTTTCCCGGACGAAGTTAGCGCACATGATGAACGACGAGACCTGGATGAACGCTTACAAGGCGGTCGATTTGGGGTTCGCCGACAGCATCCTTTACGACGATGGACAGGAGCCGGTTCGGGCCGGAAGTCCCGTGATGTACAGCCGGATGGCCGTAACTAATTCGCTGTTTGATAAATTCAAGGCGAAAAAGCCGGATAAGCTGGTTCCCGTTAACCAGCTTTATAAAAGGCTTGATCTTTTGAAACCATGACATTGCCCTCGTAATATGCGTAGGGCTTATTTAATTTTAGGAGGTTTTTATATGAACAAAACATTGGAATTGCGCGAAAAACGCGCTAAAGCGTGGGACGCCGCGAAGTCTTTCCTTGACAGCAAGCGCGGCCAGGACGGGCTTTTGTCCGCCGAGGACGTCGGGGTTTATGAAAAAATGGAGGCCGATGTTGTGGCCCTCGGAAAGGAAATCGAGCGTCTTGAACGGCAGGCGGCTATAGATTCGGAGCTTAACAGCCCGACCAGCCAGCCGATCAGAAATGACCCGCGCGCTGAGGTTAAGACGGCCCGCGCCGGCTCTGAATACAAACAAGCGTTTTGGGACGCGCTGCGAAGCAAACACGCCGGGGCGTCAGTTTACAACGCGCTGAGGATCGGCTCCGATCCGGACGGCGGTTACCTCGTGCCTGACGAGTACGAGCGGACGCTTATCGAGGCGCTGGAGGAAGAGAATATTTTCCGGAAGCTGGCCCATGTTATCCAAACTTCCTCCGGAGACCGTAAAATTCCGGTCGTCGCGTCAAAAGGCACCGCCTCATGGGTGGATGAAGAAGGGGATATTCCTGAAAGTGATGATACATTCGGGCAGGTTACCCTCAGCGCCTATAAGATGGCTACCATGATAAAGGTCTCAGAAGAATTGCTTAATGACAACGTTTTCAACCTTGAAGCTTATATCGCCCGCGAGTTTGCCCGCCGCATCGGGGCGCTTGAGGAAGAGGCGTTTTTCGTCGGGGACGGTGTGGGTAAGCCTACCGGTGTCCTTCACGATACGAACGGGGCGGAGCTTGGGATTACAACGGCAGGGGTGGCGATAACGTTCGATGATGTCGTGGATTTATTCTACAGCCTGCGCATCCCTTACCGCCGCAGGGCGGTGTTCGTGATGAACGACTCTACGGTTAAGGAAATCCGCAAACTTAAGGACTCGACCGGGCAGTACCTGTGGCAGCCCGCGCTGACCGCGGCCACGCCCGACACGGTTATGAATAAGCCGGTGTACACGTCGTCGTTTGTACCCGCGATAGCCCCCGAAGCGAAAACCATTATTTTCGGCGACTTCTCCTATTACTGGGTGGCTGACAGGCAGGGCCGCGTGTTCAGGCGTCTCGGCGAGCTTTACGCCAAGACCGATCAGGTAGGCTTTAAAGCGACACAGCGCGTTGACGGGCGCATAATCCTGCCGGAAGCCATTAAATATTTGCAGATGAAAGCATAGACGAAAAGCAATGAATAATGAAAAATGAATAATGAATAATTGAATTTAGTAAATCAATTTTTCATTATTCATTATTAATTTTTAATTCTGAAAGGATTGAGGCTTTTGTTGCTTTGGATGGACAGTTTGCTGGATAAAGTCAAGAGGAATTTGATTCTTGAGCACAATGAAGACAATTGCCTGCTGGAAAGCTATATCCTCGCCGCCCTGTCTTACGCCGAAGCTTATCAGCATAAGCCGGGGGGCGCGTACACTAAAGGCCGCCCTAAAATGACGGAAGCCACTGAACAGGCCGTTATTATGCTTGCGTCCCATTTTTACGAATCCCGCGACGGTTCGACGGGAGGCTTTTTCGGGGACAGCCCGGCGGCTGGCCGCGAGGTTTGGGACGCCGCCCACCGGCTTCTGCGGATGCATAAACACTGGGAAGTATAACTAAACCCAGTCCTCAATATCAAGTCCGTCAATGCGCCCAAATTCGCGTGTGTTGTTTGTAACAAGCGTAAGACCGGCAGATTTGGCATGGGCTCCGATAAGCATATCTAAAGAACCGATTGGTGTACCTCGTTTTTGAAGCGTCGCACGGATTTTACCATATTCCGCAGATGCGTATCTATCAAAAGGCAGCGTTCTCACGAGAGTGCCGAAGGAAATCAGGGCGGCGCGGTTTTTAGCGATCGCTGCGCTATTTGCTACCCCGAACTCAAGTTCCGCTAACGAAATCACGGAAATCGAAACACCTTCATTAAAAACGGCCTGAAATCGGCCGATTACGTGCGGCATATGTTTCATAATGTACACGCAGATGTTTGTGTCGAGCATATATTTCATAGCTGCTCCCTCTCAGTTTGTGAATCGTTCTTCCTGGCCGCCAAGATTGCGTCACAAAAGTCATCGGTTGCGGGCTCTGAAGAAATGAATATATCCCATGCTTTATCTTTGGGGTAAAGTACCACCATTTCGCCAATTTTCGAGATGCCGACTTCCGAACCGGAAAAACGGCATTCTTTAGGCAAACGGACGGCTTGGCTCTTACCGTTAGTAAATAATTTAGCTGTTTCCATAATATCACCTCAGCATAAGTATATATCATGATATAGATTTTGTCAAGGAGGAAATTATGAGTTTTGGGAAAATGAAAGAATTTATAAATATTGTCTCCACCAGGCGCGTCAAGGACGCGGAGGGCTTTGGCCATGACGAGGACACTGTTCTGGCGGGTGTACGCGCTTATTTTGAGGAGCGGCACGGTAATGAAAAGTGGGCAAACCGCGCCGCGTTCTCCACGGCGACGGCGCTGTTCAGGTTTCGACAAATCCCCGGCCTGACTGTGGACACGTCGATGTTTATAATCCATGGCGGGACGCGATGGAGGATTACAAGCGCCGAGGATGTCAAGGGACGCGGGATGTACGTTGAGGTTTTGGTTGATAAGGTTGAGGCTTCAGTGAGGTAGCGCGGCTCCGCCGCGAATGAAAAATGAAAAATGAAAAATGAACAATTACATTTAGTAAACTGATTTTTCATTTTTCATTCTTAATTTTTAATTCCAACGGGGTGATGAATCATGGCTAAGGCGGGGTTGATGTTCCCGACAGGGTTCCTTGAAAAAGTGAACAGCCTGGAAAGCCGTTTTGAACCGGTTACCGAAAAGGCATTGAAAGCCGGGGGTGAGGTAGTTCTTGAAACCATGCGGAATCGTCTTTCCTCTGTAATCGGCAATGGTACCAAGTTTGATTCAAGGTCTACCGGCGAGCTTGTCGGCGCTTTAGGCGTTTCGCCGATGAAAGTTAACGGGGAGGGCAACTACGATGTTAAGGTCGGATTCGTGGAGCCCCGCTCGGACGGCGGCGTGAACGCGAGAATCGCCAATGTTCTTGAGTATGGGAAGCATAACCAGCCGCCCCGCCCGTTTTTAAAACCGACGAGATCCGCCGCGAAAACCCCTTGTACCGAGGCTATGCGGGCGGTTTTCGAGGAGGAGTTCGGTAAATTATGAGCGCGGGAATTCTGGAGGAACTGACTGTATTACTTAAAAATATCCCCATACCTGTTGAAACCGGCGTCTTCGGCGGAATTGCCCCGGACGAATACGCCGTTATCACGCCTATGGATGATGTTTTTGAGGTTTTCGGCGATAACTTACCGCTTTTTGAGTCGCGGGAGGCGCGGATTTCGATATTTTCAAAGAATAACTACAGGCGGCTTGTAAACAGGGTTGTCAGGGCTCTGTTGTCGGCGGGGTTTATTGTTACAAAGCGGACTTATGTGGATCGTGAGGACGATACCGGATATTTCCATTACGCGGTTGACGCGGCGAAAGAATATTATTTTAACATGAAAGAGGATGTTGTTTATGGCTCAGATAGGGCTTAAATATTTTGTGTGCGCCCCGCTTGACGAAACGGGCGCGGATATCAGTTATTCTGACGGCATGGTAATAGCGCACGCGATAAAGGCGGATATTGCCATTTCCAATAACGAGGCTAATCTTTTCGGTGACGACCGCGCTATTGAGAGCGTCAAGGAGTTTAAGGACGGCAAACTAACGCTGAACTGCGACCATCTTACATACGACACGTATAGCATGCTTCTTGGTCACAGTGTTATTAAAGACACGGCCGGCAACATGATACTAATCGCTAAAAGCGACGACAGCGCCGCTTATGTCGGTGTCGGATTTTATGGTGTTACGCTGAAAAACAATGTCGAGGGGTTCCGTGCGTTCTGGATGCATAAGGTTAAGTTCAGCGTACCGAATGAAAGTTTTGAAACTAAAGGGGACAGCACAAAATTCGGCACCCCGACCATTGAGGGTTCGATTTATTCGGACAAATACCTTGTTTGGAAAGAGGAATGCACGTTCAAGGACGAACAGGCGGCGATAGCCTGGATTAACGGGAAAGCCGGTATCCTTGTTGAGCCTTAAACAGAAAGCTGGTGTGAAGATATGGACGATTTGGACGACAGAAGCAGCTTTGTAAAAATCGGCGGAAAAGAATACAGGTTATCGCTTACCACAAGGGCGCTTAAGGAAATCGCCAAGCGTTACGGCGGGCTCAATAACCTCGGCGAGAAACTTATGAGCCCGGAAAATTTTGAAATGGCTGTGGAAGAGACAGTACGGCTGATTGTATTGCTGGCGAACCAGCCTATATTATTACACAATTTACGGAATTGGGATAAGCCGGAAAAATTGCTGACTGAGGATGAGGTGGAACTTCTCACTTCACCCGCCGATTTTATTGGGTTTAAAGACGCGGTAACCGACGCGATATCTAAGGGTATGGCGCGGAATGTCGAAAGTGAGGACACACCAAAAAACACACTGCCGGAGTAAAGCCGCTTTCCGATGAAGAGGCGTTTACCCGGCTTTTCTATTACGGAACTGTCCAGCTTCAGCTTGCAGCGTCGGAGTTTTGGCTGATGCCGATCGGACAGTTCCTGGACTTATGGACTTGCCACAAGCAGTTTCTCGGCATTGAGAAACCGGCGCGGGAATACAGCATTGATGACGTAATCCCAGTTTAATAATGAAAAATTAAGAATGAAAAATGAACAATCGTATTTTGTAAATTAATTTTTCATTCTTCATTCTTAATTTCGAAAGGATTGAGACTATGGCTGATACTTTCGGTTTGAAAATCGCTGTTGAGGGCGAAAAAGAATTCAACTCCGCGATTAGGGAGATTAATAACTCGTATAAGGTTCTCGCCTCCGAGATGCAGCTTGTTACGGCTCAATTTGACAAAAATGACCAGAGCCTCGCGGCGGTAACCGCCCGGAATACGGTATTTAACAAGGAAATTGACCTGCAAAAGGAGAAGATTTCCACGCTGGAAAAGGCACTGGCTAACGCCTCCGCGTCTTACGAGGCAAACGACAAGCGGACACTGTCATGGCAGACACAGCTTAACAAAGCGCAGGCCACGCTTGTTGAGATGGAACGAGGTCTGTCCACAAACAACGCCGAACTTGAGAGGCATACGTCCGGTATGGCTGCCGCCGAACAGCGGGAGGCCGAGTTCAAGAAATCAATCGAGGCCATCGGGGCGTCGTTTACGGTTCTGGGAACCGAAATAGCACTTGTTGACAGCCAATATGATAAAAACGACAGAAGCCTTGAGGCTGTAACCGCCCGGAATACCGCGCTTAACAAGGAAATCGATTTGCAGAAGGAGAAAATCTCCACGCTGGAGCAGGCCCTTTCCCATGCGTCCGATACTTTCGGCGAAAATGACAAACGCACGCAGGAATGGCAGATGCAGCTTAACAAGGCTAAGATCGAACTGAATAACCTTGAGCGCGGAATAGTTGCGAGTAACGCCGAACTTGAGAGACATACTTCCGGGGTCGCGGCCGCCGAGCAAAAGGACGCCGATTTTAAAAAAGCGGTTGAGAACATTTCTCAGTCGCTTAAGAGTCTCAGTTCGGAGACGACTGACCTCTCTGGTAAATACGGTGAAAATGCCAATGCCACAAAAACGCTGAAAGAACGTAAAGCGGAACTAAGTAAGGAGATTAAACTCCAAGAAGAAAAAATTTCATTGCTCAAACAGGCCCTTGACAATTCCACGGCGTCGTTCGGTGAGAACGACCAACGCACCCAGGCTTGGAAAGAGCAGCTTAACGGAGCTCAAGCGAGTCTCAAGGACATGGAGGGCGAGCTGTCCGGGAATAAAGCTTCGCTGATTGCCTGGGAATCGGCGCTGAAATCGGCGGGCGAGGCTGTGAAATTCGCCGCGAAAGCAATTGCTTCGATGGCGTCGGCGGCGGCAAAGGCAGCGGTCGACGCCGGGAAGGATATGCTTAAATTGGCGGAGGCGGCGGCGAATACCGGTCGCGAGGTAAATTTAACGTCGCAGAAGCTCGGCATGTCCCGCGAGGGGTTTCAGGAATGGTCTTTCATCCTGAAAAAGAGCGGCACAAGCGCCGACGTTTTGGGCACCGGCATGAAAACACTGCAAAAGACATTGGGCGGCATGACGGAGGATGGGGACAAGTCGTCCGAAGCGTTTAAGGCTATTGGCCTGAGTTTCGAGGAGGTCAAGGGGAAATCCCCGGAGGAAGCCCTCAACATGACGATCAAGGCCCTTCAGGACTTGCCGACCGGCGCGGACAGGACGACCGCCGCCCTTAAGCTTTTCGGCAAAGGCGCGATGGAACTCCAGCCTCTTTTGAACAAAACCTCCGAGGAAACGGAAGGGCTGCGGAAGCGGGCGCATGAGCTGGGGCTCGTCATGAGCGACGAGCAGATTGACAACGCCGCTAAATTCAAGTCGGCCATGGGAAAAATCAACGACACGGTCAGCGGGGTGAAACTCCAGTTCGGCAGCGAGTTATTACCCGTTTTCGCCGATACTATGGCGGCGTTCCTGGACTTGGCGACAGGCGCTGAAAAAGGCGCGGAAAATATAAAAAAGGCCGCTGACAGCATCACGAAGGCTTTGACTGAGACTATACCGAAGTTCGTCGAAAAGGGCGCGCAGATGATTTCCGCGCTGGTGACCGGGATAGCGTCGGCCCTGCCCAGCGTCGCGGCGGCTGTAACGGAAGCGATACCGCTGATGATAAGCGCTCTCGCGCCGATATTGCCGGCAATGCTTAGAACCTTCGCGGAGCTGATCCCCGGCGTTATTAACGCAATCAGTGAAACACTGCCGGCATTGACAGGCGTTGTTATGGACGTAATATCAACGGTTATCACGGTTATCGCTGATATGCTGCCCATGGCGATAACAGCGGGTACAAAGCTTTTTATGGGGCTTGCGGATGCCATAACCACAGTGATTCCCGTACTGATTCAGAAAGTCCCGGAAATAGTAACGCAAATAGTATCAGCCCTCATCGGCGCCGCTCCGATGCTTTTGGAGGCGGCAGCCACAATTGTGAGTACACTGGCGGACGGACTGGGGAACGCAGTACCTATTCTAAAGCCGATAATGACGGTTGTTTCCGGTTTAATGGATGCCCTGAAAGCGCTTACGCCGGTCATTTTGGCGGCGGCGGCGGGTTTCGCGGCGTTCCAGATTGTAATGACTGTGGCTAACGCTATAAAAGCGATGACCGCGGCAACGACCGCCCAGACACTGGCCACAGCACTTCACACCGCCGTTACAACGGTGTGGAGCGCGATCACCGGCACGGCTACCGCGGTTGCGGCGGCGTTTAACGCGGCGTTGGCGGCAAACCCGATCGGGCTTATTATCGCCGGGATTGCCGCGCTTGTTGTCGGTATCGCCGCGTTGATTGTGATTATGAACAAGGAAACCGCCGAACAGAAAGCCCTTAAGAAAAACACCGAGGACTTGGTTGAAGCCAATAAAAAGCTCGTGGATGCCACAAAAGAAAGTCAGAAGTCATATGAAGAGAAAACCGCGTCGATGGCGCAAGAGGCGGGCGTGGCAAAGAGTTTGGCCGATGATATCGCCGGCCTCTCAAGGGTGGAAAACAAATCCGCCGAACAAAAGCAGCAACTCGCCGCGTATGTGAGTATGCTTAACGAGGCGATGGGCGAGAGCGTTGTCGAGTACGACGCCGAAACCGACTCCATGAGCCGGAATGTCGACGAGATATATAATATCGTCGCGGCGCGGCAGGAGGAGGCAAAAGCCCAGGCCGCGCGGGAACGGGCGGTCGAGATAGCCAAGGAGCAGATGGCGGTTGAGGATCAGCTCGCGCAAGTGGCAAAGCAGAGGGCGGCGCTGGATCAGGCTGTCGCTGACGGCGTTTACAAAAAGGGAGAGGCTGACAAGAAATACAAAGAACAGCTCGCTGAAATAAACGCTTCCGAGGCGGAGCTTGTTCAGCGTCAATCCGAACTCGCGGACAGTTTCGACAGCGCGACAAAAACTATAGAGGAAAGCTCGGAGAAGCAGCGGAAGGCAAACGAGGCTTTGGCGGCTAGCCAGGTCAAGGTTGTGGATGCCATGGAAGGAGCTAAAAAGGCTCAGAAAGAGATTGCTGACAAACGCGCCGCAGCGGAACAGGAATTGACGGATAAACTGATAATAGAAGCCAACAAACAAGGCCTGACACTAGACGAATACAAAGAGAAAATTAAGGAAATCGAAAAAGAAGAGAAAAAAGCGTATGAGGAACGTGAAAAAGCTATAGAAAAATACTCCGAAACTACTCAGAACGCTTTCGGTAAAATAAAGGTGGAATCCGGCGTCAGTGTCAAAACATTGCAGGAGAATCTGGAATATAACCAGAAGAAGTTTAAGGAATGGTCTGACAATATTGCCGCTCTCGCGAAAAGAGGCATTGATGAAGGATTGCTTGAAAAGCTGAAAGCGGCGGGGCCGGAATCGTCCGAGACGGTTGCCAACCTTATAAAAGCCACTGACGACCAATTAACTAAATTGAGCGACACATACGCAAAAGGCGGGAAGCAAGCGACCGAGGCGATCGACCGAGAGCTTGGATTATTTGACGGTGAGAACGCCGGAAAGACTGTCAACGAGGATATTGCCAAAGGCATAGAACAAACAGAACCTGTGATAAGCGCGGCGGAAAAGCTTATAAAAGACACAAAGGCAGCCGCGGAAGCTTCCGTCACGGCGGCTAAATTTGACGAGCTCGGCACGCAGATGACCGACGGAATGGCGAGGGGCATTGTATACGGCGAGTCCAGGGTCAAGGAAGCGCTGCTTCATGTCGTCGCGTCCGCCAAAACCAGCGTGGAATCGGCTTACAGGATAGAGTCCCCGTCGAAAGTCTTTGAGGAGGAAATCGGTAAAAATATCGCGCTCGGGACGGCTGCCGGCATAGATAAAAACGCGGATAAAGCGGCCCAGGCCGCCGAAAAGATGGCTAAAGAAATATTCGACAACGCGAAATTATGGATTGAGGGTTATCAATACAGCACGCAATACGCCGCCGATGAAGAGCTGAAAATGTGGGAAATACTGGGCGAACGTTATAAGGGCGTCACAAAAGAGAAAGTCGAGATCGATAAAAATATCGCCAAGCTCCGCGAAAACATCAGAAAAGAGCAGGAACAGAAAGAAAAGGACGCTTATGAGCACACCAAGCTGATGATTAAAGACTACCAAAACAGCGCGGAATACTCTATCGGCGCGGAAATCAAGATGTGGGAAAACCTGGCGGCGAAACATACCGAGGTCTCAAAAGAAAAAATCGAGATCGAGTCGACCATAAATAAACTCCGGGAACAGCAGGCGAAAGACCGGCAGGCGGCGGAGGAAAAAGCTTTAAAAGCCCGCGAGTCCGCCGAAAAGCAGGCTTTCGAGAGCGCCAAAAAGTGGATTGAGAACCGCAAAAAGACCGGCAAACTGACTCTTGCCGAGGAACTGGCCGCGTGGGAGCGCGTCCAGTCGAGGTATGCCGAAGGCTCGGAACAGCGCAAACAGCTTGACGAACAGGTGTTCGCCGCGAAGAAACGCATAGCCGATGAGGAAAAGAAGCTTAACGCTGAGATTATTAAGGCCGAGGAGAATTATACAAAGGCGGTGGATTCCCGCGCGAAGACTATATATAATTCTTTCGGAATGTTCGACGAATTGAAGAAAAAAGAGGCGGAAGTATCCGGAAAAACCCTGACAGACAACCTTTCGGCGCAAGTTGACGAGCTGAAAAACTGGGCTGAAAACCTCGAAGCGCTGTCAAAAAAAGGCGTTGATGGGGGACTGATCGCGGAACTTAAGGCCATGGGGCCGAAAGCCAACGCCGAGATTGCCGCGCTTAGCAAGATGAGCGAACCGGAGCTTGAGAAATATCAGGCCCTGTGGAAAGAAAAGGCCGCCCTTGCCCGGACTCAGGCTGTTTCCGAGCTAAAGGGCCTGAGAGCCGACACAAAAGCACAGATTAAAGGGCTGAAAGATGACTTGGCGGCTTTGTCGCCCGCAACAGTGTCCGAGGCGGCGATTGCGCCGGCGACTGAGGCTATTGACGCGCTGACGGCGGTTGTCCCTCAATTGGTCGGTACGGTAAACGCGGCGTTCGCCGAACAAAAGCCGGAGCTTTCGGGCCAGGGCGCGAAAAATACCGGGTATATCGCTGAAGGCATGGTGTCCGGCATTCCCGACATAACAAAGTCAGTCGGGAAGATTATTGAGTCCGTCGGGAAGCAGTTCAAAAGCGGGACAGGTTTGTTCGTCGAAATCGGCAGGAATATCATGCGCGGTATCGGCGAGGGCGTAACGAGCCTGAGCGGGTGGCTAAACGATTTATTGCGGGATTACATCGACAGGATGGTTGAAAGTGTCGAGGAAAGGCTTCAAATAAGCTCGCCGTCCAGGGTGTTCGCGGGGATCGGCGGGAATATGGCTCTGAGTCTCGGCGGCGGGTTCGCGGATAATATGTCCAAAGTAAACCGCGACATACAGAACGCCGTAGCGATACCGAAAGTAACCCGGGCCGACAGAATAATGGATTTTCTGGGCGGCTTAAACTCGGTTGAGTCAGGCGGCAGGCCGCCCGGCGGGAATATCGCGAATACGTTTAATTTTTATACGGAAACCGTTACGCCGTCGAAGCTCGCGAAAGCCGGACAAAAGGCGTCACAGCGGATGTTACGGGATATAGGATGGTGATATTTTGCAACGTTTGAAATTCATAAACTCACGGGGCGCGGAGGCCGTTTTCGATGATTCCGGGCCTTATATTTTCTGGAAAATCGACGGGCTTTCTTTGCCGGAGGTTTTGCCGATCCCGACGCGGGCGGCAGGGCAGGATGGATATACACTTCAGGAATTGCGCCTTGAAAGCCGTACAGTTACGCTGACCGGACACATAATCGGCGTGGGTAGCCGGATTTACTCGCTTTACGAGGAGCGCAAGCGGCTGAATTCCGTGTGTAACCCGCTCCTGGGCCCCGGACGGCTTGTGTACTCGAATGACTACGGGGAATGGCGGATTCCGGCGTTTTGTTCGGCTATGCCGTATGAGGAAAAAATCCGGCACGCCCAGACGCTGAACGTCGAGTTCGAGTGCCCGTCCCCGTTCTGGCTGTCGGCGACGCAAAGCGTCGTCTCGCTGGCGTATGTCTACGGCGGGATGTCTTTTCCGATAAGGACGCCGAACAGGTTCGGGACACTCGGATACCGTGCGATAATCAGCAACGACTCCGATGCGGAGACGCCGCTTGAGTTCCTGATCGACGGCGGCTCGCTGAACCCGGTTATCACAAACACAACCACGGGCCGGTTTATAAAGCTTAACAAGCAGCTCTTCGCGGGCGACCAGCTCTACATCAACACCGACCCGGAGAAACTGGAGGTCAGCCACATAACGACAGACCCCGAAACGAACCAGCGGGTCAAATCCAAGGCTTACGGTTATTTGACGCATGATTCGGAACTTTTTTCACTGATACCCGGCGAAAATCGGCTCACATTCAAGTCGGACGACGAAAACAAAAAGGTAAAAATTACAATAACTTTTTACAAGAGATATGTAGGAGTGTGATCGTCATGGAAGGTGTGGAGATCAGGATTTATGACGCGGATTTTAACTGGGTCGACGTCGCCCGGATGCCGGAGTCCGTGCAGTTTTGCCGCGATATTTACGGCGCGGGGCAGTTCGAGATTCATATCCACCCCGACAAGCCCGGAGCGGCGTCCCTTTGCGGGCGGGGCAATATTATTATGATTGACGGGAGGCCGGATGTCTCCGGTATTGTCCGTAATTTCTCCATCGCGGAAAGCGCGGAAAAAACGGAGTATGTAATTTACGGCGAAACCGGAGCGGGTTTCTTGAAACAGCGGCTTTGCGTGCCCCCGACAAACACGCAGGCCCCGGGTTCGGAGGGTTTCGACAGGTGCGGTGGGGACGCCGAAAGCGTGATAAAACACTACGTTGAGCGCAATGTGACCAATCCGTTTGATAAAAACAGGAAAATACATAATTTTGTAATCGCGGCCAACAAAAACCGAGGCGCGGCGGTTCAGTGGCAGGCGCGGTATTCTGAGCTGCTTGAGGAACTTGCTGCAATCGGCGCGTCTACCGGAATGGGGTTTTGGGTTTACGCCGATATTCAAGGCAAACGCTGGATTTTCGACGTTATCGAGGGCGCGGACAGGACGCGCGGACAGAGCGTGTTGTCCCCGGTAAGCTTTAACATGGAATACCAAAATGTTGCCGGATATGAATATACCGAGGATTACAGCAATTTCCGGAACACAGGCTATATCGGCGGAAAAGGTGACGCGGCGGAGCGCGAGGTTGCCGTGCTGGGCGATTCGAACGCGGGGCGCGACCGTTTCGAGACATTCATCGATTGCGGGGGCGCGGCGGACACGGACGAGCTAAACGACCTCGGAAGCCAGAAGCTTTCAGAGATGGAAGCCGTGAAAAACGTGGAGGCGTCCGCGCTGCCGCGTGTTTTTATTTTTGAGGAAGATTATTTTATTGGGGACACCGTGAGCCTGTACCTGACGCGGCTGGGGCTTGAAATCCCGGCTAAAGTTACAGCGGTCAACGAAATCTGGGAGCGTGAGTCGGGCTATAAAACCGAAATACGCTTCGGCGAGAGGCTGCCGAATATCTTTTCGGTTTTACAAAAAAAGGATGTGGTTAAATAATGGCCCAAAAATGGTGCGGGCACTTCGATTCGACGCCGGAAGACGAACGGTTACTGCTGGCCGAGGACTGGGCGCGGTTCATAAGGGCGTTCGTCTCGGACGGCATAAGGAACGGCGGCACATGCCTTCAAGTGACCGCCGGGAGCGGGATGTCCGTTAGAGTCGATACCGGCATAGCGAGTATTCAAGGCTACATAATCCAACTGTTTGAAGACCATACGGGGCGTTACACGGATGTTCCGGTTCAGGCGGCCAACCCGTCGCTTCCGAGGATTGACCGGCTTGTGCTTCGGCTTGACCGGACGATTGCGTGCCGCGAGATAATACCCATGACAATCATCGGGACAGCCGCCTCAAGCCCTGTCCCTCCGCCGCTTTTGCGGAATGAGAACTTCTACGACTTATCTCTCGCGCGGATTCGCGTGAATGCCGGAGTAACGCAGATTACGGGCACCAATATTACCGATGAGCGGTTCGATCAGGATGTCTGCGGGCTTATGCACTCGGTTTTGGGGCTGGACTCGTCGTCATGGCAAAACGCCTTCGACAGCTTTATGAGTCAAGCGTCGAGCGATTTCAACGCGGCGCAAAACTCGCGTACCACGACGTTTAACACCAGCCAGACAAGCCGGGACACCGCTTTCAACACCGCGCAAACCGGCAGGCAGAGCACTTGGGATACATGGTTCGGCGGTGTCCAGACAGACATGGCTTTAGCGGCGGGGTTTGATTTCTGGAACGCGGCCCGTAACCCCGCGAACTATTATATAACGGAGTATCCGGCAAACGGCAGTATCGTCACGACGATACGAAGGACGGCAAATAATTTGCTTGTCGCCGTCGGGACGACAACTTATCCGGCTAACGGCTCCGTTGTTTACGAGGAAGTCGTATACCAGTCCAATGGTTCGTCAATTCAGCGGCGCACGCGGGAAACGACGACATACCCCGGCGGCACGATTCGTAAGGAGGTTGTAACGTTTTGATAGAAGCTGATATTTATAGGTTTTTGAACGATAAAACGCCGAGTGACCCAAATTTCAAGCCTTTGAATAAGCTTATTGAGGCCGTTCGCGGCGGAGCCATTTTTACGACAAACGGCAATTTTACCGTTCCGGCGGGCGTTAATACAATTTTTGTCACCGCTACTGCGGCAGGCGGCGATGGGACTGCTGGAGCCGCGGGTTCCGGCGCAGGCAACGGCAGGGGCGGTTCCGGAGGGGACTGCGGGCGTTATGTTATTAATTTCCCGATATCCGTAACACCCGGTGAAGTGATCCCCATAACCGTAGGTTCCGACAGTACGCTTATAGGCACTAAACTTGCGCTTGCTAAGGGCGGAATCGGATATGCCGGGACGCCTATCAATGGTGACCCAGTGCCAGGGAGGATTGGGGATGGGTATAATCCGAGGGTGGGAACCGGCGGCGCCGCCGGAGGCAGCTATTCCGGAGGCGGTGCCGGAGGAAACGCCTGCCATGTTGTTTTTGTCCCCATTGCGTTCGGAATGGGTAAGACATCAAATGCCGGAAACGGCGGGAACGCCGGTACGCCAAGTAGCAGCGGCCCAAGCGCGGGCGGCGCGGGGCAAGGTTTTGGCAATGGCGGCGGAGGCGGAGGCGGCAGTAGTTCAACTGGCGGCGGCGCTGCCGGCGGCGCAGGTGCGCCCGGTGTTGTTGTGATTAAGTGGTAGATGGGTACAGAACCCGGAATTGGAGTGATGTCGAAAATGCCGACGGCGCAGGCGGCAGAGGTGTTTTGATTATAGAATGGTAGGTGGTAAAAATGAGCTTTGATACCATGGTTCCGATACCGAACAAACTTTTAAACAGTGACGGAAGTGTGACTACGTTCAGCGGGGAGGAAATTTTGGCGGCTGACCCAGTACGTGCCGAGTTGTATAAGACTATGCATCCGATAGCCAACAAGCTGCTGAATCCGGACGGATCAATCGGCACGCTTGACAGTCTCGGCGGCGGGGCGGGCGGAGGCGGGCCGCCCGGCGCGTCGGACTACAACTTACTGACCGGCAGGCCGCAGGTAAACGGCGTAACTTTGTCCGGCAACAAAACGCCCGAGGATTTGAAATTGTCGTACAGCCACACGCAAAACACAGCGGCCACAGTCTGGACGATCCCGCATAACCTGGGGTTTCAGCGGGTTTCCGTTGAGGTTATCGACAACGCGGGGAATTTTGTAATCCCCGAGATAGAATACGCAAGCGCGAATATTGTAATTCTGACGTTCGCGAACCCTGTGCAAGGGGTCGCGGTTGTCAGGAGATAAAATATATTTTAATTATTTATAGGAGGTAACATCATGGCAGACACAATTTTTCAAACCACGCCTTATTTACTGGGTACAATCACTCACCCCAAGCACGCCGTAAATATGGAGTATGTGGAAGGGCGGATCGCCCAAATGATGAAATCGCCCGTGCGCGTCGTAAGCACCGCGAATATCGCGGGCACGTATAACGGGACTGAGATGACGCTTACATACGGCGCTAATGGCGCGGCTGTCATCGACGGAGTAACGCTTAATGTGAACGACCGTGTTTTGCTGGCCGGACAAACCACGGGTACGCAAAACGGAATCTATGTAGTCACGGTGGTCGGTGACGCGTCCACAGCGGCGGTTTTAACCCGCGCCGATGATTTTAACGAAAGCGCGAAGATTTACGCCGGGCTCAGCGTCGCGGTCAACAGCGGAACCATTAACGCCGATACCCGCTTCAAACTTACCACGGACGACCCCATCGTCCTGGACACAACCGCACTGACGTTTATCCCGGACGCGGGTTCCGGAATGACGACGAAATATACCGAGGATTTCATCGGCGACGGACTGAAGGATGTTTTCACTGTCACTCATAACCTCGGTACACCGGATGTCCTGGTTTCGATTAGGGATTTGATGACAAATGACCGGTGGTTAACGGATATCGATATTGTCGATAACAACACCATCAAGCTCACTTTCGACAATGTACCCGAAAACACCCAGAATTTCAGGGTTACCGTAATCGGATAGGAGTGTGCGGCAATGGCTTTGATTTTTAAAGCGCCGGTACACATTACAGTCGCGCCGCATTCCTCCACGGGGGCGGCGCGGCTGGCTGATGTCGCTCAAACGGTGGACGGCGTCCCGATTACCGGGGACACAAACAATATTGAATTGACCGTTGAACTGACCAAGGCGGAGCTCGCGGAGCTGGAAGATCCGCCGGGGAGCGGGCTTTACCCGTCTCTTGCCGGTAAATTCGTATATGTCCCCG
>Ga0209628_10000730_pt1 | contig 20431 bp, 13 predicted proteins | sample TergutCu122P4_FD_187285 | JGI IMG/M metagenome (GOLD analysis project Ga0209628, IMG submission 187285) | Cubitermes ugandensis P4 segment gut microbial communities from Kakamega Forest, Kenya - Cu122 P4 (SPAdes) (version 2) | ecosystem: Host-associated > Arthropoda: Insects > Digestive system...
AATTTTCAAATACAATACAAATGGAAATTGGACAAATTCCTCTTTTAGGGGCGTACCTATGATAAGACCTGTTTTTGGCGAACCCCTGAACTTAAAAATCCCATCTTCTCCAAAACTCTCTACGATTAAAATATATCCGAATCCAACCACGGGAGAGTTGAATATCCAAAGTTCAACGTTCAAGGTTCAAAGTGTGGATATTTACGATATTATAGGTAAAAAGCAGAAGAGCAGAAAAGCAGAAGAGCAGAATGTGACGTTGAATATCTATGATTTACCAAGTGGAATCTATTTTATTAGAGTACAAACCGACAAAGGAATAGTTACTGAAAAAATTATCAAATATTAAAAATGTATATCTAAATATAAACTACCCCGCCAAGTAAAATTAACTCAAAGATTAAAAAATAAAAAATTTCAAAGATTTTGAACCTTGAACCTTGAACTTTGAACTTTGAACCTTGAACTTTGAACCTTGAACTTTTAACCTTGAACCTTGAACTTTTAATTTGTACGGGCGTTGCGCACAATGCCCCTAACCTTGAACCCCCAAATTTCCCCAATGAATTTATCCCTCACCCGCCCCCTTGTGTTTTTTGATGTTGAAACAACCGGTTTAAATATCGGAAAAGACAAAATTATAGAATTGGCGTTGCTAAAAATTAACCCCGATGGCAGCGAAGAAGAGAAAGTTTGGCGCATTAATCCGGAAATGCCTATTTCGAAAGAAGCCGAAGCAGTGCATGGAATTAGCAACGCCGACTTAAAAGATGAACCCGTTTTTGCCGAAATAGCAGACGATATTTATCAATTCCTCGAAAATTGTGATTTGGCAGGCTATAATTCTAATAAATTCGACCTTCCGCTTTTGGTGGAAGAATTTCTAAGAGCGAATAAAGAGTTTGACTTAATGGACCGGCGTTGTGTGGATGTGCAAAATATATTTCATAAAATGGAGCCCAGAAACTTAAGTGCCGCATACCGTTTTTATTGCCAAAAAGAACTAACCGATGCCCATCAGGCACTTGCCGACAGTAGAGCCACTTATGAAATACTTAAAGGTCAACTAACTAAATATGAGGGACAAACTCACGAAGATACCAAAACAGGAAAAAAAACCCCATTAACATGTGATATTAAAACACTGAGCGATTTCACCCGCGAACACCGTACCGTTGATTTTGCAGGACATATTGTTTTTGATGAGAACGATGAAGAAGTGTTCAACTTTGGAAAATATAAGGGCGTTCCGGTAAAAAAAGTGTTTTCCATTGAACCCCCTTATTATGATTGGATGATGAAAGCCGATTTTCCGCTTTATACGAAAAAAATTATCACCAGAATATACAGAGAAGTACGAATTAGATGACAAAAATTGCGTCAAATTATTATTAATTTTTGCAAAAGTAATTTAAAAAAAACAAAAATTAAGAAACTTTATAGCGGCGAGTTTTTTGAAAAATTCTAAAAATCAGATAATTACTTTTTTTCATTTTTTTTTTCATTTTTTTCATAATAGAAAATAAATATTCTATCTTTACGCCCTTAAAAGTATTTTCTAAAATTTATGTTTAATATAATTTAATGGCTATGATTAAAAAGTTACTCTTTACACTATCTTTGTGTATGTTTGTTGGGAACGCAATTTACGCCCAAAGTACCATTAAAGGGGTTATTAAAGATTCGAACGGAAGTCCGCTCCAGTATCTTCAAGTCCTTTTAAAACAAGACGATAAGGTTGTAAATATGGCGTACACCGACGGTGATGGTGCTTATCAAATCTTTGGAGTTCAAGCCGGTACTTATGACCTTAGTGCCGGTGGCTCTGTGGCTTGTATGACCATCCGTACAGAAAAAGGTATTTATGTTTCAAGTTCCGAGGTAAAGTTTGTTGATATGGCTATCAACTGCTCTACCGAGTTGGGAGAAGTGGAGGTAATCTATGTACCCCCCATTTTTAATCCCGACAACACCTCTTCAACTCAGAAATTAACCGGAGATGAAGTGCGTAAAACTCCCGGCCGTTCCGTAACTGCCGCACTTGCCAATTTAGGCGGTGTATCCAGTGTGGACGGACGCATGACCTCAGTGCGCGGAAACCGCAGTGATGGTCAATTAATGATTATTGACGGTGTGCGTGTTCGCGGAAACACCGGTGTTACAATGGCATCTATTGAGGGCGTTGAACTTATTCAAGGGGGTATTCCCGCTGAATATGGCGATGCCACAAGTGTTACTGTTATTACTACCAGAGGGGTTGGAAAAGACTACCATGGAAGTGCCGAACTGAGAGCCTCTTTAGAGGGCTATGGACAATTTATGGGGGCAGTGAGTGTGTCTGGTCCAATCCTTAAGGGAAAAAAACCGTCTGATCCCGCACGATTGGGGTTCTTATTCTCTGCCGAAGCAAATTATGACATTGATGATTATCCTTTAGCTGGCGGGGCTTGGGTGGCAAAACCAAGTGTAATTAATAGTATTAAAGCCCAACCGATAGCATACGGATATGAAAACGGGTATCCTACTAGAACTTACATGGCAAACCAATTAACTGCAAACGATTTTCAAAAGAAAAGAGTACGCCAAAATGCAGATAGTTGGGGGTTTATTGCCCAAGCAAAATTTGATGTTATGGGCGGCGGAAAAGATGCACGCGGAAGACCAAAAAATAACCTCCGCTTCTCTTTTGGAGGATCTTACCAATATGTTCATGAAAAAGACTGGAGCTTGGGTTCTGCACTTTTTAATACAAAAAATAACGCAATAGTTATTACAAATACACTCCGTTTGAATGCAAGATTAAACCACAGGGTAAAAACGGATACTGCCGCAAATGCAATACTTAAAAATGTTATGTATGACATTAATATAAATTATACATTATACAATGGAAGGACGTTTGACAAAATCCATAGAGATAATCTTTTTGGATATGGGTACGTTGGAAAGTTTACTACCACAAGAAGCGACAAGTACCGTCCCGGATTGGTCTTTTGGCGCGATACAGTAAATAAGAAAGATACGTTATTGTTCGGCTTTAGGTTAGAACAATACCAAACAGTTGATAATGTATCGTTTGAACATAATGCGTATTTAAAAAACGGAAAATATTATAACCCAGATTTAGTAACTTACACGAAAAATTTTGTAGATTTTGTAAACGAGCATCCTTATTGGTTTGGTTATATGAGTAATGAAATTTACCAGGGATTTGGCGCGCTTCTTAACGGAGATGAACCGCCTCTCATTGCTAATAATTTATATGTGGCACCGGGCGTTACAAATGCCGCATATCAAAAATGGAGATCAGAAGCTATTGGTGCTAAAGCGATTCTTTCTCTTAATATTCAAGACCATGAAGTAAAATTTGGATTTGAATTAGAAAAACTTACAAATAGAACCTACCAAATTGATGCGAGAGGACTTTGGCGTTTAATGAGACAATTAACCTACGGCGACGACCAGCGCCCCCTTGATTTGGGAAATGCTTATTGGAAGCATGGAGGAGCTAATCCTTTAGGATACGGAGACATACATAATTCTTTTATGGATACGCTTATGTTTCCTGTACAAATAGATAAAATTACTAACTTCGATTTAAACCTAAGAAAAAAATTAGGTATTACCGATCTAGAAAGCTTTCTTGATGTGAACAGCTATGACCCAAGCATTTACTCTATCAATATGTTTTCTAACTACGAGTTACTAAATATGGGCAACCCTTATGTTATTTACAACGGCTATGATTATACCGGTAAAGTTTCCAATAAAAAAATTAATCTAAAAAAATTCTATGGAGAAGATAGCAAAGATTATGGATATTATAATTCAAAAGATAAGTTTAATATTGGAGCTTTTGAACCTATCTATATGGCACTCTTCTTACAAGATAAGTTTTCTATCTCAAATCTTCTTTTTAACGTGGGTTTACGTTTAGATTATTTTAATGCAAATCAACCGGTGTTAAAAGACCCGTACTTACTTAAAGATGCCCATACGGTTAAAGACTTAAAAAATGACCAAGCGTTTGGATGGAATAAATTTCCATTTCCAGATAATGTGGGAGGAAGTTGGATTCCTTATGTAAGTGGGGCAGATTATACTATGGGCTCAGCACCCCACACAATTGTTGCCTATAGAGATGGAAAAGTTTGGTATAATAGTTTAGGACAAGAAGTACCAGACCCTACCACCTATTTAGGTGCAGGAGGTCCTATTTTGAAAGAAGCAATTAACCCTTTGAATCCGTCAAGTGCGTCATCTAATGCTTTTAAAAATTATAAACCGCAATGGACGTTGATGCCCCGTATCTCTTTCTCTTTCCCTGTTTCTACAAATTCTCTCTTTTATGCACACTATAACATTGTAACAACCCGACCCACCAACCTGCAAATGAACCCCATTGCATATCTATTTATTGATAAATATACTTCTTCTGAGCGCATTGTTAATAACCCAAATCTTCGTGCTGCAAGAAGTGTGGACTATGAAATAGGGTTCCGTCAAAAAATTGGAGAAAATGCAGCACTCAATATTGGTGCCTATTACTCTGAAAAAAGAGACCAAATTCAATCTTACCGATACACAGGTGCTTATCCACGTACCTATTATTCTTACGAAAACCAAGACTTTGGAACCGTTCAAGGATTTATGTTAGAAATGACCATGAGGGGTACAAAAAACTTAACATTCCGGGCAAGTTATACCTTACAGTTTGCTAAAGGAACAGGTTCAACCTCTCAATCAAACATTGCTATTATTGCTTCCGGTCAACCCAATTTAAGAACATTAACCAACTTAAGTTTTGACCAACGTCATAGAATTACGGCAAACATTGACCTCCGTTTTGACCAAGGCGTTAACTATAACGGACCGATAACCGTAAAACAAAAAAAGGGTACGGACACAAAAAAAGAGATAAGATGGTTTGAAAACGCAGGGGTTACTCTACTTCTTTCTGCTGCCTCCGGAATGCCGTATTCCCGCTCAGGAACGGTTTATTCTGCTTTGAATTGGATCGGAAAACCACAATTACAAGGTGCCATTAACGGTGCAAATATGCCCTGGACATTTCAATGTGATATGCGCATTGAAAAAGCTTTCGTTCTTAATATAGCAAGCAAAAAAGATAAAAACGAAAGCGGAAAACGAAATTATAAACCCGGCTTGCTTAGAGTTTATTTAGATTTTGTAAACCTTTTGAATATCAAAAATATACAATCTGTTTATCAATACACAGGCAGTGCAAAAGATGACGGCTTCTTGTCTTCAGCGTTATTTCAACAACTACAAGCCCAGGGAGAAGCTTTCGGAATGCCCTATTACTCCGCACAGAATTACTACCAAATGAGAGTAGTAAATCCGTATAATTATACACAGCCTTTTAGAGTTTATCTAGGCGTAGAATTTTCATTTTAGTGTTTCACCTTGTAAAATTATAATATATGAATAATAAATGTAAATTTTTAATTGTTTTAACCCTTGTTTTCTTGGTGGCAAACATGAATGTGCAAGCCGAAAAATTCAAGGGAACTGTTGTTGTGAAAAACACACCAAAAGGTTCAACAGACTGTTTTCCACCCGCAAAAAATACTGAGCTTGCGTTAAATAATGTGCGTGCGTACCTTAAATCAAACGGAACAATGTGGTTTTCAGAAAACGCAGAGTATGAAGTTCCTAAGGGTTCGGGGAAAACGTCCATGTTCTCCTCTGCACTTTGGATTGGAGGCGAGGATGCTTATAAGCAGCTTTATGTGGCAGCGATGAGATTTGGACAAAATGGAAACGACTATTGGACCGGACCTTTAAAATTGAGGGATGGCTCTATTGACCCCGGTTCTTGTAGCTATTATGATAACTTTTACCGAATGACACGTATTGAGGTTGAAAGGCATATTGCAGGTTATGATCAACCCGGTTATGAGCCACCAAAATCTATTCTCGATTGGCCCGCTAACCCACGTCATAGTAATACCGGAGAATCTCAATTTTTGGCACCCTTCTGTAAAGTAGGTGGTGGAGACCCAAATGTCTATGAACCACGCTCTGGAGACTATCCGTATTATGACTTACAAAACGAACTTTGCCCATGGACAGAAGCTAATAAAGAGCGAGCAAAGATTTATCCGTGGTTAAATAAAGACTCTCTTCCAGACGAAAATGGAAAATTTCCAAATCCAGGAGCTTTACCATTGACACCGGAAAGAATTTGGACCAAACAATCCAAAGAGTACGGATGGGACAATAAGATGATTTTTGCAGACCATGTATTGAAAGGTGATGAAACAGTTTTTTGGTTCTTAAATGATGCCGGTGGTATTCACACTGAATCAAAAAGTGATAGACGTATTGGACTCGAAATACGAGTACAAGCCTTTGCCTTTGCAACAAATGACGAACTTAATAAAATGACATTCTATTCCTACGAAATCATTAATAGAGGTACAAATACACTAAGCAATACCTTTTTCTCTCAATGGGTTGACCCTGACTTAGGATATGCTTTTGATGACTTTGTGGGATGTGATGTTAATAGAGGATTGGGATATTGTTATAATGGTACCGAAATAGATGGAAGTGGTGAACCTTTTGCATATGGGGTAAACCCACCGGCAGTGGGTGTTGACTTCTTCCAAGGTCCTTATATTGACGCAGATGACGCAGATAACCCAAAGTTCGAAAAAGAATTAGCAGATATTATTCAAGGTACAGACAACCAAAAAGAATATTGCAAAAGATTTGTGCATTATATTGTTAGTAAAGGTGAAGGACTTTTTAATTCTGAAGATCCAAATCTGTATGATAAGTCTTTTGAAAAGACGATTAAAGGATTTAAAGAGCCACAAATTTTACGTTGGAACGACCAGTTTGCTATTAATGGAGTAAATTTTGGTGATGGAATTGTAGATAATGAGCGTTTTGGAATGCGTCGATTTGTTTATCATGACAATGATGACTCTCCGCGTGGAGACCCATCTATTGCACTTGAATATTATAGAATGTTGAGGGGAATTTGGAAAGATAATACTCCAATGACTTATGGACTTAACGCTTATAAAGCTGGTGGACCTGAATGCGATTTCATGTTCCCCGGAGGTACCGACTATTGTAACTGGGGTACTAGGGGTGAGGAACCCGATGAATCAAAGTTTCTAAGAGGAGGCAAAAGAGGAACCTGGACGGAAAAAACTCCAGATGGTGTAGGTTCTGAGCAGAACAAACCTTATGACCGCCGTTTTATGCACTCAGCCGGACCCTTTAAACTAAAACAAGGGGCTTGTAACTACATTACGGTAGGTATTCCATGGGCAAGAGCAACGCAGGGAGGTACGAGTGCTTCAATTGCATTACTTTTTGTTGCAGATGATAAATGTCAGGCACTTTTTGAAAACTGTTTTAAAATTATTGATGGACCTGATGCGCCAATCTTGACGATTAGAGAATATGACCAAAAACTTATCTTTTTGTTAAGTAATGACCCTAAAGGAAATAATGCTAATGAGGATTATAAAGAAGCTGATGAAGTAAATATTCCTAAGTTTAGAATTGATATAGTTGAAAAGAGAAAAATAATAAAAGGAGACACTGTGGTGATTTCTACAAGAACAGACTCTATTAAAAATGATAGATATTATCGCTTTGAAGGCTATCAAATATATCAGGTAGTTGGACCCGAAGTGGGTGCTAACGATTTGGAAAACCCGGATTTAGCCAGATTAATTCGCCAATTTGATATTGTGAACTATGATTCGGCAGGTAGTCCAATAGGTACCCTTATCAATTGGGAGTTTGATGAAGAAATGATGCTCGCTGTACCAAAAATCAAAGTGGTGGGCGCAAATACAGGTATTCAACACTCATTTGAAGTTACTCAAGATGTTTTTGCAACAGACAATAAACGGTTGGTGAATTATAAAAACTACTATTTTATTGCCGTCGCATACGCTTATAATGATTGGTATCACTATACGGTTGATATTAATGCAGAACGTCCTTTGGTAGGACAACAACGTCCTTATTTAAGAGGTAGAAAAACAGGACCTTCGTTAGGCGGAAAATCAGTTTCGCCTATTATGGGTACCCCCCATCCATCATCGCTACACGGAGGAGGTACTACACTGAATTGTGACTATGGTGCAATTCCTAATATTGTCCGTATTGATGGACAAGGAAATGGAGGTGTAGCTCTGGAACTTACGCAAGAAACTATTGATAAAATTGTGAATGGTGGTGATAAGGGCGATTACAGAGTGCGTGAACTTAAATATGAAAAAAATGCAGGACCTCTTCAGGTAAAAGTTATTGACCCGCTTAGAGTTCAACCTTTTGATTATACACTGTATATTAAAGACAGTTTGATGAATAATCCGAATGCAGATGTAACGAAAAACTCATGGTGGGAATTCTATATTGATGAAACAGTCTCTGATGATGAGTTAAGAAAATTGCAATTAGTTGATGATGAAGGAAATGCTATACGAAAGTTTTCTCCTATCTATTATGTAAATAAACATAATAGCCCGTCCAGTAAAAAAGACAGTGCAGTAATTAGAAAAATTGGAGATTATTTTGAATACATTATTTTCCCGTTAGGTATTTCTGTAGCAGTACAGAATCAAGATTTTTCAACTAAGCAATCTAAGGTTATTGAAAAATGGCAAAGCAGAATTTTGGCAGGCTGGAATAACCCCTCGCAGGTGGGGTATGTTCCGGATTTAGTAAATCGAGAGTACAAAGCAAAATTTAATTATTGCCAACCTGAAAAAATTGATATTTCAGAAGATATAGTTTTTGCCAAAAAAGGCGCGAGATGGATTACCGGTTTGAAAAACGATAAAGGAGGACTTCCTTCCCACTGGATACGCGCCGGAAATTATAATCTTGGAACTTGGCAAACGTATAATAGTGCTACAATTACACAAGTTAGCAAAGATTACACACTATGGAGATTAGAGGATGCTTTCTTCCCTTCCAACCGTCTTTTAGAACCTAATAAATATGGTAAAGCAGACAAAGACAGAGCTTTTAAAGATTATTCCGGAAAGTTTGCCACACTATGTGAAGGAACTTGGGCTCCTTATGTATTGACTTCACCTTATGATGGTGGTCCGCAAGCAAAATATATTTTTCCGGAACCACGTTGTGATGAATATGGACGCTCTATCTATGTTTATGATAAAACAGATAAAGATTCTCTTCACCCAATGTTACAGGAACCAAAAGAACCATATTACGCATTTCAAGAGATGCAGAATTTTCCCCCAAATTTTCAGCCAGGGTATAATCAAACGATGACAAATTTATACTCAGTAAATGTTGTTTTGACTCCAAATCAAGATTTATGGACAAGATGTATCGTGTTAGAAGCTTGTTCGGATAGAACAAAATCAATAGGCGGGGCACTGAAAAATGAGCCGCGAAGATCAAAATCGGTAGGTAAGAACGGTAAACCGGATAATTCTACAGATGGTTTTGGTGTAAAGGGCGACGAAGGTATGGGCTGGTTCCCCGGATATGCTATTAACATCGAAACAGGAGAACGTCTCAATATCATGTTTGCAGAAAACTCTGATTCTACTTTAGCAAAATATGGATCTCTTGTTAATGGAACAGATATGATTTTCAATCCTACTTCAGTATATGCCTTAGCTACTAAAGATACATTAGTAACATTGTATTTTGGTGGCTATGAAATTCATACATATCTGTATGAAGGAATGACAATTGATCAAGGATTTTACAATCAAATGTTTAATGAAAATGACAATTTTTCAGGATATTTAAGAAGTATAGGAATTGAAAGAATATGGGGCGGTATGCACTATGTTTATGTGTGTGGTAGTTCCGGAAACACATCCCCTGCTCCTTCTTATGATAGAAGTTACCCCGAGGAGTTTACAAAATATCCGAGAAGAAACTTCAATCATGAAAACAAAACCTTTACGGTAGGCACATTTACCCCGCAACAAGGAGGTTTTCTTGATGCTGAAAAGAAATTTCCATTCTTTGACCTCGGTCCTTATGATAGATGTGAATGGTTGGTGCAGAAGTTTAAAAAAGTTGTTGACAAAGGTTTTGGAATGGAAGTAAAAAGATTCAAAACGCAATTGTTCAATAATGTAATGTACACATACATTCCTATGAAACCCAGCACAAGAGAACTAGAAGCAGAGTGGTTGAAAAGCGATGTAACCTTTAAAATACGTGTAACCAGACCTTATTTGCGTTATATCTCAAGATGGTACGAATCTCCTGAAAAAAGAGATTTAGATTACACAGTTCCGGAGCAATATAATAATAATGGGTTCCCTGTATATAAACTTTCTACTAAAGAATTAGCCCCTACATTCAACGACCCGAGGCTATATCAATCCATACTTGATAAAATCAATATCGTACCAAATCCCTATTATGGTGGCTCTTTTTATGAAAAAAATGCACTTGATACCAAAGTTAAAATCACAAACCTGCCTACAGGATTAGATTTAGATACCCCGTTAGAAACACAAAAGAAAGTGTTAGGATTAAAAAATGATGCTAAGATAACGATTAATATTTTTACGGTTAGTGGAATATTAGTGCGTACTTTAACAAAAGGGGATAATCAAACTACTTTTGTGGAGTGGGATTTGAAAAACTATGCAAACATCCCAGTTGCCGGAGGTGTATATATAATTCATGTTAATTGTCCGGGAATCGGAGAAAGAATGTTAAAATTCTTCTGCACTATGCGACCAACGGATTTGAATAACTTCTAACCATAATTAATTAGTAACCTTAAAAATTTTAGAATATGAAAAAAATATATAGAACATTACTAATTTGTATCATGCTCGGCTTATTTGCCGCAGCATTTACAGCAATGGCGGGAAATAGAGACCGTTCCGGTCAGTCCGGTGCACAACATCTTCTCATTGACCCATGGGCACGTTCTGCAGGTTGGAGCTCGTGCGGCGTAGCTGAAACACGTGGTTTAGAATCCGTTTTTAGCAATGTTGCAGGACTTGCTTTTACCAAAAGAACTGAAGTAGGTTTTACTCGCACACAGTATCTTGCAGGTTCCGGCGGCGGAATTAATATTAATGCATTCGGAGTGGCTCAAGGATTAACCTATAAAAACAAAGAAACAGGACGAAAAATTGATTTGGGAACAGTGGCAATTTCTGTTTTCGCCATGGGATTTGGAGATATTTACAGAACCACAGAAATAAATCCTGATGGTGATAAGTCTATTTTTTCTCCTAAGTTAAATATTATTGGCGTTCACTATGCAAAATCTTTTAACAGATTCATTCATGGTGGGGTTTCTTTTAAAATTGTTAACGAAAGCATTTCCGACTTACGCGCAAATGGATTGGCTATTGATGTCGGTGTACAATACCTCGCAGGAATGTATGATAACTTTAAAATTGGGGTAACCATCCAAAACTTGGGGCTACCTGTAAGTTATAAAGGAGATGGAATTTCCAAACGTGCTAAACAAGAAGGAACAAATTATGTGGCTTCTTTTGAGCATCGCCCGGCAACTTATGAACTCCCGGCATTACTCACCCTTGGCGTTTCTTACGATTTTCTATTCTTTGCTCCAGAATTCCAAAAAATGAGCAAAGAAGACAGAAAAGCAGAAGGATTAACCCGTAAAAATGCAGTACACCGTGTTACTTTAGCCGGCTCTTTTACTGCAAACGCTTATTCCAGAGATAACTTTGCTCTTGGTGTTGAATATGGATTTATGCAGTACCTACAAGTGAGAGCAGGTTACTTACTCCAAAGCTTTGAAAAAAGAAAAATTGAAGGAAAAGATAAAATTTTCGCCAACCAAGACAGTTTCTATTTAGGACCCAGTGCCGGTGTTACCGTTGGGGTGCCTTTAACTAAAAAAGGAAAAGGAAATGGACAACAACTCTTGATTGACTATGCTTATCGTTTTACGAACTTCTGGAAAGGAAACCATTACATCGGATTGAAATTCTGCTTGTAATAGCATCCTTCCACTTCTATTAAACATTAAAGAGGCTTATTTTAAGCCTCTTTAATTTCTTATTTTGCTAATAAAAAAAAAAAAATATGAACGAAATTAAGTATTACTCGGAAGAAAGTTTAGCTTCCCTTAAAAATGAACTCCATCTATTAGAAACTGTGGAACGAAAAAAAATCTCAACAGCGATCGCAGAAGCAAGAGATAAAGGCGATTTATCGGAAAACGCGGAATACGATGCGGCAAAAGAAGCACAAGGTTTGTTAGAACTTAAAATTGGAAAATTAAAAAACCTTATCGCAAGTGCCCGAATTTTAGATGAATCAAAAATAGATACTTCTAAAATCCTTATCTACTCTATTGTTACTATTAAAAATTTAGCAAACAATATGGAAATGACCTATACCATTGTGCCCGAATCGGAAGCCGATTTTAAAGCCGGAAAAATCTCCGTTAATTCTCCCATTGCCAAAGGTTTGCTGGGAAAAAGGAAAAAAGAGATTGCCACAATTCAAGCCCCAGCCGGAACTATGAACTTTGAAATTATTAATATTGCAAGATAATATGGAAACGCTTTTTACAAAAATTTTTAAAGGTGAAATACCTTGCTACAAAATAGCAGAAAATGAAAACTATTTCGCTTTTTTAGATATTCGACCATCTGCAAAAGGGCATACCTTGGTTATACCAAAAGTCCAAAATGACTATATTTTTGATTTGTCGGATGAACAACTCTGCGGTTTAATTGTTTTTTCAAAAAAAATTGCCATAGCTTTGAAAAAAGCAATTCCATGCAATAGAATTGGGATTAAGGTGATTGGACTGGAAGTACCCCACACACACATTCATTTGATTCCTATATGTGTGGAAGGAGATATGAACCAAGGGAAAGAAATTCTAAAATTCACCGATGAAGAATTTAAAGAAATTGCAAAAACAATAAAATCAAAAATTTAAAGTTCAAAAATTCAAACCTTGAACTTTGAACCTTGAACTTTAATTCCAATAATATGAACATTCAACAACTCGAAAAAATGGCAACGCAGGTGCGGCGCGATATAATTCGGATGGTACATGCAGCCAAATCAGGTCACCCGGGCGGTTCGTTAGGCTGCGCCGACATTATGACTGCCCTGTTTTTAAAGATTCTAAATACTACACCGGAGAATTTTTCCAAATCAGGGGAAAATGAAGATATGTTTTTCCTCTCAAATGGACACATTTCTCCCGTGTATTACAGTGTGTTAGCGCGTAGAGGATATTTTTCCGTTGCCGAATTAGCTACCTTTCGGTTTTTGGGTACACGATTGCAAGGGCATCCCTCGCCAAACTATGATATTCCCGGAATTAGAGTGGCTTCGGGATCGTTAGGTCAGGGCATCTCGGTTGCCGTGGGTGCTGCATTGGCAAAAAAAGCAAATCAAGACCAAAACCTTGTGTATGTGTTATGTGGAGATGGTGAACTGCAAGAAGGACAAAATTGGGAAGCCATTCTTTTTGCTGCTGCCAATAGAGTGGATAATCTTATCCTTATTGTTGATTATAATCAAAAACAGATTGACGGCACTTTGGAAGAAGTGTGTAATTTGGGAAATCTGCGCGCCAAATTTGAAGCTTTTGATTGGATGGTGTTTGAAATGAATGGAAATGTTATGGAAGATATTCTTAAACAAATGGATGAAGCCAAACAAAGCACAAAAAACTCAAAACCAATTGTAGTAATTATGCATACCGAAATGGGTATGGGCGTCGATTTTATGATGGGAACTCATAAATGGCATGGCTCACCGCCTAATGACGAACAAGCGAAAGCTGCATTAAACCAGCTGCCCGAAACCATAGGAGATTATTAATAAACAGGTTAGGTTGTGAAAATAATTTATAGATACCTCTTTAAAAAATTTTTAGGACCTTTTGCCCTCACTTTTTTCTTTGCATTATTCATCCTTCTCATGCAGTTCTTGTGGAGGTATGTGGATGATTTGGTGGGAAAAGGATTGGAATTATCTATAATCTTAGAGTTCCTGTTTTATGCAAGTGCCGGAATGGTTGCCATGGCCGCCCCTTTGGCTGTTTTGCTCTCTTCTTTGATGACCTTTGGCTCGCTTGGGGAAAGCTACGAACTTATTGCCATGAAATCAGCAGGCGTTTCTCTAAGAAAACTGATTTTTTCACTCTCTCTATTCTCCATCTTAATTGCCGTAGGCTCTTTTTGGTTTTCAGACAATGTTGCCCCAAAAGCGTACTACAACCTTAGAACATTGCTTAGTAGCATAGTAGATAAAAAACCTACTTTAAGTATTGTAGAAGGTACTTTTTATACCGGCTTCGATAATTACACCATTCGTGTTGGTAAAAAAGATAAAAATAGCGTCGATATTTATGATGTATTATTATTCGACCATGCAAAACATCAAGGAAATCTTACACTTACTTATGCCAAAAGAGGAAAAATGGAGATGACGGATGACAAAATGTATATGCTTTTTTATTTATATGATGGGTTTTATTGGGATGAGAGTTCCAATACGGAACAGGCAGATAACAACCCCCTATTGAGATATACTTTTTCCGAACAATATAAAAGATTTGATATATCCTCTTTTCAATTTGATAGAACACAAGACGATTTCTATGGAAATACAAACCTAACGCTCACAAATAAAGAAATTTATAAAAAGATAGATACAGCAAAGACTACCATTGCTCAACACCACGAAGATAGATTAGATATTTTTATGAATTCTTGTTATCACTTGAAAAAATTCATCTCTTCCGACTCAACTCTGATAAATAAATCTGATATTTCTGCTTTTTCTAAAAAAATACTGACAAAAAAAGAAAAAAATGAGATGCTTAGTAGAATAATATGGATAAAAAATGATTTTGCGAATGGAGTAACTACAAACCAGGAATATACCAAATACTTGTACTCTGATTTAGCTGGTTATTTTGTAGAGTGGTATAAAAAATACGTTTTTGCTGTAGCCTGCCTTATCTTCTTTTTTATAGGTGCTCCATTGGGCTCCATCATCCGTAAGGGGGGTATTGGAGTTCCTTTAGTAATTACTGTGGCTTTTTTTACCGTGTATTTTTTTATTTCCATTTTCGGTGAAAAAATAGCAAAAGGTGAAGCGGTTCCCGTTTGGTTTGGAATGTGGCTCGCTACTTTTATTCTCATCCCTATTTGTGCCTTACTTACTTACCAAGCCTCTGTGGACTCGGCATTGCTCTCTTCCGAAGAACTCTATAAAAAAATGCAACAGTTTAATCTGAAAAAAATGCTAACTAAGAAAAAAAATGAAAGTGCTGCAACTCACCCATAAACCGCCCGTTCCTTCTGTCGATGGAGGCTGTTTGGCAATGCGCCAAATCTCTTCCTGCTTGCTAAACGCCGGGGTTGACGTTAAAGTTCTTTCCATTGAAACTTCTAAACATCCCGTTATTATTTCCGAAGAATTTATTCAGTACCAAAAAAATACAAGTTTTGAATCGATATTTATTGATACAAAAATAACAGTTTCTAAAGTTTTTAAATCCCTGAGTAGTAGGAGTTCGCTGCAAGCCAATCGCTTTATTTCCAACGAGATGATTCGAAAATTAGAATTGTTGCTTTTGCAGGAAAGGTTTGATGCGGTAATTTTGGAATCGGTTTTTGTTGGGAACTATATTGAAACTATAAGAAAATATTCGAGCGCGCGCATTTTTTTACGGGCGCACAACGTGGAATACTTAATATGGTCCAGACTTGCAACACAAACTAAAAATCCGCTAAAAAAAATAGCATATCGCTATCTCGCCAAATCACTAAAACGTTTTGAATTTTCACTATTCAAAAAAATTGACGGATATTTACCAATAACCGAAATAGATCACAAATTTTTTCAAAAACAGTTTCCCAACCTCAGTAGCAAGGTCATTCCGTTTGGGGTAAATCTGTCTGATTATAAGTATTTTGAAAAAAAAATAAACGAAAATAACATCTCCCTGTTTCATATTGGAAGCATGAATTGGCAGCCCAATATTGAAGGAATGAACTGGTTTTTAACTCAGGTTTGGGATAAAATTGCAGAAAAATATCCCCAACTTTCGTTGGTTATTGCAGGAAAAGGGAATAAGGAGATTTTTGAAAACAGAAATGTTAAAAAATTGCAAGTTTTTGATTTTGTGGAAAATGCACAAGATTTTATTAATGAGCACGATATCATGATTGTGCCGTTGCTATCCGGAAGTGGAATGCGAATAAAAATCATGGAAGGGTTGGCTTTAGGAAAACCCATTATAACCACTACGGTTGGCGCAGAAGGAATTGATGTTACCAACAAGGAAAATATTTTCATTGCCGATACACCGGAAGAAATGATAAAAATTATAGATTTTTGTGCAAAAAATATACAAAAATGCGAAGAAATTGGCAAAAACGCCAGAAAATTGTTGGAAAATCAATACACTCAAGAAACAATTACGAAAGATTTGTTAGAAATACTCTTTCGTTAAACGCAGCCGTCAGGTTTGGGTAATCCGGCAACACGGCAAGCCCCGCGGGCAGGACCTAATGGAAAAAGTTCGTAAATATCTTTCAATTTCAATCCCGTTTCTTTACAAATAGAGCGAATCATTGGTGCCATGCCGGTTTCTTCAAAACTGTGCCGAATAATTCGTATTATTGCCCAATGATTTTCTGTTAAGTTGTGAATATCATCTTCTTTGGCAATCAATGTAGCCAATTCATCATTCCATAATTGCGGTTCCAGCATAAAGCCGTCGCCGTCCATTTCAATCAGTTTTCCGTTAAATTCAATAGCCATAGTGTTAAAAATTTTTAGGCTGCAAAAATATCATTATTTTCTAAAACCCAACCCCCTTTCTCCTTTTCTGCTACTAAGGTTATTTTTTAAAAATTCAACCCGTGACATGTTTTGTCATGCTTATTTTATATCTTTGCGGCACTATTAACCCCTAACTCCTCACCTCTTACCCCATACCTCACACCTCACACCTCAAACCCCACCCCCCATGTCACAGCGCGAAACCACCACCCGACATCATTTAATCATCAACAAGTTGCGCAGAGTTAAGCGAGCAACTTTTAACGAAATTGCCGATTATCTTGCCATTGAATCGGATATTCAGGATTACGATTTCAATATTTCCAAACGCACTTTTCAGCGCGATGTGAAAGAGATTGGCTCTATTTACGGAATTTACATCAAATACGATCTTTCCGGAAAATTCTGGTTTATTGAAGAGGAGTTTGAAGCCGAATACAATGACCGCTTTTTTGAAGCCTTTGACGTGTATCATGCCTTGAAAGTGAGCGAGCGCAACAAACGGCATATCTATTTGGAAAAGAGGCAGGCGCAGGGAACAGAGCATCTGTATGGGTTGCTTCATGGCATCAAAAATCGTTTGCAAGTCTCCTTTTCTTATCAAAAATTCTACACCGATTATGCAGAACAACGAACCGTGAACCCGCTTGCCGTGAAAGAATTTAAGTATCGCTGGTATTTGTTTGCCCAGGACGAATATGATATGCGCGTGAAAATCTATGCTTTAGACCGCATGTCGAATTTGGAGATAACAAAAAACCGTTTTAAAGAAATCCCTGATTTTAATTTAGAGAACTTGCTGAAGTACAGTTTTGGCATTTGGATCCCTGCCGACGAGAAGCCGCAAAACGTGGTGTTGTCGTTCAATCCTTTTCAGGGAAAATATGTTAAGTCGCTCCCCTTTCATGAAACGCAGAAAATATTGATTGACAACGAAGAAGAACTGCGTATCGGGTTGAACATCTACATCACGCACGACTTTATTATGGAGATTTTATCCTACGGTGAAAATGTAAAAGTTATAGAACCGCAGGATTTTGCAGATGATTTAAAAAAAACATATAGTTTAGCATTAAAACAGTATTTATAATATAACACACTATTTATGAAAACCCTATCCAAATCATCTTATTGCAACGGACTTCAATGTCTGAAAATTTTGTGGCTGAAAACAAACAGCCCGGAAGAAGAACAAATCTCGGAAACCACCCAAAGTAAGTTCGATAAAGGACATACAGTGGGCGACTATGCCAAAAGGTATTTCGGTGATTATGTGGAGGTGCCGATGGATTTTGATAATTTCAGCGAATCGTTCAAAAATGCGCTGGAAGCTACAAAATCTCATATCGAATCCGGAACGCCCACCATTTGTGAAGCGGCGTTTACCTTCAACAACACCCTTTGTTTTGCGGATATTTTGCGGGTTAAAAAAGATAAAACCGTAGAAATTGTTGAAGTGAAACAAACCACCTGTGTAAAGCCGCAACATATTGACGATATGGCGTTTCAATATTATATCATCAAAAACTGCGGCTATAATATTTCAAAGGTTTCGTTGATGCATATCAACTCATCTTATGTTAGACATGGGGATATTGAACCGAAAAAATTCTTCCATGTAGAAAATTGTACCGAGCAAGTGCTTGCACGTCAAAAAGATATCCCTGAAAAAATTGAGAAGATGCTGCAATATTCTCAGCAGCCGGAAGAGCCGGCAATGGAAACGGGCTGGCATTGCTCCAACCCCTACACCTGCGCGTATTGGGAACATTGTCATAAAAACGCGGATGAACCGGATGGTAGAGACGCAATTTATCGCGTCTCCGATGGCACAGACGCGGCGTGCCACGTCTCTACGGAACCCACAAAATTCAACCGGACCGCCATTCAAAATTTTTTATCCAAAATACGTTATCCGTTGTATTTCTTTGATTTTGAAACCACCTGCATGGAGCCGCTGCCGCCGGTGGATGGCGCAAGTCCCTACCACCCCATGCCGTTTCAATATTCCTTGCATATTCAGCAGACAAAAGAAGAAAACATTAATACGCTGGAGCATCGGGAATATTTGATAGATGAATTTTCCAATGAAAATGTTCGGGCGTTTGCCGAACGGCTGTGCCGCGATATTCCGAAAGATGTGATGGTGATGGCTTACAACATGAGTTTTGAAAAAGGAGTTCTCAAGCGGCTTGCCGACACTTTTCCCGATTTGGCAGAACATTTGTTAGCCATAAAAAGCAACTTTATTGATTTAATGGCTCCGTTCCGCTCCAAGCACTTGCAAACGCCGGAAATGGAAGGCAGATACTCCATTAAAAAAGTGCTTCCCGCGCTCATTCCCGAATTGGGCTACTCCGACCTTGAAGTACAGGACGGTGGTATGGCGTACGATACTTTCATCACGTTACCCCACTTGTCTCCCGAAGAAAGAGAAGAAAAACGCAAAGCACTGCTTGCCTACTGCGAGTTAGATACTTTCGCGATGGTGAAAATTTTAAAAGAATTGGAGGAACGATGCGAATCAGTTGAAATTTTTTATAAAAAAAATGTTTAGAAAAATTTTGAGGGTAAAGAAAATAGTTTTATATTTGTAATCTAATTATCGGGAAAGCCGAAAACCGTATAATAGAGTAGGCAAAAATTAAAATTTATTATTATGGCAATGAATTGGTATCAATGTAAAAACTGTAGCACGTTAATCAAATATTGGAAAAAACTATAAATCACAAAACATGAAATTTAAACAAATTGTAGAAAAAAGGTTCACCGAATGGAAAGACAACGGTTTTTGCCAAGAGGCTGTAATCTTAAATAAGAGAATTAGAGAGCGTAATAATAGAATTATAGACAACTATTTTGATACTGCAAATCCGGGAGCTTTTACCGGAAAATTAGACTCAGAAGTTGTGCTCGTGCATCTTAATCCAAAACGAGATAAAAATGGAAAAGAACCGTGGGGAAAGAAATGCGAAGAAGATTTTGATACATATTGGGATCGCCATGTAAATTTCGGAGAAAAAAAATATGGAAAAGACGTTCTAAAAAAAGAAAAGTCAAAATTCGATTTGAAACAAATTCGATTTTTAAAACACTTTGGTATTTTTGATTTTAACAACGACAAAGACAATCCATTTCATGATTTAGTAGAAGTTATGCAAAAAAAACTACAATTGGATTTAGTTCCTTTTGGATCCCCTAATTTCGACTATAATGTAATTGGTGTTGAAAATCTTAAACCATTTGTTGAAACAATACTTGATTTGATATTCGAATACAAAAACAAACGAAAATATATCATTTTTTGCGGACGAGTTTTTGAAAAGATACTTACAGATGCAGATTTCATCATCAAAGAGAAAACAAAAATATATCCGGATCATCTACCAAAAAAAATCGGTGGAATTACAAAAAATTTGTACAGTGTAATAGTAGTTACATTGAAATATAAAAATTCTGAAATTACTGCATGTATTGCCCCGCAATTTGCACAGCAAGGTTGCCCTATTGATGAATATGGGAAATTTGTATATAAATCTTTCAATACTTATACTAATTAATGATGTCAACCACCCCCACCCACATCACCCTTACCCTGACCCCCGAACTCCGCTTGGAGCAGGCA
>Ga0209628_10000731_pt1 | contig 20430 bp, 18 predicted proteins | sample TergutCu122P4_FD_187285 | JGI IMG/M metagenome (GOLD analysis project Ga0209628, IMG submission 187285) | Cubitermes ugandensis P4 segment gut microbial communities from Kakamega Forest, Kenya - Cu122 P4 (SPAdes) (version 2) | ecosystem: Host-associated > Arthropoda: Insects > Digestive system...
CGCAGGGCAGTCGGCGTAGCCGACCGCGTAACCTGGGGTGGCCTTCTTTTTGGCTACTTTTTCTTGGCCACTCAAGAAAAAGTACGCCCGCCGGTCAACGGCGGAACCAGCGGCTCAGAAAATCCAACGCCCGCGCGTCAGGTGCAAGACGCCGCGTTTCAGCCCACCTGACCATTCACCCCGCCCGCGGATCAGCTCAGGCAAGCGGCGTTGATCATGCCTACGGCCAGCGAGATCGTGCCCATCAGCGCCCCCATGGCCCGGTTGTCTTCAGTGATGGCCTGTTTGACGTTGTGCAGTGTTTTGACCATGACCAGGTAGGCCGCGACCTGCACCGCCAGCGCGCCCAGCGCCCACAGCAGGAACAGGTCGAACGTGCTGTTGTGCTGGATGCTGGAGGACAGCGTCAGCGAAAAACCCAGCGTCGCGCCGCCCAGCGACAGCGCGGCAGCCAGGTTGCCAGAGCGGATCAGGGTCAGCTCGGGGTACGGTGTGATATGGATGTAGATCACCACGAACAGGCCCAGCAGGGCAAAGCTGGAGGCAATGTAGATCAGGTAGACCAGGACGGGATGCAGGGTATTGAGCGTGAGCATGACAGGGTGGCCGTGATGGGGTGAAGGGATGGCGCTGCGGCAAGCGGTGGCTGTGTCAGCCTCCGCCGGAATGGAAGAGGCCGCTGATGAAACCCCCGCGCGAGGAGGCGCCGTGCGTGATGGCCGCCGTGCGCATCGACAGGCCGAGCGGGCGCCCGCCACCCAGCGCGCTGCGGCGCAGCGTGGCTTCTTCGACGCTTTGGGCGTGCGCGGGTGCATCGGCGACCCAGCCGTTGGTGACGGTGCGGCCATCGTCGCCGTAGGATGTCAGCGGACGCGGCATGCCGGTTGCGCCGGTGGGCGTGCGTTGCGTGGTCGTGCCGTCGGCGTGATAGACCGTGCCGTTGGCGCTGTAGTACGGCCCATACCAGCCGCGGTAGAAGCCGCCTCCGCCGTGGCTGGAACTGGAGGAGGCGTCCGGCGGCAGGTTTTCGCAGTCGCCGGGCTGGCTGCCCCAGTCCGCCGCACATTCTTGCTGCGAGGCATAGACGGCGCGCCGCACGGTGACGCCGGGGTCGCTGGTGCAGGCGCGTATGCCCAGCACGCCCAGCACCGCGCCGGCGCCGATGAGCCACAGGGTTTTGCTGGAACCCGACTCGCCCTGGCTCCCGCCCGGCGGCGGTTTGAAACCGGGCATCGGCGCGCCGGGCCGTGGCCGGTTCGGGCTGCCACGGAGGGGTGGCGGGCGCTGTTTTGGTTTTTGCGTCATTGGAACAGTGTGGGTTCAACCGACCACTCCGTGCGGGCTAGCCATTGTTGCACAAAAAATAATGGGGCACGAAGTAGCTGGTATTGCGCGCGATCAGCCCGGGTTGTTCGCGTATGCACAGGCCGGCGGGCGCGTCGTCAACGATCCACACGCCCAGCGTGGCGTGTTGGCCGTCAAATGATGGCGCGGGCGCATAGGCCTGGTAGATGAAGCCTTCGTCGCCATACTCGCCGGGGTTTTCGACCACGCCGTGTGGCGTCATCAGGGACACGTTTTCGCCTTCACGCGAGAGCAGGGGTTTTTTTGCATGCGGACGGCCGCTGAACCGGGCTGGATCGAAAGAGGCTTCCAGCAGATTCGGATGTCCCGCAAACAAATCCCACAAGATCGGCAGGATGGCCTTGTTGGACAGCACAGCCTTCCAGGGCGGCTCGACCCAGCGGATCGGGTTGTGCAGCAGACGGTCGCGGTAGTCCGAGCGCGCCATCCATTCCCACGGATAGAGCTTGAACACGAGTTGCATCGGCACGTCGTCGGCGTCGTAGAACCGCCCCCGGTCGTCGGCGCCGATGTCCGCCATGTCCACCAGCTTGACCGACCAACCGGCCTGCAAGGCGGTGTCCATCAGGTATTCGACGTTGCCCACATCTTCCTGGCTAGCGAACAGGCAGGCGAAGTGCAGCAGCGTGGCGTTGCGGTAATGCTGGCGCAGCGCCTTCCAGCGCGCGATCAGGCTCTCGTGCAGGCTGTTGAACTGATCGGCGCGCGGCTGTACCGCCTCCTTCCAGTACCACTGGGCGATGGCCGATTCGATCAGCGACGTGGGCGTGTCGGCGTTGTACTCGTACAACTTGGGCACGCCGCGCGCGTCCAACGTCAGGTCGAAGCGGCCAAACAGCGTCGGTTCGTCGCGTTCCCACGAGGCGCGCACCAGTTGCGCAAAGTCGGCGGGGATGGCCATGCGCGCGAACAGATCGTGGTCGATGACGTGCTGCACGGCTTCCAGGCAACGCTGGTTCAGCTCGTAGGCGGCGGCGTACAGCGTCTCCACCTCCTGCGCGCTGAACTCGTAGGCCGCGTCTTCGCGCCAGTAGTAGAACGTGCTGGCATCGACCAGGCGCGGGACGTTGAATTCGTCGAGCGAGTGGAAGTGAAATCCGACGCTCTCCAACTGCTGCGGCCAGTCGGGGCGAGGGGCTTGGGGAATGCGTTTCATCCGGGGGTGGGCGTTTTGTGTTGAGTACGGGCTATTTTACGGTGATGCGTCTTATTCACCCGGCCATCAAGTATTGAATGATGCGTTCAGAATCCATCGTCATTGCGAGGCACGTAGTGCCGTGGCAATCCAGACCGCTGCCTGGATTGCCGCGGGGCTTCGCCCCTCGCAATGACGGCGGAAATGTCAATGCTTAATGGCCGGCCCTTTAATTCATCACTGTGAGACCGGTATAACTGATTGATTTTAAACAGATAAAAGCCAGTCTATTAAAGGGCCACCTTAATAATGGCCGGCTCTATAGCTGGAAGATGCGTTTACGCTGGGCGCAAAACGATTCATGCCGCCTCAAGCCGTGGCGACGGGATGTCATCCACCCGGAAATCCCCGAACGCCAGTCCGCTGCCCGCGCGCGGCTGCCAGTCAGTGTAAGCCTCGCACAGCGGCGCCCACCAGTGCGCGGCGTGATCGAACAGGAACTGCCAGTCGAGCGCCTCGGATTCGAGCACGCCGCGCGCCGGGTGCGTATCCATCCACTGCAACCCGGCCACCAGACTGGCCGCCACCTGCAAACTGGTGGCGCTGTTGTACGGCGCCAGCGTGCGGGCGCGCTGCACGCTCAGGCGCGAGCCGTGCCAGATCGCGCCGTGACGGCCGCTCATCAGCAGCACGCCGAGTTCGTCTTCGCCGTCCTGGATTTCGTCGCGCAGAATGCGCTCGCGGCGCACCCGCGCGGCGCTGCGTCCGTCCAGCAGCGCCATCGACGCCTGCGTGGCCGGGCACGGGCGGTAGGCGTAATAAACGGTCGGTCGATAGACGCCGTCGCTCAGATAGTCGGCCAGCGACAGCGATTCGTTGTGCGTGATGAGCCAGGCGTCAAACGGCCCATGCCCCGGCGACCACGAGCGCACCCGCGCCTGGTGGCCGGGGCGGTCCAGCGCAATCGCCGCCGCGCCTTGCCGCCGGGCGCCGGGGGGCAGGGCGGTTTCATGGCTGCCCCAGCCCAGCTCGGCGTCTTGCAGGCATTCGGCGATGAAGCCCTGCACCGACCAGGTGCCCGCAAATTCACCGGCCCGCGGAAACCCTGGCGCGCGCTGGCTGTCATATTCGGCAATCTGGATCACGCGGATATCCAGCGCGCGGGCCAGCGCCGCCCAGCCGGCGCGCGCCGTGGGCGCGGCGTGCGCGATGCCCGCGCGCCGCGCCAGCTTCAGCAGCGCGGACTTGACCAGCGCCGAGACGAACCCCGGATTGGCCCCGTGCGCGACCAGCGCCGTCGGCATCGTTTCGCGTCCCCGGGCAAACGCCAGCATCGCCTGCCGCAAGGCGTGATTGCTCAAGGGCGCCGCCTGCGAGCCGGTCGCGTAATCCCAAGGCTCGATCCCTGAGTCGATATACCGCGCCTCGCGCGCCTGCGCCAGCGCGATGAGATCGAGGCTGCACACCGACGGCGCCAGATTCAGCAGCGCCGCTCCCCGATCCAGCCACGGCTCCAGCACCGCCGCGTAGTTGTCGGGCGTGATGGTGATTTCGCGCGCCCGCAGCCGATGCCGCGCCACGATCCGCTGCCGCGGCGCATCCAGCACCCGATCCACCACGCTGATCGCCGCTTGCGGCCAGGCGCGTTCCAGCAACGGCAGTACCGCCTGGCCGATGCAACCGAGGCCGACGATGACGAAGTGCGGGCAGGGTAACGAAGCTGTGGCAGCTGTTTTCATGGTGAAGTCCTTACCTTCTAGGTTGGCGCGTATGGGGGCGATCCGGCTGCCGGTTCACTTCTCGCCGCCGATCAGCCGCAGCAATTCTTCGCCGTAGTGGGCAATCTTGGCGCTGCCCATGCCGCTGATGGTGGTCAGCATGCCGTGGCTGGTCGGGCGGACCTCGGCCAGTTCGCGCAGGGTTTTGTCATGGAGGATGACGTAGGCCGGCACGCTTTGGGCGCGGGCGGTATCGGCCCGCCATTTACGCAGTAGTTGAAACAGCGCCTCGTCGGCGGGCGCCAGATGGCTGGGGGCGGGGGTTGCGCCGCGCGGCGTCGTGGCCTTGCGCCTGGCCGGGCGGCGCAGTTCGACCCGGCGCTGGCCCTTGAGTACGGCGCGGGCGGCTTCGGTCAGTTGCAGGGCGCCATGCTCGGCCATGTCGACATGCACGAGGCCGGCCGCCGCCAACTGGCGAAAGACGCTCTTCCAGCCGTGTTCGTCGAGATCGCCGCCGACGCCGAAAGTGGGCAACTGATCGTGATTCCACTGCTTGACCTTGGCGGTGGCCTTGCCGCGCAGGATGTCGATCAGGTGGGCGACGCCGAAACGCATGCCGGTGCGGAAAATGGCCGACAGCGCTTTTTGCGCCGCCTGCGTGCCATCCCACAATTCCGGCGGCGCGGCGCACAGGTCGCAGTTGTGGCAGGGTTCGCGTTGTTCGCCGAAATAATCGAGCAGCACCTGGCGGCGGCAGCGCGGGGCTTCGCAATAGGCGAGGAGCGCAGTCAGGCGCTGGACTTCGAGAATTTTCTGATTTTCGCCAGCCCCCGATTCGGCGATGCGCGCCTGTTGCAGCGCCACGTCCTGCATGCCGTAGGCCATCCAGGCTTCGGCCGGTTCGCCATCGCGCCCGGCGCGGCCGGTTTCCTGGTAATAGGCTTCGATGCTCTTGGGCAGGTCGAGATGGGCGACGAAGCGGACGTCCGGCTTGTCGATGCCCATGCCGAAGGCGATGGTGGCGCACATGATGAGGCCGTCCTCGCGCAGGAAGCGGCGCTGGTTGGCGGCGCGCTCCTCGGCCGGCAGGCCGGCGTGGTAGGGCAGCGCCGGGTAGCCCTGTTGGCAGAGCCAGGCGGCGGTGTCCTCGACCTTCTTGCGCGACAGGCAGTAGACGATGCCGGCCTGGCCTTTCCTGCCGCCGAGAAAGCCGAGCAACTGCTGGCGGGCGTTGTCCTTTTCGACCACGGTGTAGCGGATGTTCGGCCGGTCGAAGCTGGAGAGAAAGACGCGCGCCGCGCCAAGGCCCAGGCGGGCGAGCATTTCGTTGCGCGTCGCCTGATCGGCGGTGGCGGTGAGCGCGATGCGCGGCGTTTGCGGGTAGCGCTCGTGCAGGGTCGAGAGTTGCAGATATTCCGGGCGGAAGTCGTGGCCCCATTGCGAGACGCAGTGCGCCTCGTCGATGGCGAACAGGGCGAGCTTGCCGGCTGCGTACAGCGCATCAAGCAGGGCCAGACTGCGATCGAGCAAGAGGCGCTCGGGGGCGATGTAGACGAGGTCGAGCGCGGCGGAAAACATGGCCTGCTCGACCGCCTGGGCGTCGCGCCAGTCGAGGGTCGAATTGAGGCAGGCGGCCTTGACGCCGAGCTGGGTCAGGGCATCGACCTGATCCTGCATCAAGGCGATCAGCGGCGAGACGACGACGGCGCAGCCGGGGCGCAACAGCGCCGGAATCTGGTAGCACAGGCTTTTGCCGCCGCCGGTCGGCATCAGCACCAGGGCGTCGCCGCCGCCGGCAACGTGATTGATGATCTCGGCCTGGGCGCCGCGAAAGGCGGGGTAGCCGAAAACCTCGCGCAAGAGGGAAAGCGCTTTGTCGGTTTGCGGCACGACGTTACGGCCGGATGGCTTCGCGCTTCAACGCCACGCCATCCCAGACCAGGCATTCGCCGCGTTCTTCATGCCAGTCGGCGAGCACCCAGCGCTCGACATGGATGCCGTCGACGATATGGTCGTGTTTTGCCGGCTGGTGCGTGTGGCCGTGAATGAAGGTGGCGTAGCCGTGGGCGCGCAGAAAATCGTCGATGGCCGCCGGTTGCAGATCGGTGTAGACGCCGTCCTGATTGCTCTGGCTGGCAGCGCGCAGTTGTGCGGCGAGAGCGCGCCGCTCGGCCAGCGGTTTGGCGAGCAGGGCGGCCTGCCAGGCGGGATGGCGCGCCTGGGCGCGGAAGGCCATGTAAGCGGCATCGTCGAGGCACAGCGAATCGCCGTGCGAGAGCACGAACTGCCATTCGGCGGTTGACAGCACGAAAGGATCGGCGAGCAGGCGGACGCCGGCGGCGGCGGCGAAATCCGGGCCAAGCAGGAAATCGCGGTTGCCGTGCAGCAGGTTGATGGCCAGACCGCTGTCGGCGGCGGCGCGCAGGGCGGCGATGATGGCGGCGTGACAGGGATCGCCGCTGTCGTCATCGCCGATCCAGGCTTCAAACAGATCGCCGAGTATGTAGAGCGCGCTGGCCTCTCGGGCGCGGCCGGCGAGAAAGGCGAGGAACAAAGCAGTCGCCCCGGGCGACCGGGGCGACAGGTGCAGATCGGAAATGAACAGGATCAAACGATTTCCGCTTTTTCGATGATGACGTCCTCGGCCGGCACGTCCTGATGAAAGCCCTTGTTGCCGGTCTTGACGGCGCGAATCTTGTCCACCACGTCCATGCCGTCGACCACTTCGCCGAACACGCAATAGCCCCAGCCCTGGCCGGACGGGGCCTTGAAATCGAGAAAATCGTTGTCGACGACGTTGATGAAGAACTGGGCGGTGGCCGAATGCGGGTCGTTGGTACGCGCCATGGCGATGCTGCCGCGCTTGTTTTTCAGGCCGTTGGCGGCCTCGTTTTCGATCGGCTCCTGCGTGTCTTTCTGCGCCATGCCCGGCTTCATGCCGCCGCCCTGGATCATGAAATCCTTGATGACGCGGTGAAAGATGGTGCCGTCGTAGTGGCCGGCTTCGACGTAGGAAATGAAGTTGGCGACGGTTTTCGGCGCTTTTTCGGCGTCGAGTTCGAGGCTGATGACGCCGTGGTTGGTGGTGAGTTTGATCACGGGGAATCCTTATTTGTCGGAGATGATCTTGACATTCTCGATGACTACCGGAGTCGTCGGCACGTCCTGGTAATAGCCGGCGTTGCCGGTCGGCGTCTTGGCGATCTTGTCGACCACGTCCATGCCGCCGGTGACCTTGCCGAACACGGCATAGCCCCAGCCGCGCGGATCGACGCTGGTACGGTGATTGAGGAAATCGTTGTCCTTCAAGTTGATGAAGAACTGCACGCGGGCCGAGTGCGGATCCTGGGTGCGGGCCATGGCGATCGTGCCGCGGTCATTCTTCAGGCCATTGGCCGCCTCGTTCTGGAGCGCCGGCGTCAGCGTTTTCTTTTCTTCCATGGATTTGTTGAAGCCGCCGCCCTGGATCATGAAGCCGTCGATGACGCGATGAAAGATGGTGCCTTCATAGAAGCCGTGTCTGGCGTTGTAGAGGAACATCTCGACCGTTTTCGGCGCTTTGTCGGGATAGAGTTCCAGGGTGATCTTGCCGAGGTTGGTGGTCATTTCGACGACCGGCGCGGCCCACACGGTCAGCGAGGCCAACAGGCCGGCGGCCAGGGCGGACAGGTTCTTGAACATCAGGCGCTCCCTTCGTAAATGATTTTCCATAGGCCGTTTTCACGTTGCCAGTATTGGCGTTTCTTCATCCGGTTGTTCAGATTGTTGCTGCGGTAGTCCTGGTCGAAGGTGACGACCACCATTTCATCCTGGCCCGGACTGCGGAATACCGACAGGTTGTCGGTGCCGACCTTGATCCATTCCTTGCTGGCATTGACCTGGGTTTTCTGCGCGGCGAAGGCGGCGAAATCCTGGCTGCCGGTCTTGAAGCGCGGCGAATAGTGTTTCAGGTAGCGCTCGGTATCGCGGCTTTCCCAGTCGCGGCGCCAGGCGTCGATGGCGGCGTTCAGTTCGTCGCGTTCTTTGGCCCAGTCGTCGAGCGACAGCCATTCGACCGACGGGCTGATGATGACCGGCGTCAGGCCGACCTGGAGATTCTTGGCGACGGCGTCGAGATCGGGGTTGGTCAGCACGACGCAGCCGTCGGAAGCGCGCGGCGGCCGGGCGAAGGTGTCGGACGGCGTGCCGTGCAGCCAGATGCCGCCGCCGCTCCGTCCCTGCTGGCGATCCCACTCGTTCGGGTAATTGATCGGGAAAGCGCCGCTGCCATAGAGATCGGCCAGTTTCTGCCGGGGCAGGTTGGCGGTCACGTGATAAACGCCAATGGGCGTTTTTTTGTCGCCCTCGGCGTGCTTGTCGGCGCCGAGCTTGCCCTGGGTCACGTAATAATCGGCGACGAAGCGCGGCCGGCCGCCATGGTCGCGGTCGTTGGCGTAGAGATAGAGGCGCGAGCGCTGGGTGTCGACGACCACGGCAAAGCGCTGGTCGGGCGGCATTTGCAGCAGGTAGCGCGGGACGAACCTGTCTTCCGGCCGCTCGCGGTAAGCCTTGAGGCGAACGATGGCCTCGGCGCGCAGATCGGCGATCTTGTCGGCCGGGGCGTCGCTGAGCGCGCCGAAGGATTCGATCGGCCGGGTGCGGGCGAGCAGCAGGTCGCCCTTGATGAGATTCGCCAGGCGGTAGTTCGGGTATTGACGCAGCAGGTTCTCGGTCAGTTGCAGCGCATCGCCCAGGCGATTGGCCTCGATCTCGTTGAAAATGCGCAGCAATTGCGCTTCCGGGCCGGCGTCGGAAAGGGTTGGCGCCAGATCGACCGGCAAGCCAGCATGCTCGGATGCCGGCGCGGCTGTTGCCGGCGGCTCGGCTGGCGGCTGGAATTGCCGATGCAGTAGCGGAATGCCGGCCAGACAGCCCATCAGGCCGAAGATGGCGAACTTGCGGGCAACCATCAGCGCGTGTTTTCTTCCTTGATGAGCCAGCGGTTACCCGTGCGGGTCAGGATCAGGATTTTGGTCGTCGAATTATCCAGACCCGCCGCCTTGTAATGCTGACGGAATTTCGCCGTGGCGCTGTCGCCGTCGACGGTGGTGTGCAGATCCTCGATCCTGACCGAGATCTTGCCGCCCTTGCCGGTGATGCGCTTGCTGCGTTCGGCTTCCCAATCCTTGCGGCTCATGCCTTTGGGCGTGCGGAAATCGGCGGCGTAAGCGCCGAGATAGGCTTTCATGTCCTTCTTCTCCCAGGCGCTGGCCCAGGCATTGATGGCGCGGGCGACATCATCATCAGCGGCGGCGGCTTTGGGGGTGGGCGCGGGTTCCGGGACGGGGGCGGGTTCTGGCGCGGGCCTGGCTTCGGCGACCTTGACCGTCGGCGTCGGCGGAACAGCGACTGGCGCGGCCGGTGCGGCCGGCGTCGCCGGGGCGGCCGCGCCCGGGGTCGTCGAGATCACGCTGGCGGTCGGAGCAATGGCCGGCCGGGTTTCGGTCGTTTTGGCCGTTCTGGCCGGGGTTGACGCGGCGGCGACCGTCGGCTTGACGTTGCCCTTGCCGGTGGTGCTGATGAGATCGCGGATCAGGGCCAGCTTGTTTTGCGTGCCGGCGTTCGCGCCATCGAATTGCAGGGCCTTGTCGTAAGCCTGGCTGGCCAGCTTGGCGTAAACGTCGCCGAGATTTTCGTAAGCGATGGCATAGGCGGGATGGGTGCGGATGGCCATCTCCAGCGCCATGCGCGCCTTGTCATACTGGCGCTGCTGGGCGTAGAGCACGGCCAGATTGTTGTAAGGCTCCGGCAGTTCCGGGTAATCCTCGGAAAGGTGGGTGAAGATGGCGATCGCCTCGGTCGGCTTGTTCATCTCGGTGTAGATCAGCCCCTTGAGGAAGCGGCCCTGGGCATCCTTGGGATTGGCGGCAAGCCAGGCATCGACCTTTTCCAGCGCTTGCGGATACTGCCCCTGCTTCAGCAGACGCTGGGCCTCCGGCAGATCGTCGGCAAAGACTGGCGCGGCCAGGCCGATGAGCAGACCGATCGCCGCCGCGCGGAGGAACTTCAATTGCCGAAAACGGGGCTGGGTACCAGGCAGGATCGGGGAATCGACGGTCATCACCATGTTATAATTTGTCGGTTTTGCAATCTTTCGATTCTATCAAAAACGCCGGTGATTCCATAGATTCACGCGACCGGCGAGGCCACGGATATTCCCGGCATGCTCAAGATCCACAACTCCCTGAAGCGCGAAAAAGAGCTTTTCGTCCCCATCGAAGCCAAGCGGGTTCGCATGTACGTGTGCGGCATGACGGTCTACGATTACTGCCACATCGGCCATGCTCGGGTCATGGTCGTGTTCGACCTGGTGTATCGCTGGCTGAAGGCTTCCGGTTATGACGTCACCTACGTCCGCAACATTACCGACATCGACGACAAGATCATCCGGCGCGCCGCCGAGAATGGCGAGACGATCCAGCAACTGACCGACCGCTTCATCGCCTGCATGCACGAAGATGCCGACGCGCTGGGCGCGCTGCGCCCCGATCACGAGCCGCGCGCCACCGAGTACGTGACGCCGATGCTCGACCTGATCGGCAAGCTGCAAACCAATGGGCTGGCCTACCAGGCCGTCGATGGCGATGTCAATTACGCGGTGCGCAAATTCCCCGGCTACGGCAAGCTGTCCGGCAAATCGCTCGACGACCTGCGCGCTGGCGAGCGGGTCGAGGTCGATTCGGCCAAGCAGGATCCGCTCGATTTCGTGCTCTGGAAGCACGCCAAACCGGGCGAACCGGCCTGGCCGTCGCCGTGGGGCGATGGCCGGCCGGGCTGGCATATCGAGTGCTCGGCGATGAGTTCGCAACTGCTCGGCCCGCATTTCGACATCCACGGCGGCGGCCAGGATTTGCAGTTTCCCCATCACGAAAACGAAATCGCCCAGTCCGAGGGCGCCAGCGGCGGCGCCTTCGTCAATTACTGGATGCACAACGGTTTCGTTCGCGTCGATAACGAGAAGATGGCCAAATCGCTCGGCAACTTCTTCACCATCCGCGACGTGCTGCAACGCTACGACGCCGAAGTGGTGCGCTTTTTCATCCTGCGCGCCCACTACCGCAGCCCGCTGAACTATTCCGACGCCCACCTCGACGACGCCAAACGCAGCCTCGATGGCCTCTACTTCGCCTTGCGCGACGCGCCGCCGGCGAGCGTGACGATTGACTGGCAAAACCCGTTCGCCGCCCGCTTCGCCGCCGCCCTCAACGAGGATTTCGATTCGCCCGGCGCGATTGCCGTGCTGTTTGAACTGGCCGGCGAGGCCAATCGCCACAAGAGCGCCGAACTCTCCGGCCTCCTGAAGGCGCTGGCCGGCGTCATCGGCCTGCTCGCACGCGAACCGGCGGCCTATCTCCAGGGCGGCGGCGGCAGCGCCAGCCTGACCGAAGCGGCCATCGAGCAACGGATCGCCGACCGGGCGGCGGCCAAGAAGGCCAGGGATTTCGCCGCCGCCGACCGCATCCGCGATGAGCTGAAAGCAGCCGGCATCGCGCTCGACGACAGCCCGCAGGGGACGACCTGGCGACGGGCTTGAAAGTTCACGCCGCGTCCGGCCGTCGCGTCAAGCGCACGGCCACGACGAAACTGAGCGCGATGACGGCCACCAGCGCGCCGCCGAAAACCAGTTCCTTGCCTTCGCTCCAGGCGTCGATGGCCGGCGACAGCAGTTTGGCCGCGCCGAAGGCGGCGACCAGCAGGCTGACGCCGGAGACGACCAGACTCATGACGCGCGAGGCGATCAGCGCCACCTGGTCGGCGCGGGCGATCAGGCGGGCAATCCACAGGCCGTTGATGCCGTCGGTCAGCAACATGCCGGCGGTAAACAGCGCCGCCAGCAGCAGCGCCTGCCGCCAGCCGCCGAACTGGGTCGCCGTCAGCGCGAAGAAGGCGGCTTGCGACAGGGTATCGAAGGACAAGGCGAACAGCGCGCCGATCAACGCCACCAGCGCCGGCTGCGAGACGTGGCGCAGGCTGCCGAGCAGCCGCCCCTTGAGGCCGACCGGCTGCACCACCTGATCCGGCTCGGCGCGCAGCACGGCGGCCAGATTGAGGCTACCGAGGGCGAGCAGAAAGACAATCGAAATCACCGCGCCGAGCAGGCCGAACCAGGCCGGCACTTGCCAGCGGCCAGCCAGCGCCGAGACGCCAAGGGCGATGACCAGCACCACGGCGCCGTGGCCGAGCGAGAACAGGCTGCCGCACCAGCGCGCCAACGCCGGCCGGGAGCGGGCGTTGTAGCGGGTCAGACCGTCGATGGTGGCGAGGTGGTCGGCATCGAAGCCGTGCTTCATGCCGAGGATGAAGGTCAGGAGCAGCAGCGACAGCCAGTCGGTGGGCAGGGGTTCCACGGCGAGCCTCGGATGAACGGGTCGTTGATCTTGATACAAACTCCGCGCCAGGACAACCGGCCCGTGTTCACGCGGCCGCCGTGGCGCGCAAGCGGCGGCAGCGGGTGATAGAGGTTATGCTTGGCGGCCCGACACGCTCTCTGCCGCCATGCGCTACCCGGTTCCCGTCATCGTCCTCGCCCAACTGTTCGGCACCTCGCTATGGTTCTCGGCCAACAGCGCCGCCGACGATCTGATTCGCCAATGGGGCATCCAGGCCGCCGATCTCGGCGCGCTGACCAATGCGGTGCAACTCGGCTTCATTGCCGGCACCCTCGCTTTCTCGATCAGCGGTCTGGCCGACCGCTTCGCCGCCAGCCGCATTTTCGCCGTCTGCGCCGTCGCCGGCGCCTTGGCCAATGCCGCCTTCGCCCTGCTGGCTACCGGCATGACCGTCGGCGCGCCGCTGCGCTTCGTCGTCGGCCTGTGTCTGGCCGGCGTCTATCCATTGGGCATGAAACTGGTCGTCAGTTGGGTGCCGGAACGCGCCGGCAGCGCGCTCGCCCAACTGGTCGGCATGCTGACTCTGGGGACGGCGCTGCCGCACGGCATCCGGCTGGCCGGGGCGGGCTGGTCGTGGTCGGCCATCATGCTGGTTTCCTCGCTACTGGCGCTGCTCGCCGCCGGGCTGATCCTGTTTCTCGGCGACGGGCCGCATCTCAAGCGTCGGCACGACGCGCCGCCGCTGCGCCTGGGCCGCGTTTTTCATACCTTTTCCGTCCGCGAATTCCGCGCCTCGGCCTTCGGTTATTTCGGTCACCAGTGGGAGTTGTACGCCTTCTGGACGCTGACCCCGGCGCTGGTTGCCTTGAGCGGGCTGGCCGCGCCCGGCAGTCCGGCCTGGTCCGGCTTCGCCTTCGCCATCATCGGCATCGGCGCGCTCGGTTGCGTGGCCGGCGGCTGGTGGAGCCAGCGCATCGGCAGCGCCCGCGTCGCCGCCACGGCGCTGGCCCTGTCGGCCCTGTGCTGCGCCCTCTATCCGCTGGGCGCGGCCTGGCCGGACTGGGCCAAGGCCGCCCTGCTGCTGCTCTGGGGCGCGACCGTGATCGCCGATTCACCGCATTTCTCGGCCTTGTCGGCGCGCGCCTGCCCGCCGGAAATCGTCGGTAGCGCCCTGGCCTTCCAGAACGCCATCGGCTTCGCCATCACGATGGGTTCGATCCACCTCGGCACGGCCTGGATCGGTGCCTGGCAAAGCCACATCGCCTGGCTGCTGCTGCCCGGGCCGCTGCTTGGCCTGCTCGGTCTGGCGCCGCTGTGGCTGCGCCGCCCGGCATAAAATCGGCCGCGAACAAAGCGGCCAACGACGGTTTTCAGGTTCAAGCTGCCAGCGCAATCCGGCGAACGCGTTCGCGCGCCGGCCCGACGGCATGGGCGGGTTGCAGCTGACCGCTCCCTTCTTTCTCCAAGCGAAGCATTTCCGCACGCAAGGCCACCTGCTGGCCAGCGGTCAATATCCGGTAGCCGGAACGCCATTCATACTGCGTTTGCGCAGCCAGCACGCCGGCCCGATGCATGGCGCCGGCCAGACCGCACAGATTGTCATGCGTCAGTTGCCGGCCATCGCTCAACTCGGCGAAAAACTCGCCTCTCTTCAACAATATGCTTGCCTGGATTGTCATGGCGATACCTCCTGCGATGCAGAGTAGTCGGAAGCGGCAAACCCGGCTGTGGGGTATTTCACGATTCTGGAAATTCCTGGTTTTGCACGACTGCACTACCGCGGCCCCTGATGTTTCACTACAATCACCGCTTGCACAGCGGCAGGGCTGGGGAACCAGCAAAGATTTTTCTGGCCGGTCGAAATGGACGATTGACGTTGCGCGCGCCGCGGAGCGGGCGTGGCGACACCACAATTCACACAGGGGTTTTCGGAGGTAGTCATGTCACTCACCATCGGTGTTCCGCGCGAGACCTTCGCGGAAGAAAAGCGGGTAGCCACGGTTCCCGACGTCGTCGCCAAGCTCATCAAGCTGGGTTTTCGGGTCGCGGTGGAAAGCGGCGCGGGCGCGGCGGCCAATTTCAGCGACGAGGCCTACCAGGCCGCCGGCGCGGACATTGCGGCGAGCGCCGAGGATTTGTTCCAGCGCAGCGACATCGTCTTCAAGGTGCGCCCGCCGACCCTGGCCGAAGTCGGCCTGTTGAAAGAAGGCGCGACCCTGATCGACTTCATCTGGCCGGCGCAACATCCTGAACTGATGCAGGCGCTGGCCGCCCGGAAAGTCACCGTGCTGGCCATCGACTGCCTGCCGCGCCAACTCTCGCGGGCGCAGAAGATGGACGCGCTGACCTCGATGGCTGGCGTCAGCGGCTACCGCGCCGTGGTCGAAGCCGCCAATGCCTTTGGCCGCTTCTTCAACGGTCAGATCACCGCCGCCGGCAAGATCCCGCCCGCCCGCGTCTTCATCGCCGGGGCGGGTGTGGCCGGTCTGGCCGCCATCGGCACGGCGGCCAACCTGGGCGCCATCGTGCGCGCCAACGACACCCGCGCCGAAGTGGCCGATCAGGTCAAATCCCTGGGCGGCGAATTCGTCAGGGTCGATTATGAAGAAGAAGGCTCCGGCGGCGGCGGCTACGCCAAGGTGATGTCCGAAGGCTTCCAGCAGGCGCAGCGCGACATGTACGCACGCGAAGCGAAAGACGCCGACATCATCATCACGACCGCCCTGCTCCCCGGCAAACCCGCGCCCAGGCTCATCACCGCCGAGATGGTGCAAAGCATGAAGCCGGGCAGCGTCATCGTCGACATGGCCGCCGAACAGGGCGGCAACTGCGAACTCACCGAACCCGGCAAGGCCGTCGTCAAACACGGCGTCACCCTCGTCGGCTACACCGACCTGGCCAGCCGCCTGGCCAAGCAATCCTCGACCCTGTACGGCAACAACCTGCTGCGCCTGATCGAAGAACTGTGCAAGACCAAGGACGGCAACATCGACGTCAACATGGAGGATGATGCCATCCGCGGCCTGACGGTCATCAAGGAAGGCGAAGTCACCTGGCCCGCGCCGCCGCTCAAACAGGCCGCCCCGCCGCCGCCCAAGGCAGCCGCCGCGCCGGTGGCCGCGCCCAAGGGCCACGGCCACGGCGCGGGCGCGCCCATGTCCGGCAAGGCGCTGACCATTGTGTTCGCCGTCACCGCCGTGCTGTTCTGGTCCATCGGCATGTATGCGCCAGCGGCCTTCCTGCCTCATTTCACGGTGTTTGCGCTGGCCTGCTTCATCGGCTACATGGTGGTGTGGAATGTGACCGCCGCCCTGCACACGCCGCTGATGAGCGTGACCAACGCCATCTCCAGCATCATTTCGATCGGCGCGCTGGTGCAGATCGCCTCGCCACAGGCCGGGCTGAACAACCGGCCCGATGACTGGATCAGCGGCCTGGCCTTCATCGCGCTGATTCTCACGTCCATCAACATGTTTGGCGGCTTTGCCGTGACGCGCCGCATGTTGGCCATGTTCCGCAAATAAGAAAAAGAGAGGAAAACAATCATGTTGTTGACTCAAAGTCTCGTCACGGTGGCCTATCTGGGTGCCGCCATTCTGTTCATCCTCAGCCTGGGCGGCCTGTCCAATCCAGAAACCTCCCGCCGCGGCAACCTGCTGGGCATGGTCGGCATGGCGCTGGCCGTGCTGGCGACAGTATTCGGCCCGCGCGTCGATCTGGAAAAAGGTGTGGCCTTCATCATCATCGCCCTCGTCGTCGGCGGCGGCATTGGCCTGTTTGCGGCCCGCATCGTCAAGATGACGCAAATGCCCGAACTGGTCGCCCTCATGCACAGCCTGGTCGGTCTGGCCGCCTGCCTGGTCGGCTTCGCCACCTACATGGATAGCGCGCACCCGCTCGTCGGCGCCGAAAAAACCATTCACGAGGTCGAGATCTATGTCGGCATCCTCATCGGCGCCATCACCTTCTCCGGCTCGCTGATTGCCTTTGGCAAGCTCAACGGCTCCATCAGCGGCAAGCCGCTCCTGCTGCCTGCCCGCCACTGGCTCAACCTCATCATCCTGCTGGTGGTGATCTGGTTTGGCCGCGTCTTTCTCAATGCCGAAACCGTCACCCTGGCGTGGACGGCGCTGGCGGTCATGACCGCGCTCTCCCTGCTGTTCGGCATCCACATGGTCATGGCCATTGGCGGCGCGGACATGCCGGTGGTCGTCTCCATGCTCAACAGCTATTCCGGCTGGGCGGCGGCGGCGGCGGGCTTCATGCTCGATAACGACCTGCTCATCGTGACCGGGGCGCTGGTCGGTTCTTCGGGCGCCATCCTCAGCTACATCATGTGCAACGCCATGAACCGCAACTTCATCAGCGTGATTGCCGGTGGCTTTGGCGGCGGCGCGCCGGCAAGCAAAGCCGGTGGCGAAGCGGCGCAACCGCAAGGCGAAGTGTCGCCCGTCAGCGCCGTCGAAACCGCCGAACTGCTGCGCGAAGCCAAGAACGTCATCATCGTTCCCGGCTACGGCATGGCCGTGGCGCAAGCCCAGCACACGGTGTACGAGATCACCAAACATCTGCGCGAGAAGGGCGTCAATGTGCGCTTCGGCATCCATCCGGTGGCGGGCCGCATGCCCGGCCACATGAACGTGCTGCTGGCGGAAGCCAAGGTGCCTTACGACATCGTGCTGGAAATGGACGAAATCAACGAAGACTTCCCGGATACCGACGTGGCCATGGTGATCGGCGCCAACGACATCGTGAACCCGGCCGCGCAAGACGACCCGACCAGCCCCATCGCCGGCATGCCGGTGCTGGAAGTCTGGAAGGCAAAAACCTCCATCGTCATGAAACGCAGCATGGCCTCGGGCTATGCCGGCGTGGATAACCCGCTGTTCTACAAGGAAAACAACCGCATGCTGTTCGGCGACGCCAAGAAAATGCTCGACGAGGTGCTGGCGGCGTTGCGGGGCTGACTTCTGGCTACCTCCCCACCGCTTCAGCAAAACGCCCGCAGATGCGGGCGTTTGTTCGTTTACGTATCTCCGCCGCCAGAAAACAAGGGATTTATTTATGGTTATAGTTAATTTGTGATATTTTCAACTATAAATCCCCATAAATAATCTCTCTTGGCAGATCGATATGGACGAAAATCGCAACCCTTTCAATCCGGGCGCGGGCGTCAGTCCGCCCGAATTGGCTGGCCGTGCCGAAGTCATGCAGCAGGCTGTCACCGCATTGGAGCGTACCAAACGCGGGCGTCACGCCAAGTCCCTGCTGGTGTTGGGGCTACGCGGCGTGGGCAAGACCGTGCTGCTCAACGAAATTGCCAAGCAGGCCGTGGAGCGCGGCTACCTGACCGAGATGATCGAGGCGCAGGATAGCGGTGACTTACGCCAGATGCTGCTGCATTCAGTGCGTCGCGTCCTCTTGCGGCTGGATGGGGGCAAGCAGGCTGTCGAGGCGGTGAAAAAAGGGCTGCGCGTGCTGCGCAGTTTTCTCGGCAGTATCAAGGTCAGCACCGGCAGCGTGGATATTACGTTGGGCGTTGACCCGGAAGTGGGTCAGGCCGACAGCGGCGTGCTGGAGGCAGATGTGACCGATTTGCTGCTTGCTACCGGGCGGGCGGCGCAGGCCGTGCAAAAACCCGTGGCATTCTTGATTGACGAACTGCAATACGTTTCCAGGGAGGAACTGGCGGCGCTGATTCGTGCCATCCATGCCGTCAATCAAGCCGGCTTGCCTCTGATTCTGTTTGGCGCGGGCTTGCCGCAACTGGCCGGGCAGGCTGGCGATGCCAAGAGCTACGCCGAGCGTCTGTTCGAGTTTCCGCGCCTGGACAGGTTGGGCGAAGCGGATGCTTACGCCGCCATTCAGCAGCCCGTGGAAGAAGAGGGCGCGCAAATTGAGGTAGCTGCCTTGCAGGAGATTTTCAGGCGCTCACATGGCTACCCTTATTTTTTGCAAGAATGGGGCTACAACGCCTGGAATGCCTGTGGCAGCGACACCATCAAGCTGCAAGATGCGCAAACGGCAACTTCCGTCTCCCTGCGCAAACTGGATGAATCATTCTTCCGGGTACGTTTCGACAGGCTGACGCCCGGCGAACGTGAGTACATGCGCGCATTGGCTGGCTTGGGTACGGAATCCCAGCGCACGGCAGATGTTGCGACGGCCATGGGGCGCAAGGCGACCAGCGTGGCTCCCATCCGCGACAGCCTGATCAAGAAAGGCATGCTGTATGCGCCGGAGCACGGCATGATCGCTTTTACCGTGCCGCTGTTTGATGAATTCATGCGCCGGGAAATGCCGTGATGGATAGATGTCATCGTGGTTTGAACGCGCCGGTCTCGGTCACGATCCAGTCGAGCCGCTGATCGTGCGCCTCGGGGCGGATGTCCGGCAGGCGGTTGATCTCGAAGCCAACGCCGACCGCCAGCGGGCGTGGCGTCAGCGCCGCCAGGGTGCGGTCGAAATAGCCGCCGCCGTAGCCCAGCCGATAACCGGCGGCGTCGAAGCCGTTGAGCGGCAGCAGAATCAGGTCGGGCGTCAGCCAGTCGCCGGCGGTCGGCGTCGGAATGCCGTAGCGGTCGGGCTGCAACGGCGTCGTCCCGGACCATTCGCGGAAGGCCAGCGGCTGCCCTGCATTGACCACCACCGGCAGGGCGGCGCGGCTGCCGGCTTGCCGCCAGGGCGCGATGATCGCCCGGACATCCGGCTCGCGTTTGATCGGCCAGCAGAAAGCAACCACGCGCGGCGGCCTCAAGGCGGCCAGCAGGTGGCCGACGATGCGCGCCGAGGCGGCGGCATGTTCGTCCGCCGTCAACGTCGCCCGGCGGGTCGCCATGTCGCGCCGCAGCGCCTGCTTCCAGGCCGTGCTATCCTCGCTCGCCTTGCTTGATACCTCGCCCATCGGTCAAATCTAACATGAAGTTGTCGCTTGTCCTCGCCGCTTTCGCCGGCTTGTTTCTGTCCTTGCCCGGCGTTGCCCAAGAGCGTGGCGACGACGTTTTTCTCGCCGCCCGCGAGGCTTTTCAGAAGGGCGACCGGATCCGCCTGGACAATGCCGCCGCCCGCATCGGCAATCACGAACTGGCCGCCTACGTCGAGAATTACCAGTTGCGCATGCGCATGGACGATGGCAACGGTGAGGCGCTACGCGCCTTTCTCGCCCGTCAGGAGGGGACTTTGGTGGCCGAGCGTCTGCGCGCCGACTGGATTCGCTGGCTCGGCAAGCGTTCCCTGTGGGACGAGGTGGAGCGCGAGTACCCGAAGCTGCTGGCGCCGGAAGCGGAGGTCACCTGTCTCTACCAGCAGGCCCGCCTGGCTCGCGGCGACCGCAGCGTGCTCGATGAGGCCGACCGTCTGTGGCGGGAGATGCTTGATCCTCCGGCGGCCTGCCAGCCGCTGCTCGACGCCCTGGTGGCCGCCCAGCGGGTCGGCGTCGACGACATCTGGAGTCGCGTGCGTCGCCAGCTCGAAGCCGGTCGCACCGGCCCGGCGCGGGCGACCCTGTATTACCTGCCGCAGAGCGAGATGCCGGAAGGCCGCCGCTACGAATTGACCATCGCCGGCCCGCCACGCCAGTTGGCCAATCTGCCGGCCCACTGGCAGGATAAACGCGCCCTGCGCGAGATGACCGTCATCGCCATCCAGCGTCTGGCGCTCAGCGACCCGCGGCTGGCCGCCGGCGAACTGGAAAAGCGCCAGGCCCTGCTGCGCCCGCCGGAACGGGAATGGGCCTGGAGTCAGATCGCCCAGCAAGGCGCCCGCCGCCATCTGCCGGAGGCGCGCGACTGGTACGCCCGCGCCGGTTCCGCGCCGCTCTCCGAAGAAGGCTACCAGTGGCGGG
>Ga0209628_10000732_pt1 | contig 20429 bp, 8 predicted proteins | sample TergutCu122P4_FD_187285 | JGI IMG/M metagenome (GOLD analysis project Ga0209628, IMG submission 187285) | Cubitermes ugandensis P4 segment gut microbial communities from Kakamega Forest, Kenya - Cu122 P4 (SPAdes) (version 2) | ecosystem: Host-associated > Arthropoda: Insects > Digestive system >...
CTGTCGATAGGCAGCTAGAGTTCTCACTCTAGCTGCGTATCGACAGGCCACCAGGACTCTTATAGAGAGTGACGGTACCATATGCTGCTTGTATACAACTATGTCCTCCCGAAGATGAGCACTTGATGCTCGAAACATGTAGAGGAGAATAGTATGTTATGAATAAAATAATAATCAGTGCATCAGGTTGGTAATTAATGTATAGTCAAGACTGCAGTAGTTTTATTTCTGTGCAATTGTTGTGCCCTACACACAAAATTACTCAGATCCGTTTCCGCATACCCCTTACATTTGTCCACACAGCATACAAACTGGCCTTGCTGTAAGATGGATGTGACCAACACTGTGTGAAGTGAAACAAGCGAAGGTGCACCAGTATTAATCACGTGACGTGCGGGCGATCTATCTTCACTCCTAGCGCCTGACTAATTAACGTAGACCGCAAGAAAGAAGCCGCAGTCGCTGTGCTTCTCTCACCCACATAGGGACATCGTAGCAACCGTACGTGATGTTAACAGCCGGAAGTTGTTCTTGTGAACCAAGTCATGAAGACCTACTCGTGGGCGCAGTTACAACTCCAAATATTATTAACCTCAGCATTAGATGCAGATAAGTAGTCTGCCTAACGTTCCGCCTTCTTTATTCCTTTACGTCTTCGACAGGAGAATGGGTGGTTCTCAAGTAGGTACTAATATTGAAGAAAAGAAAGAAATGTCATTACTCGCCGAAAATCGTCACCCGATTCTCTGGCATGCATTCCGTAGCCTAGTGAAGTCACAATACTGACTAATCCGCCTTGGTTTTCAAGCTTTCTTCTATCATTTCTAAATTTAAATGAAGGAAAAGCAGTTTTTAAGTTCGTCTCATTTAACTAAGGTAAAATAACTCCCACACACATTTTGTTTACTAGTTTCAATTTAATTCTACCACGTATATGCATCTAAATAATATGTCAATTTTAAGCAACAGGAATATTGTCTGTTTTCGTGGAAGTAGGAAAAAGATAAGCTGAAGTTTCTTATTGACTTATGGGTAAAATACTCCGTACAAACGGTGAAAATTTTAGAAGTTTCAGGCTAAGCTCCTTGATTGTTATTCGTGAGTAAAACTGAATGATAATAGGTTTCATTTTGGTAATTTTTACCGGTTGGATGTGGCAGGAATTCTAGAAGTCTTCACAAGAGTACAGAATTTAAAATTTTAGAAGTACGAACAATTTACTTATTTCAGATTCTCACGACTTTGTGTAGGCCATACCTAAGTCCCGGCTTTCTGTGATGTGACTTCAGGCTTTCTGTCATGTGACTTCATTGAATCTTGAAGGTGCAATGGTTGGCAAGGCATTCATGCTGCCATAATTCAGGCACTCTTCACCTTGAAGACGCAGGCAGAAAGTTCATGCCCGTCTACCAGACTGGGGGAATTCATAACACAAAAGACCGTATGAATGTATTTTTCGTACCCATATATTTTTACCTCATAATTAGATTTCCATTAGTTTTTGTGGACATTTAGAGGCAAGGATAAATCTAAACAAACAATACGCAAAACAAATAAGCTACACACAAACGCTTTCACACAAAGTCGCAGTCATTCTACGAATCCCTTTCATCATAAAAACTTGTTTCAGGAGTTGATGATTTAATTAATCTATCAAACAAATAAGACATGTCATCACACAAGTCGATAGAATGATTAAACATGTCACATATATGTCAAGAGACATGAAATATTTGCGGTTTTAATTTTTTTACCAGACACTTCTCTGATCGTTTGTGGCTTTCGTTTGTTTTGGTCGTCAAGGTTCCTGGAATTAGAGTCCACCATGATTGCATCTGAGCTTCATAAGCTGCTTGTTATGTAATTGTTGGGGTATTCATTTAGAATGTCTGTGTATGAATGTTGCCAACGTTCAGAGTTAAATATCATGTGTCAAACTGTAGCAGTCAATATATCGTGTTAGGTCCAGGTGATTTCACGTGTCACATCTGTTTTAAAACACAGGAATATGTCGACTCGACTAAGTGATTGTCATGATGACGTCACGCGTTGAATTATGTTTTATACCCGGTGGACAGGATAAATGCATGTGACGGGGTGCAACGTGGTAACACCGGGCTACGTATCTTTCGTTGTCATCAAATGGTGCAATGGAATACGTTCATACACACATAGCCGACATCCGTAATTAAGTAGTTCTATAGACATACGCCACAAAAATTGTAGTAACGTTTCTTTTTCTGATTTTTACGCGAAATGACCTTGAATGAATTTATTAAATTGAATGTTTTCATAAACGACAAATTTTTAAGCTCTTTAAATCTGAAGTTCATATTAACCTTTTCAAGCCAACTGATTACCTGCAACAACATGTTTAACGTTTAAGAATTGAACATTATGCCCACACTGTATTTATGTGCTTTGTATTTATCTCAGAACAAGCAGCGACTCCTGCCCCATATAACATAAACTGATTGATTTTTATAACCAAGATGGAAAGTGTTCACTGCCCGGTACGAACTGGTGCTTTGAACAGTGCAGTCTGCGTTTCTCAATCAACGTACGACTGTACGTTGATTGAGAAATTAGAAATTCGTCAATGCATCCACTATAAACAGAGCGGTTACCTAGCAAAGACGCATCACCACCATCACCATCATTTTAGCCATCATCATAAATTCTTTAACGTGTAAAGACGGTTCATTTCTTTACACTTTATATATCTTTACATCGGATGTTTAAATTAAAGTTTACCACAAAACTTGACGTTATAAAATTGTTTTAAAAATTGTGATATGAACAGACAACATCGCAGGCTCTTTACGAAGTGAATTACATTGGTCTACATGCCGCAGAGCGCTTTTGAGAAAGTGACAGTTGTTCAGTTTTGAGAAAGTGATAGTTGTTCAGATGTTCGGCACATTCCTGGAATTTTGTGGTACCGGAATGTTCATCATCATGTTCACAAGGTTCCTATAGTCCCTAACCGGAGTCAGATATATTCTTGTAAATAAAGCCAACTTGTTGCACAATTTTTCTTAGTATGTTTATTTCTTTTCTCTACATGTTTCGAGCGACTATGTGCCCATCATCAAGAGAAATAACTGTATCTATGCGACACTTGGTATTTGTCACTCTGAAACAAGTGGATAGTTTAAAATTACAAGGGCTTATATCATAAAATGTGCGTGTTACTTACAGGCAAGTAATAAAATCTCAATAAAATTCTTATGTAAATGATACTATTATTCGAGTGACTTGTTTTTGGTTTGTGTGTGTGTGTGCATAACACTTGGTCGTGTTTAAAGCTTAATGGTTTTGTTTACGTTTATGTTGATGTAGAGGTTTTTAGTAGGTTTATTGTTAAAAGATTCTTAAAATGTATCACTGAAGTTAAAAGTTATATTACTGTGTTAAGTTAATAATTAAAAGAACCACAGAAAATGCTATAAAATTATAGTTGATGTATATACGCATAAAAAATTCCTTGATACAAAGAACATACTGCTATACATACGATGCGTAGATGACATCCTAATCATATACGACACAAGAAGAACTCACCCACACGTCATCAGTGCACACATAAATCAAATACATGATAACATAAAGCTCAATCCCACACATGAAAACAACATGTGTATGAACTTCCTTGATTTGACAATAGGCATAGCCTTCAGGAACATAATTTCATTACATCAACTCACAAAACCCGAAATGCAAAACCAAACACCAGAACACTACAAAAACGGAGTTTATAAACTCACGAGTAACACTTGCCATAGATCATACATAGGACAAAAAAGTCGCAGTCTAAAATTTAGATTTCAAGAGCGCACACGCTATATTAAACACAATGAACCTCAGTCAGCCTACGCCTTACATATCCTGAATGGCAGACATGAATACGACACCATCAGTGACACCATGTCATTATTGCAACACATCAACAAACCATCACTCCTCCTACCATACGAAGAGATTACATACAATTATTTTATCATAACAATCAATTCATTCCAGAACAACACCCAAATGAACAAAATCCTATGTTCCAACTACTTCACAACCGATATCATACGTCACAACCCTCCTAATATCTTAATCAATACTGCCACCTCAAACCGGCCTAACCAGTTTCATTCCACCCTGCATACCAGACATTCATCCACACAGGTAATCCTGCCGATACATCAAATATAATGTTATTGCATTTTCTGTAGCTCTTTTAATTATTAACTTAACACAGTAATATAACTTTTAACTTCAGTGATACTTTTTAAGAATCTTTTAACAATGAACTTACTGAAAACCTCTACATCAACATAAACGTAAACAAAACCATGAAGCTTTAAACACGACCAAGAGTTATGCACACACACACACACACACACACACACACACAAACCAAAAACAAGTCACTCGAGTAATAATATCATTTACATAGGAATTTTATTGAAATTTTATTACTTGCCTGTAAGTATTATGACATAAGCTCTTGTAATTTTAAACCATCCACTTTTTTCAGAGTGACAAATACCAAGTGTCGCATAGATACAGTTATTTCTCTTGATGAAGGGCACATAGTCGCTCGAAACATGTAGAGAAAAGAAATAAACATACTAAGAAAAATTGTGCACCAAGTTAGCTTTATTCACAAGATTATACAAGGATTCACTGTCAACAAAACATAAAATTCAGATATATTCCTTTGTCTATCAGACAATTTGAGATAATTAAAACAGAATAATTTTCTTCCCGTTTTCACTTGAAGAAAGCACCAATTTTTCGAAACGTCAGTAGCTATCTATACACATACACGACGTCATATCACAGAAGATAGTATAATTCGTATTCAATTCATATCAAAAAAGTTTCGTATTGTTGTGTCTGCCCTGTGTAAGAGAAGTTTGTCTTACAATAGTCGGTAGTTACGGGCAGACGTGTTCTCTGTATTACAAAACTACCCCTTGATTTATCCAAGTACACTCGCCTCTAAACAATGCGTCATTGTGTTAATTACCGCTTCTGCAAGCGCCAGCGGTCTGAATATTTCATGCATCTTAAGTGGGACTGCCCACTTCGCTCCAGTATCACCATCTGACGGTGCAGACGATTACTCAACTTGTAACCCCCAGGTATGCTCTTCGAACTCCTGACAGTCTGTCATCTGCAGGTCTGGGTGGGGCTCAAGAAATCAAAAGAAGGAACTTGGTAAATATAAATTCTCTTTGCGTAAACGATTATTTGTCTAACCATGTCAGGAGAGAAACTCGTTTAGGACAGTGACAAAGTTTAAAGAGTAAATAAATCACATTTTAGTGACGTACCTGCATTGATAACTGTGGAATGTCAATGATAGAGATTTACAGCATTTAGGAAGTGTGGGTCTTCAGAATTGTAGCATCATCTTCCAGGTGGATAAAAAAGCTGCCTTCCTCTTCAGGTTAGCGGTGAATATGGGTTTGTATGCGGTCGTCTCATAAAAGCAGGACCTTCGGAGGTTGGTCTAATTTTTCTGGAGGAAAGAAAAGAATGCACCAGATCTGTGCCAAAAGGGGTGGAGAACAGGGAATTAAGGGCCCAGTGTCGCCATTGGATAATATCGAATGGTAAGGAAACTAATATTTTAAGACGTGGGTTTCCAAACCACGGCCCGTGGGTTGTATTCGGCCAGCCAGTTTGTATTATGCAGCCTGCAGTAATGTACTACGTATGTAGCATAAAGACTACACAATAATTTAGGCGGTTAGATATAACACTTTTTATTTTTCCACGCACGGCCCACGAAACAGTCCAAAATAACGGGTGTGGCCCTTTGTCACAAAACGTTTGGAACCACATCTTCGAAAACAATGATGAATGGAAATGAAAACGAATTATTAAAAAACTGCTGTGTGTGATCCAGGCAGAATCGTGTTATCACAGAATGAAGAAAATGGAGTACACGAGTGGTTATATTTATTGGTACTTTTTTAATTGACGTAACAGCTGTAGACATTGATTTTAAATCTTCGAGGAAATTGTATGACTTATTTAAAGTAAAATGGAGTACATGTGAAGAAAATATATGGCCTAATTGCTGCCTCTTAGGAAACAAAACTCGTCGAGTATACGAAGGTCAAATTGCATGATCCAGAGGGTTCTATATAGATTACAAACTGAATATGTAAGAGCTTATCCCCTTCCTGTATATGAGACAGTTTGTGCAACGTGTTTCATCCTAATTTATTCTGAACACGTTTATAGTTCTGTGTCATTACGTATCCTGCTGACATGTCTTATACTTAATCAATACTGCTTGTACGTTTGACACCCTGTGTTTCACATTATTCGCTTACTGAAGATTGCAGTATGTCCCCAATCAATCCTTGGACAAATAGGACAACCCCCATTTTTAATTCCTAATTAAGCCATCTTTTAACTATAAGCTATTTTAATTCGCTTTACGTAGAAATATAAGTTTTCATCCGATTAAACCTGTAAATAAGAAATTTTGGCATGATTAAAATTTAATTAATCAGTAAAATAATTTTGTCCAAGTAACATTGGAACATTTACTTACTGTCTCATGACATGTACTGTAAGTCTTCATTACGAGGTTTTGTTTTGATGGTGTCTGGAGAAATAATAATTTTCATTGTGAGAATGACGTTTATGCGTAGCAATACCCCTGTGCTCAAGACGCGGAAGTGTTTTTAATGTTAAAAATGCCGGTATCTATAATAACCACTTGGCTTTATTGGGTTAAATGCAGTGTATCACCCGTAACTGTAAAAACCGCGCTGTGTATTTTGTGCAGAAAAACAACCGATAAAAAGTAACTCTCGGCTTGACCAAGGAAAATCCTAAGAGAAGAACAAAGTCTTCTAACAAGACAAGGATTAAGCTTTGCCTTCGTAATCTGATAAAACTGAATGCTACAATCAGCTGCAAATACCGTCTCTGGAGCCCCGTGCAGGGTTAAGAGAAAGGTGATACTAGACAGTATGTTGGTCATACTATTAAAATCAATTGTGCCACTATCCAGATTATTTAAAAAATGCATTTACAGTTTCAGTCGGAAAGTACGAACGAGACATAGGCGTAGATGACAGTCAAAATTGGAAGATGTATTTCATGAATAGTACGTAAAGAATTGTACGAGTACTTCCTGTCGCAATGCTTGTCATTAGTACAAGATTCAAACACGCGTCCTGTTGAATACGAAACACGAACGCCGCCGAGCACACGGTGGTTGTGCCACAGGTTTCAGAACAGTCTCAGCTGCCTGAACGAACTCAACACGAAGTTTTCACATTCCAGCACACAGATGCGCATGGCAGACTGTAAGATACATCTGGAAGTCGAGCCTCGTACCTTGGCAAGGGGCAGGGGCGGTTTCAATTCTTATTATAATGTTAACAACATCACGTCTTATGGGCAGCAAAGAGAGAAAAAGTTTGTGCATGCAGATAACATTTTATTGCGCTATTCCGCTGCATTGCACGGACTGGTATCAGTGGCGTGCTGCACGTAATCATGAAGCTGAAATTTCAAGTAGCTTAAAGAATTGTCTGTAAAATGTGCGATAATCAACCTGTATCATGACAGAAAACTATATGATCAGCTTTAGCTACAGTACCTCCACATCTCGAGTACGGTGGTCCTAGGGTGACACAAATAATAAGCAGAGGAATTTGTGATCCTATAGGTCACCTAGTAACTTGAGACACTGAATTATTCGAAGAGACTGTAGACTTCATATGCAACTACGACCGGAAAAACAAGAAACCCATACAGCAGTATGGTGCTAGGAAATGTTCGTGAAGGTTCATTTGGAAAACCAGGAGGGAAAGAAGAGGCACATAAAAATCGTTGTGGATCTAACCTAGCGGCAGTAAGCAGAACACAACAGGTCATACCACTCGTAAGAAAACTCACAACTAAAGACATCCTAAGCCTCTTCCATCCACTTTCCATAGTCACAACCTGTTTCCTTAAGATACATCTTGTTAATTAACCCTGATAGCAGAAACTAAAATTTCAACCCTTCATTACGAAAGAATCGGAGCCAGTTTCACAACTTCCCCAGGTTTGTAATGTTCAAAGTGGCCGTTTTCCAAGATGCTTCCCTCAAGAACACATCTGTGCATTCCTTTTCTCTACGATGACTGAGTGCCGAACCCATGGCGTTCCCCTACAATTTACTCCCCTAACAATAATAGGGAGAGTGAACAATGAGAAATTTTTTAGTTGTCTGTGTTCTAAATTTCCAAGCTTCTCTTTCTCTTGTCTGAATAATTTCTTCACAATTGGTTTTGAAATATTTGTAACGAATGAAACAAAATTATACCACCAATGTACATTCAATTTTGCTGTCATATGTATTTACATTATGATTTTTCTCCTATGTGTTTAAATATTATACATAATATATCTTCATAGAGCTCACTGATTATTGTCAAGAGTGGAACAACAGGCGGTTCTACAGCATAAATACAATTGAATTGATATTCTTTCTGATAACATACGGGGATAATAAAATATAAAAAATATTAAAATGGGAATATTTGAGATTGTGAGGAATATAAAAAAATATTAATTCCGTGAAAATATATTGCAAAACATTTTGTTTCTCCAGTTTTGACATTGATAAACGATCTCCCTGAATATGATCTTTAGGATCCAAATATGTAGGAAAAAAATCGTAATGTAAATAATATGACAAAATGTTCCATGAATGCACAGTAAATTTTTTTGTTCAATTTAAAATAGAGTACAGCATGGAAATGGGCTGTTTCAAAGAAACTGTAACCTACGTTCTATCCGAATCTGAAATATGGATGTCAATGTGTTTGTCAAATAAAAAGAGTTAATTGTAGCCAAACTTTCGGAACTCTGTGTACTATTGAATGAAGGGACCTTTGATGTGTACAAGCAATTCACTAGAGTAGTATCCGAACTAATGACTGTTCAAATAATATAGAATATAGAACAAATGAGAAACTCAACCCCTGTCTGGTTTACATTGATATAGATTTTAAATTTTACTGTTTGAAGAGATCACGAAAATTATTAGTATTACTAGCTTCATATGTGCTTATAAATGGATTACATGTCCACACAAAGTTGCACCACCACCAGTAACTGAAATGGCTCATTAATTAATGGACCGCGTACTCATGAGGATAACATCTGAGTGAATAAGGAATAAAGTCAGCGTAACCTGAAAGTAGTGTGGTAATGAAGGACTGAAGATTAGAATAATGTATGTGATATTGTGAGGATGCTTCCATAGGTCATGCATTTTGTTTGTATGCAATTCAACTCACTCCGGGAGTAATTCAGTCCACCGACATCACAATACACACAATACATTGCTTCTTGCAAATGGCAAGAAGAGAATAAATCAACGCGCACTTTTGGAAGAGCAATAAGTGAATGAAATTTATTGAGCTAGCATGTACAGAAGACAGTATTCCACTGAAAACTGATATACTGTAACAACATGGAGTCAGGATGTCACTGCTGCAACACTCTCAGGCCAACACGGCACAGTGTACTACTGTGTTAAAACTACCTGAAGCCAACAAAGCACTGACTATTACTCAGAGAGAATAATCGGAAGCCAGCACATCACAGACCTGTACCGTGATATAATGATCAGTCACGCCACTAATCGGTACTGCGCCAGAAAAAAACATGGGAACAGCACGCCACTGTACACTGTGCGAAAATGACCCCGAGCCATCAGGTGCCATATGCTGTTGTGTATCGAAAAAAAGAAGCGAACGGAACAAAGCGGCCAACTTGGCCGGCTATTCTACAGCCCGGACCCTCTCTTGAATACCAGTTTATTCTGATCACCATTACGTTACGGGGAACGTATTGTAGAGGGAAAATCCCTGACCACTTAATTGGCTCTCGCAACCCAAAATTCCTGATCAACTTCATTTGCGGACGAAAACTCATTACAGCAAATATGGACAGTTTGTCAATGAGATTATGCAAAATCGCTCCACAGATGAGTTCATATGTGGACTGGACACACAGATGACGCTGATCTTTCGTGGGTCATTTAACGATGCTGTTAGTATCTCAGACTATTAGCAACGAATTAAGGGCGAATGGCAAATTATGAATTGAAAGGATTTGGAAGGAGGCGTTTATAATCTTAACAAGGTACTATTGCCGCATTTTCTTGAAGAAAGTGAGGAAAACTACAACAGATCGGTTAGGATAGTCAATGTCTCGGCTTAGGTTCAAAATACACAAAAACTATGTATATCTAAAGCTATGTGATTACACAGTCCGGTTCAATACGCGACGAATTGGTAGCGGGTGACGCTGAGTTTCCTATTTTTGTGGGGCGGCAGCAAAAGGGAAGGAAGCCTTTGGACCTAATTTTGACTCTGTTAGTAGCTACGCCCATATTAGAAAACACAAATTTTCCAAATACTTTCCTTGCGATTTTGCGTCGCCTTGGTGATCATTAAGTGCAACGGAAAAACGACTGTAACGAAGCTAATCAACAGCGTAAACAACACGCCCTAAAAACCCATAACTTTTCTGTTGACAAAGCTAATAAACTCCAGAAATATCACACTACACAGAAATACAAATTATTTTTTCTCATATTTCATTTCCTACACAGACGTGCCACACCAGACATATACTTCAAACAAAACTTGCGGGTATCAACGATGCAGGTTTCTCTCTGTTATTTCCTCTGGATCATCAGTCGTATATTTTAACATTTAATGGTTTAAAAAAAATCACTTCTAATTGCAAGAATTGTAAAATATTTTCGCCACTTCTACACAATACACACGATATTTTTCTCCGTATCCTACCAGCAGATTTACAATAAATGACGTTCGATTACAGCGTTGTTGATAGAATGTGGAGAAATCTCAACGTTTTTAATAACGGAAAATTCTGAAGTTCAATATCATACTTCAACAGCGTACTGTATTTACAGTAGAAAATCCAGTTCCAACATCCTAGACGCAATCAGACCTTTCATTATATATTTTTTTCCCATGTGGACTGATGTGTAAACCTGCGTATATGGTGATGCGCGCAGAAATGCGTACAGATTTTATACAAAACGTAAGTCATATTTTCAGACTGTAACCGGAATTAAGGGCTCGAAAATTTCTCGCAAAACTCCCAACATAAATTTTACTTTGATCAGTATAAAAGGATGGACGAATGAATGGACTTCACAGGCAACATACATTGATGTGAATGAGTAGAAGACGATAAGATTGGACTCACAAGTAACAAGCACTGGCTTGAGAAAATATTTTCATTTATTTAAGAACGTTTTCAATATTTCAGATTGTACAGCGTCGCATGATTGAATAGTTACTAAAGATAAATTTCAAATTTTGTGGAAGGAAAGTGTGTTGACCTAATATGTGGTAAAATTATATACCAGGTAAGATAATCTGTAAGTTTAGCACGAACTCTTCCTGTCAGAGGCGAAAAAGGATATTCACATACGCATGCAAAATGTGATAGGTAAATTTCAAGCTTCCGCCGCGAAGTAGATGAGAACTGCGCTCTTCTGGGTTATTGCGCAACGAGTAGTGGTAATTCCTTACCGACGTTTCGGGACAAAATATCGGTCAAGAATCCTTCTGATTGTTAGCAGGATCGGTGTTCACGTGAGAGATTTATTTTTGTAATTTGTACATCATTTTTTGTTTTACAATAGTTGCACAATATTACATATAAGGCATGGGTTTGAGATTAACGCGCGATTAATGACGTCATTAGCGTCTTTCTTTGTGTGTAAGCATGGCTTCTACAAGCCACGTGAAGTCAGTCCGCCAAGCGGCTCCGCGTTGTGATCACGCGTAAGAAGTATGCTCTGCAACGGCAGACACAATTGCACAATTACATTGCATAGGGCAGTGGAAAGCAAAGGGCTTTTAGATAAAGTGTTTCTACAACAAGTGTAACAATGATTAGTGTGATCCTGCTCACTAACTTCATGTTTAGCTCACCGAGTGACTCTGGACCGACATGACACGTAACGGCTGGCGTTCTGTATAGAACAGAAGCCACTTCCCACAAACCTTTATTGTACCATCAGGGCAATATTTATACAAGTTAAATTGTTATATTCAAGTGTTATGCAACATTCGAGGCACAACAGTGCAACAGTTCAACAGAACTCCGTGCAACAACTCAACAAACCTAGCGTCCTGCACAGGTAGAGGAACATTGAATTTACACAGTTTCATAGGGAAACAAAACAAAGGTGTTCTTGTGCTTACTAACTTGTGTTGCAAATTAAACAACATAGCTTCAAATTAGTGTTAACTGCATGGGGTCGTGTACATTTGAAGTTAGGTTCAACTAGGGTGTATGATTACCAATACTGCAAAGGGCAGTTACTATTAGTACCATGTGCATTGAATTAACAAGAATTAAGAGTGCTTATTACAGTGATTACATTATTAACAAGTCAGTTCGTGTTACACAGGGTAACAAGTGACGAACTACATTTCACAGTGATTTCAAGTAAAGGTAACCATAGGGGTTATTATAATGTTCAATCAAGGGTAACCGCAGTGTTAACCACCGCAACATTACAAAGTGTTAAGCATCAACAATTACGTCACTCAAGGGAACCAGTGACTGACAATTATACCAGTTCAAATAACCAAAATTATGCAATCAGTGTTGATTTTACAATAAACTAGATTTTGTTTTGACCGGCATTAATTGACGAATACCCCGTTGGTAGCTTTATGTTCCTGAACAAGAGCAGCGCAACAATCGGAATGGAACTCCATTCCGATCCTGCCAACAGCCAGTCAACATAAAGGCATGACATATACCAATTTCTATATATACAGAGTAGTACCTCTTGATAATGAGCAGTAAGCATGCTCGAAACGTGTAGAAGTTAATTATTGAAATAAATTGAAAATAAATAGTGCATCCTGTTGGTTATCATTGTACGGATATATCACGATGCACGGTCAACAAAATATTAAAAAAAGGACCGATAGGTTGTTCCGAAACATCGGTTAGGAATTACCATTACTTGCTGTGTAATAAACCAGAAGAGCGCAGTTCTCACTATCAGTAAAGATTACATTTGGAGTATATACTCTAACCCTGGGATTACGCATTATAAACGGGGAAGTTAAAGAAAAACAAGTATCTGTTGTCATGTGGTTCTTTTATGGCGACCTCACATATCTGTAGCGGTCGTTTTTCGTTCTTGAAGCAGAAACAAAATTTCCATCTCTGAACCCGAAATGTGGAAGATTTACTTGAATTTTTAACGAAATCGTGAATAACTTAACCAAGACCCCCTCTGGTTTTCAAACTTTGGCGACTGTAGATTTAGCAGACTCAATAAAACCCGTTTAAAATGGAATCTCAAGAGCAATGTGTAATCTTTAGCTTTACGTATTTGTTCTTCTGTTTGATCTACGGATCTTCGGATATTGGTCCTGATTGATCTTTAGTCCCAGAAACCGAAATCATTCTCCTGTTAAAATTTCATTACATTTTATTTAAAAATTTAGTACACAGCCAGGAAAAAGACATTCGGTATATTTGTTGGTTCACTAGCATGACAATGACTGAATTTCAACGCACAACTGTTGATCATAAATTGTGTTTAAAAATATTTGTTACACATGAAAAATTTTGCGCCCAAGAACAAATTTTGTCAAAATATATGACCTTAGTGAAGGAGTCTGCAGTGCACTTGAATACAAACTCTACAAGATATGTAATTTAATTGTACACTACAATGACAGACTTTCTCGCTGTGGAGATAATTCAAGCATACCTTCTATGTCACCTACTTTTGCCATCTTCTGTTCCTCTTCGATCTGAAATAAATTCTGTCATTTTCTGCCACGAAATCATAACACAAATACAACACTCTTCGGGGATGGAAGTTCAAGTGGTCTGGTATGAATGTTCGTTTTAGAGGGACATACTGTCTCCATCTTCACACTACAAGGTTGAAGCAGTGTTTTCCCACAAAAGTCGTTAACTGTCTACTAGTCTACACGGTGTCTCATGCACGAAGACGGCTACCGTCATTCTGTTTATAAGTTAGCAGCAGAATATTTCAGAATTGTCAAAAGGACACTTAAGAAAATGAGAACGCTGAAGAAGAATTTAACACTTTGAAGTGCGCATAAAAGAGGGGGGGGGGATGTAAGTTATAGTAGAAGATGGGACAAGAAGGGAAACAGAAGAGAACCCAAAGACAGTTGATTCTGGTGATGGTAGAATGAGCATCAGTTGGATACAGGTTTTTCAGGCTTCGCCCGCTTATCCTTATGCTAGAAATATAATGAAAATTAAGATTTTAGAGAGGCAAAAGCAGTGTTTTGAATAAAAGGGCCACAAAATTTTGATTTTATGCTGAATGTCGAAGTGCATAATTTGGAAATATATTTAGGTTATTTTTAAATAAAGAGGGTTAATTTTGAACCATTTTAGTCAGAAGCGTTGGATGAGAAGCAGGCAGCAGCAGCTTGAAAACTGGAAACCACCTAAGCATTTGCTTAAGAGTAAAAACAAGAAAACCTGAACTGGTCTCAGCTATTTCGGCAGCCGGGGTGAAATATGTGTGGCGCCCCAGCTAGCACCCCCTCTTATTTACAGAACATTTTAACGTTAGGTCTTAGTAAATTTATGTACCTACAGAAGTTAATTGTGTTATGCCTACCTTGAACAGAACAACTGTAGAATGTAGAACTATATGTGTTACAATGCTGTAATGAGAGTTGACTGTTCTCGCTTCTACATCTGCAAAACTTTCAACCAATTCGGAAAAATTCAAGTTTCTTGCTATGTTGTTCTCAATACCGAGGTCATCATCAGAAACAGGCGATCTTAAACACGTCTTAATGATTTTACGTTTGGAAAAACTCCTCTCAACGCCGGCGACGGAAACTGGCATGGTTAACAAAATTCTTTTCAGAAACATTATTCAGAGTACAGGTCTTCGATGTTTAAATTATTCATTCAATTTCACGTATTTATTGGCACAAAATGTTTAGCCTTCTTCAAAAAATCTGAATGTTAATTAATTAATCATACACGGGGGCTTCTTCGATACCTGCATCCGAACCAATCGTTCAAGGCAAGTGACTAAACGTTATTTTTACAAGTTTTTGATTTTTTATCAATACTTCGATGATCTTGCACAAGAAACCACAAGTTTTCATATATACATAATTCCGTGCATTGTCAATAACCAATTCAAAACACTCAACGAAAAATATTACAAAATATTGTTCCTTAGATATTTATATTATAATATCACACTGGATATTCCTACAGCTTTCGATTCACAAGGGATCATCATCATCATCATCATGGAAATAAAAAAACAATAACTCATAAAACCAAATCAGCCACCTTTATACACAGTTTATAGAATGTAATAAGTCAGTAAGTAAAATGTAGACAATTCTTGTAGAAAAGTTGTATACGTGTACTGTATATCAAGATCCAGTACACTTATAAAACTTTTCTATAAGAATTGTCTACATTTTAAATATTTGACTGTATTACACCATATCAACTGTGTGTATAGGTGGCTAATTTTGTTTTATGAAGTATTGTTTTCTATAGTTCCATGATGATGATACATTGTGGATCGAAATATGTACGAATATCTACTGTGATATTATAATATAAATATCTAAGGAACAATAACGTACATTTTGTTCATTGAATGTTACGAAGTTTTCGTATGTTGATGCAACTGCTCATATCACTCTTCAACTGATATGAGATCAGCATGGAGTAATGGGTTGGAAAATTACAGTTCAGATTTCTTCTCTGGAGTTATTATTGACTCATCGCGTCCTTTTTAGTAAAAATGACGGTCCACTTTTTCCACTCATTTTACACTTTGCATCTCAGGCTCTACCTGAAGATAGCAGCACGTTACACTGCAGCAGCAGCAGCAGCAGTAACTGTCTGTAAAACATTCGCTATACATTCTTTCCTAAATCCATGACAGACTTTGGTTAAATCTAACGATTTGAACACATCAAAATTTTGGCTTCGTATAGGTATACTGACGAAGGTAATTTGGAACAGTACATAATAGCAGAAAACTAAAGGAAATAAAAACGCTCAACTGTTGAGCGCGAGTAATGATTTAGTGAGCAACGTCGGGGTTGTGTGCGGAGTACGAGGTATTTCGTTAAATTACACAAGTTTAATTCTGCTGAAACAGGAGTCGTGCTGCAAAAAATGAGCGGAGAGGTTGGCACGATACAAAGTTTCTTCAGTACACTGACACAACCCCTGTCAGATTTAAAACATTTCCTTATTGTTACAAGTGCACTGTGTGCAAGCAAGGACAACTCCTTATCATTCAAAGTCTTCCTCCTTCCAGGCCTTCTACGTAATCACACTATACTGTAAGCAGGAAGACAAAAAAAAAACACCAATACATAGGGCGCTTGCCCTCACGCAGAGAGAGAGAAAAGTTTGTCACCTAAAGAGCAAAAGAACCAGAAAAATGGGACGCCTATTAAATACAACTATTTGAGTTCAAAATTTACGAAGATATATTTTTCACCGTCGTCTCCGATGCCCCAACATATTTTGGCGCACTGTGCGGCCGTTTCCGCCTGATCGGCCCTAAAGTAGGATCTGGGCCTATGAATACATGCTGACTTTTAACCAGAAATTCGGCAGAAGAAAGAAAACAAATTTGGAGACAACTGGGTTTGAAATTTTACGCACTACAAATAATATGCTAACAGCTAAACCACCAGAAAAGTTTTAAAGACTGAATGTCACCTAAATAATATACCATCTTTCTATCCCTACCTCACAGAAAACACAGCCCTTCTCCATTGCAAAGATATACCGTTTAAATTTAATTGTAAACGGGAAATTATAGCACTTTTTTTCTGAATAACACACGAAAGACGTATAGGCATTGTGTGGAAAAATAGAGTATAGAATGTTACTGCGAGTGTATTTATGGTTACAACTGTCTTCTAACAAGGTAAAAGGCTGAAGATGGCATTTTGCGCGAAGCACCGCACCCGATTAGCAAGTTTCTGTGTATCGAAGTGACAACACACCGGTGTTGTGGAGGTGGGAGGGGCTTACAGCTTCATTGCTTACCCTGTATATCCGTAAAAGAACTTTAAAAGGAAAACCCGCATCAATGCCTCTTCCCTTAACGCCTCCGTCAACTAACTGATCTGTAAATAACCACTTCAGAAAGGAGATCGAATTACAAGTACTAAAACTTAAAAGCGGTGATGGAAAAACTAATTAATTTCTGTTGAAATTACGAGCCCCTTGCTTCAGTGCTCCAGTCTTGTGTTAAAACTGTTTAAAGTGGTGAAACGAACAGGATTAGTGAAGCGCAAGCTGGTCATTGACACTGCCTTTACTGACTTGCAGTCGCATGACGGAAGGGAGAAACACAGTCGTCTCCGACGGAGTTACGCAGACGCCCTACAGCAGTTTACACATCTCATTCGTTTAATAAAATGTTCTCTCATTGCCATAATTAATTAATAATTAATTAATGTACTCCTTACTTCATCTATCCAGTTTTCAACGACGCATTCTTTTACGTATGAAGAGACTTACTGAAATTATTGTAGTCTGGTTGAAATTTACAGGAGTTTCGGGTGGATATGCTGCTTCTCCATCATCAGAGTAAAAGAAAATTACGCGACGATAATCTTCATGGTCACCGCCATAACTTCATGAAATCTCATGCAATTCACTCATACAGTCACTCATTCAGTCACAGCTTCATTAGCATGTACGTTCACAAGATCACAGTCAATTTAATAAACACATTCACAGAGTCAGTCTCAATAATTTACGCATTTGGGGTCCAGTCTCATTAATTTACTCATTCACATAATAACAGTCTTATTAATTCACGTATTTACACAGTCATAATGCAATTCACACATTCAGTCACAGCCACATTCTCTGTTATTCACATATTCACACAGTCACAGCATTATTAATTCACTTACACAGTCATAATGCAATTAATTCATATATTCATACAGTCACAGTCTCTCTTATTCACATATTCACACTGTCACAGCCTTGTTAATTCACATACTTACACAGTCTTACAGTAGTTAATTCACATATTAACACAGGTACAACCTTATTAATTCACATACTTACAAAGTCATAATGCAATTAATTCATATATTCATACAGTCACAGTCTCGTTAGTTCACACATTCACAGAGACACAGTATTATTAATTCAAATACTCACACAGTTACAGTCTTATTAGTTCTCAATTACTTACATAATCTAAATAATTCACATATTCCGGCACTCGACGACTTATTAATGAACAAACTTTCGGTTTTTAATTTACTCACTGACACAGGCGTTTATCCTCTTCTAAACCAATCATTCAATCAGTAAAATAAGCTATTTAGTTGTCTATTCTTTTATTATTTCTCATATGTATTCTAAGGAAACATGCAGACGTAGCAGAAGTATGAAACATAGCAGGACCATAAAGAAGAAATAATGGCAGTATGACGAATAGAAGAAAATAATGTGGAGTTAAGCAGGCAAGCGATTTTTGTTTCAACGCCGAGTTTATTTGTATACTACAGAGAATGTCACCATTCCAAAACAAACACTCATTCCTAGCGACTGCTCAATAAATATTAAACAGCAGGATGTTGATAACCCTAGTAACCATATATTTACCACACTGAAGTCACGGTAAATATTCCCGCCGCGATTCGACTCCCGTCCGTACCTCAAACCAGCTGGTACACTTCCCCATCAAGCGTACTGCTCATTCTCCACTCCAGTCGTATCTTACGTTCACATGCCTTTTAATAGTGATAATCATTTGATAATTTTCAGTAACCGTAGGGTCTTTGAGCTGGTGAAATTAGGTAGAGCGTGCTGTAGGGGAAGATCAGCGAAATCAAGACGTTGTCATCCCCAACATTCATGCTGATCCTCTCTGTTACATTAGTACACACGTACTGACTAAAAATCGTTCGCTGTAATCAAGCCTATTTTAAACACATGAACTATTTTACTTTTTATAGTCTTCTAATTGGTCCAATGTCACCGTCTCAATTTTCAAAAATGTGAACTTAATAGTGAGATCTTATCTGAAGGTCTCACCTTTATACCTCGTGAACAACGAGAAGCTTGTAATGTGTTAAATTTCAGCAGTGTGGCGTGGAATGTGTGTAAAGTACTGAGCACTTGCTTAGAAAACTGAGAAAACTCTTAAATCATTTAGCCGGAAACAAGAATTTCCGCACAGACACCCGAATTTCATCCTGAAAACACCGTTACCACACGAACTCTGTCTCCATTACAAATATCAACCGGCCAGTGTTGTTCGAGAAATTATTGCGGTTTGCTCTGAGAATCACACAAAACAAACAAATGTACGAGTATATCCAGAACGTTGCAGTTTTATAACGCGAACGCAGTTGGCACATGCAGTAACCACAGTACTTTAAACAGTTACGGAGTACAGAAACAAGCGGCAGTTAAGGTATAGGAAAGTCTCCCCAATCCCACTAAGTCCATTTAGAATAAGTCTTGAGTTATTTAATTAGCAGTTACGGACCTGTGCCGCAGAGGTGCTGCGGAAACTACCAGACACCAGCCTCTGTGTCGACCAGAGATTTTATTTGGAATGAAGAAAAGAGAAAGAAAAAACCGTATTAACCTGTGAAGAAGTTTCCCCATCCCACTACATTCTCATTCATCCAGCTTTCTTGAACACCCCTCTTCAACTAACCTCTAACCGCATTTTTTTTAAGTTCTTGGGGGGAGGGGAAGGGGGGCGAGTTGAAGGGAAAAAATCGCAGACCCAATCTGAGTACAGGCTCTCTTTGCGCCGAATACATTCTCCACCCTCATTCATCCAGTATTCCGAGCCGAAAAGGAATGAGAAGGGAGGAAAAAGAGTAGAAAAAGCAGCTATTCAAATAGCAGCGAGGTCATCTTAAGCTGTCAATCATTCCTTTGCTCATCCCTTACATTCCATTGCATAGTCTGCCTCAGAGTTGGGACGTCTGCACAACAGACACTGGCTGCAAACACTGAAATATTTTGCTTTTCAAATATCCAGTTCGCCAGGTGGTCCAGAGCTCAGTCGGTCTGCTGAGTAGGCTGGGGGATGGATGTCCGAGGGATAGGAGTTCCTTTATTATTATTATTATTATTATTCGAATTTCTTACTTCTCAGATTTACTACTACTACTACTACTACTACTAACTGCAATTGAGTTGTTACTCGGTGGCAGTAATCTTTACAGACAAAACAAATAAGAATAAATATACGTAAACGAAACACTATAAAAAACACAGTACAAACAATACAATACAAAGAATATACAAGTATACATTCATTCATTCAGTATTCTGTCTGACGACAGGTCCAAAGCCTCCTC
>Ga0209628_10000733_pt1 | contig 20423 bp, 10 predicted proteins | sample TergutCu122P4_FD_187285 | JGI IMG/M metagenome (GOLD analysis project Ga0209628, IMG submission 187285) | Cubitermes ugandensis P4 segment gut microbial communities from Kakamega Forest, Kenya - Cu122 P4 (SPAdes) (version 2) | ecosystem: Host-associated > Arthropoda: Insects > Digestive system...
TTCCGATCTCGCAGTAAATTTAGCGGCTTGTTTGTCTATTTTGGAACATAAAACACTTTTGATAGACGCCGACCCGCAAGCCAACACCACCATTGCAGTAGGAATAGAAGAAAAAGATGTTGAATTTTGCATCTATGATACCTTGATGGGAAATCAATATTTATCGGATATTATTAAACAAACGAGTACTCCGAATTTGGAGGTAGTTCCTTCCCATATTGATTTGGTAGGAGCTGAAATAGAGATGATTAGTATTGACAGAAGAGAATATCGTTTGCGCGATCTCCTTCAATCCATTAAAAATGAATATGATTTTATCCTCATAGATTGCGCCCCTTCCTTAGGATTAATTACGGTAAATGCTATGGTAGCTGCCGATTCTGTAATCATACCTGTTCAATGTGAGTACTTTGCATTAGAAGGTTTAGGAAAATTACTCAATACCATAAGGATTGTTCAAAACGGAATGAACCCACAATTGGGGATTGAAGGAATTTTGCTTACGATGTATGATGCCCGAACCGCTCATTCAAACGCTGTGGTTGCCGATGTAAAGCAATATTGTAAAAGTGTTGTTTTTGATACTGTAATTTCTCGAAATGTGCGTATTAGCGAAGCACATAGCAATAGCCTCCCCATTATTTTATACGATGTGAAATCGAAAGGAACAATTAACTATTTGAATCTGGCGAAAGAGATTTTATTAAAAAACGGATATACTCCAAAATCATAAATTATGGAAAAAAAACAACCCAATAGATTGGGGAGAGGTTTAGGCTCGTTATTGGGAGGCGCCGACCTTCCCATTTCCACCGACTCTATTTTAAGAACGCCTGTGGACACCAATTCCATGATTCGCTTAGATTCCATTGAAGTAAATGACGAACAACCCCGTAAAGATTTTGATGAGCGCGCCTTGCAAGAATTGGCCGTTTCTATTCAGGCTTTCGGACTGATTCAGCCCATTACCGTACGTCCGATTCAAAACGGAAAATATAAATTGATATCCGGAGAACGTAGATATCGCGCCTCTCTGTTGGCGGGATTACGCGAAATCCCTGCTTATGTACGTACTGTAGATGAGATATTTGCACTACAAATGTCATTAGTGGAAAATATTCAACGGGAAAACTTAAATGCCATCGAAATCGCGCAAACTTATCAACGCCTTTTGAATGAATGCGATTTATCGCATGAAGAATTGAGCTTAAAAGTGGGAAAAGAGCGTGCCACGGTTACGAATTACCTCCGCCTGCTTCGCCTCACAAAAGAAGCACAGCTGGCTATTTGTGAAAAAAAAATCTCTATGGCACACGCCCGTACATTGGTTACCATAGAAGACGTAGAACATCAAAAGAAAATATTAAAAGAGATAATTCATAACCAACTTTCTGTTCGACAAACAGAAGCACTGGTTAATAAATATTCTGCAAACATAAAACCTGCTAAAACAAAAGTAAAAGTGGCACTTTCTGCTCATGTAATAACTTTTTCTAAAAAATTATCCGAACAATTAAAAACCAAAGTTACGATTCAAAAAGATATTAAAGGGAAGGGGAAAATTTTTATTCGTTTTAATTCTAACGAAGAATTGGAAAATATCATACAATCATTGAGTTAATGTAATAATAATGTACAAATGAAAAAAATACTATCCATTTGTTGTACATTTTTTGTTTTCAATTTTTATTTTTTTTCTGAATTTAGTTTAGGATTCAATTGTTACGCCCAAACGGATACGTCGGCAGTAAGTATCTCCGATACGTTAATCATCAAAACAACCAAAGAGAATGAACTCAATCGTTCAAGGTTCAAAGTTCAAAGTTCAAAACCCCTTATTTCTAAAAGTTCTCTTCATAACAAAGAAGATTCGGTGCAACTAAAAAAGCATGACCCAAAAACAGCTTCCTGGTTGGCAATCATTCCCGGGGCAGGTCAAATTTATAACAAAAAATACTGGAAACTTCCTATTGTTTATGCCGGTTTGGGTACCACTGCTTTTCTAATCTATTATTACGAAAATAAAACTTCCATATACAGAAAAGAATATGTGGCAAGAATGAATGATAAACCGGATGATCAAAATCCAAAATTAGAAAAATTCTCAGATGCAAATATTTTAGAACTTAGAAATTTTTACCGGAGAAACATGGAAATTTGTATTGGAGTATGTGCTATCGTTTATGTTTTGAGTATATTAGATGCCTGTGTGGATGCTCATTTGTTTTACTATGATGTTTCAGATAATTTGTCATTAGCAGTGAAACCAAAAGTAAATTACAATCCTGTTACCGGAGCCACTTCGCCGGGTATGGGGTTAATTGTTAAATTCTAGCTATGAAATTGTGTATCATTGGTTATGGAAAAATGGGAAAAACCATCGAGCGACTCGCGCCTCGTTATGGTTTTACTGAGTGTGTAATAATTGATAATGAAGAAGATTGGTTAAGAAAACAGGATGCAAGTAAAAGCAGTGATGTGGCGATTGAGTTCTCTACCCCCCAAACCGTGCGGGACAATCTATCCAAATGTTTTGAGAGAAAACTTCCGGTGGTTTCCGGAACTACCGGTTGGAACGAATTTCGGGAACCCTTCATGAATTTGTGGGAAAAACAATCTGTATCATTTATTTACGGTTCCAATTTTTCTATTGGTGCTCACATTTTTTTTAAGTTAAACGTGTGGCTTGCTCAACAGATGAAATGGCAGTCACAATATACCGTTTCCATTGAAGAAACGCATCATATTCACAAAAAAGATGCACCCAGCGGCACGGCACTCATCATTCAAAAAGATATTCAAACACAATATAATCACAAACAGGAGATTTTTATAAAATCTCACAGAGAAGGGGAAGTGGTGGGAGAACATATTGTGAATTACGAATCTGCGGAGGATTCTATCCAAATAAAACACGATGCACGCTCCCGGGATATTTTTGCGCACGGAGCACTCAAAGCGGCGGTATGGCTACTCAAGCACCCGGGCATTTATGATTTCGGAGAGATTTTTTCTATTCTTTAATCCCCCATTGTGCAGATATGTAACTATTTATGAATAAATAACTTTAATTAAAAAGCAGAGCAAAATCATTAAAAAGATTGTTTAATTAAAAAAAAAAAATAGTTTTGCAGAAAATATTATTTTAGAAAAAATGAATGAGTATTGATAATAAAATCAAACGATTAAAAGGAACAAGAACAAAAAATTAACCCATAGCATTTTATGAACAATAGAGATGTAGCCATTGTAACGGGAAGAGCCAACCCTGAATTAGCAGAAAAAATTGCAAAAGATTTAGAAATGCGCCTTTTAGAGGTTGAAATCGCACAGTTTAAAGATGGCGAAATTCAAGCCTATTATAATGAAACGATACGAGGAAAGTATGTATTTATTATCCAGCCTACATTTGGTCCTGCGGAAAACTGGATTGAGCTGTTAATTTTAATAGATGCTGCCAAACGCGCTTCCGCATATAAAATTATAGCGGTTTTACCCTATTTTGGATATGCGCGTCAAGACAGAAAGGATAAGCCCCGTACCTCTATCGGAGCAAAATTAATGGCAAATTTATTGATTGCAGCAGGAGTTGACCGTGTGATAACCATGGATTTACACGCAGACCAGATTCAAGGTTTTTTTGAAATTCCGGTTGACCACATGTACTCTTCCAATGTTTTTTATCCCTTTATTCAAAGTTTAAAACTCGACAATTTGTGCATCGTTTCACCGGATACGGGCGGAACAAAAAGAGCCTCTACTTACGCCAAAGTATTGGATTGTGATTTGGCAATCGGTTTTAAACAGCGCGTACAACAAAATGAAGTGGCTAATTTACAAATTATTGGAGATGTAAAAGATAAAAATTGTATTATTGTGGATGACATCATTGATACCGGAGGAACTTTGATTAAAGCCGCAAATAAATTGAAAGAAAACGGCGCCGTATCGGTAATGGCAATGTGTGCTCATGGGCTACTTTCCGGAGATGGCTTGCAAAATATTGAAAATTCATCCATAGACAAACTGATCTTAACCGATACCATTCCTCTTAAAAGAGCATCGGATAAAGTGGAGATTGTAACCGTTGCACATTTATTAGCAGACGTAATTAAAAGCGTGTTAGATAGAACTTCTATCTCGTCACATTTTTATTTTAACTAAAATCCGATTAATCGAAAAATCTCCAATTCACTCCAATCGTCAATAAAAAATCTTTTTGAGGATAATCCGGGGTTGTAATATTATTATGATTCATTACCGTTGCCAGCAGATTTCCTGCACGGAAAAAGAAATGAATTCTATCCACTTTAAGGGTTAGATTCACATCCATAAAAATAAAGTTTCCTACCGATTGCGTTTTTTGGCTATAAAATTTATGTAAAACAGGTAAATAGGAATCGGCATAATAAGTGGTGTTATACATTAAATCACCGCCCACCTGAATTTTTAATCGTTTTTTAAAAAGTTCAAAAATGTAATAAACGGCTAATTTGCCGGCAAAAATCGGAAGGTGAACCACATCATTTGTGCAGTATTGAAAATTAAGATTTGCAGTCGTTCCAAAATTTTTATATCGAAAAGGAATGAAGGCGGAGCACTGAAATAAATTTCCGTTGTTTTTACTTTGAACAGGGCTCATCTCTTCTGAAAGAAAGACTAAATTATTTAACAAATAATAACTTACTGAAAGATTGTATTTTTGATAGTTCCAATAGGCTTTAAAGTGAGCAATATTTTGTTTTTGAAATGAATTAATCCAGCGAAAATTATTAACCGATATGTATTGCATAATATATTCGGGGTCATTTCTGTAATAATTCGCATGGAATCCGATTATATGTTCTTTTTCTCGGTTAATTGCCCACGACATCCCTGCTTTTGCTGAAATATCATTACTGGAGTCATCATTGAACGAATAAGAAAATTGTCCGGTAATATCCATTGATTTAAACAACCGGATATGAGTTCTTGCAAACAAATAAAAAGAATTAAAAGTTGAGTTTATATGTTTTAAATCTGTAAAATCATGCATCCCGCCTACCGCGACATGAAAAAAACAGGGTTCGGTATTTCTCTCTTTGTAAGGCGCAAAATTACTCCATTGAATTGCATTTTTTACGGAAAGAATTCGCGATGAATCTTGGGTGTTATTTTGACTGTAAAAATAATATGGAGAAATTGTATCATATTTATCCCGGAATAGTATTGTAGTTTGTTCGAGTTGAAAATCGTGGGAAAATGTTCCAAAATATTTATTGTTTTTATTTTTAAGATTTACATAATTTTGGAGAAAAAGGTCGTGCGTAGTGATTTTAGATTCCGCATTTTCTAAACGTACATCAAAAACCGCATTACTTTCTGCGATTTGATAGGCTTTAATATTCGTTAAGCCGCCATTTTCTTGATTTTCTAAATTATTTACAATATAACTTGCTCTAAATCCGTAGGTAGATGATGGTATTTCGTAGTGAACCAAAATATCGCCGCGAAGGTTTCGTGTTTGTTGTCTGAGAAAAGTACCAATATTAAAAGTACCATATACATTCGCAAGCACCGTTACTCCTTTCATACATTTTGCAAATTCTGCAAAAATTTCATGGTCTTTTTGAAAAGTAAGCGCGTAAGCTACTTTTGAATAAGTAGTTTTGAGTTTATAAAAGAGCAAATCCGACTGTTTTTTAAAAAACAGCGGATAAGGAAGGGTTTGATATAGAAAGCCCATCTCTCTTTGATAATCATAAATCATAGACTGATGTGCCTGCCCAACGATTCCTAAATTTTGGTAAATATTTTCCGTTTTAAATAACGGGTCAAATTGATGTATAGCCGCCATTCCTGTGTCAATTGTTTGAAAAACGAGCGGTTCAAATTCAAAAGAATTGAGGCGTGCGAATTGGGTAGGAGAATAGATAGGGGAAAGGTCCATTATCGAATCAATTGGGTGAACATTTCCTTGCTGAGCAAAGGTGATATCAAAAAAAACAAATTGAAGAAAAGTAACAAAAAAAAAGAGTCTATTAGGGTGCATTATTGAAGTTTAGTAAATGTAAGGAAATATTTTCCAACGTTTTAATTTAGTAAATTCTTCTCCAAAAAATTGCTCATAGCGATAATAAACGGCTTTTGCGCGGGGCACCAAATTTGCAAATGCCCAGCAGAAAAATACAAAGCCGGCAAACGACCAGGTTAGAATAGCGAATCCTAACCATTCTAATAGCTCTCCGAAATAGTTGGATGAATTGATCCGTTCAAAGAAAAATCCTTTGGGAAGATAATAATTATTGTCTTCTTTTGATCTTCTTAATTTTCTAATAATCTTGTCGGAGTGTAAATTAATAATCATTCCGAAAAAGAAAACGGCAGTTCCGATGATAAATTGCGGCGACCAAAACCAACTCAGTTCATAATTAACCCGAAAGAACAGAGACATCTTTTCAAACTTTTCAGGATTATTCGGGTAAACGATAAATAGCCAACAACCCTGCATAAAGGCATTACAAAAATTAAAAAACATACCGAAAGAAATAACGGAGAGCGGCATCTTACTGCCCCCTTTCATCAATAACGGAAAGACAAAACTGCGTTGCCCGTAATGTACTAGAAACAAAAGCAGTATAAAAGAAGTTACGGGATTAAAAGCATACCCCCACCGGAATGATAATCCATAAATGACAATCATAGCAATAAACACAGGCGTTTCCATGAGCCACCACCCCCATTTACTTTTAATGGAAATTCCCCAGCGATTGTTAAAAGTCATACCATAGGCTACCGTTACAAACTGAAGCGCAATAAAAACCGCTGCTGCCAATCCCAGCATGGTGAATAAAAATCCGTAATAGAAAATTTCGAATGCTTGCATAAAGTAAAAAGTATTTTTTTCAAAATTTTATCAATTTTTGTTATTGATCTTACCTTATTATTGCGACAACATCAATCTCACACTAATTCCGGCTTCAATATTTGAGTTTTGATATTGTGTGGAAATATAAGGTTTATTAATAATTTGGTTATAATAAAACCGGATTCCCACCATGCTACTAATTTGGTAATCTGCAGAACCATTAATAGAAAAAGTAAGCATTCCGAAAGATATTTGACTTACATTTTCCGCAATTTTTCTCAGAGTGGTGGTATTGTCGCGCATGGAAAACCCTAACGTAATATTCAAATCACTAACAATTTGGCGTTTTCTACCGGAAAAATTCAATCCTATTTTCAGATCTTTAAAACGGTATCCGGTACTGATCACAAATTCGTTGGATGACATTTCCGTAATTTGGTTATTCGCAAAACTTAACGATAAATTTCTTCCTTTTTTATATTCCACTTTCAGCATTAAACTATTGGTAAAGGTCATATCAAACCCAATTAATGGGCTAAAATTTTCCACCATAGATATTTGCCCCATTTCATGTTTAGGGATGAAGTTATCTAATGGGTCTAGTTTGGTAGGATTTCCCTTTTCATCATCATCGTACAAAATATTGCTTCGATAACTTCCAATGGAATAAGTACAAGTATAATTATGGTTAATAGAAAAATTTTGGAACACTTTTGCGACTGCCTTAATTTTTGTTAACCCGCTGTAACGAAGTTGCCAATTGGGTAAGGGTACACTCAAAAACGGTTTGTTTATCTTTATTTTTTTTGCATTTTTTCCTAAATAAGAAGACAAAAATGAATACATCAATACTTCTTGCGAAAGCGCACCATAGCCCTTTGGATATCCCGCAGTATCTTTTCCAACAGAATTTGGATTTTCATTTGCTATCCGCTCCGCTATTTCTAAACGAACCTCTTTGAATTCTTTAAAAATAGCGTTGCTTTTTTTGAAGAATGTTTTTAATCCCACATACGTAAGATTAAAATTTCCGGTAGTCATCGGTGAATAATGTTGTATATCTCCTTGTCCGTCTGCTTTAAAATATTCTGTAAAATTCTTTGTGTAGGTTCGGTTTGCCACCACATCAATCCGGAAGTCCTTGAAAGGTTCCACTTGCGCTCTGATGTTTATAGTTTGATTGTATTTCCTTTGAAATGCAGTATTGAGTACGGTATCTTTTGTAATCCAGTTTCCATTTATTGCCATTTTTTGAATATCGGACTGCCCTCCGAAAACATACCAAAATCCGGGAGAATTGCTTCTAAAATGAATTCCAAAGAGATCAGGCGAATAGATATAACCCGGAAGCATTGTCCCTTTTCCTTCCGAAAAACTTACATTTATGTTCCGGATCATCATTAGAAATCTTATGGTGCCCTCTCCAATAATTTTACCATAATTGGGTTTGGTTGACAGGCTGTCTTTCTCAGATTTTCTTGTTTTTTTACCTTTTTTTTCGGGTTCTGCATTGGGTTTAGCCGGTGTATTCTTTTTGAGTTGAGGGGATGGGGAGTTAATTTTCTTCAAATAGGGAATGTAATTATAGATGGTAACCATATTTACCTGCCCGCTGACTTGCACTTGATTTGAATTTTCTATAGTATTTCCAAGATTTTTTAACGAAAGAGGAGCTCCGGTAAATTTATAATTTCCTGAATATCTGAAATTTGATGTTAGCCAACTAAATGCAGGGATTTTATTAATGGGGATTTGATACGTTAGGTCGAAGCGTTGGTCGTAGAAAGTCATCAACCCCCCTTTTCCAAACGAGTTCCATACTACCTTTTTCTTTTCTTTCGTATCAATCAATCCTTGTGGCTCTTCTAAGCGAGCGCTTGCATTTGCAGTATAGGTAAATTTCAAGGCAGTGGTAATATCCCATTGTAATGAGTAATTTCTCAGCCAGTTAAAAGTTTTCACATAACTGGTATCCATAATAATATTTCCTTGACTTTTTGGGCGATATTTAAATTCATTTAAGTCTCTTACAATAGAAGTTCTAAAAGTAAAACTTCGAGGTACGGGAGTAATATTAATATCTCTAATAATTTGAAGCCATGGTGATTTTAATCCTTTTTTCTGACCTACTTTAAAATTTTTCGGATTATGGCTAAAGGTATAGCCAATTTCGCCTTCATGGCGTCTTTGGTTATCAAACTCCAAATCTGCGTCATGTTTATTCACTTGGGTATAAGCATAAGAGAAGTCTAGGTTTTCGATATCCCATGGGCGCATTTTCAGGGGTTTAGAAAGGTTTCGTTCTTTCCGCACATTGGTAAAATTCACGCTATTTCGCTGGACAATGTTGTTTGTAATATTCCTTATTGAGTCTCTTTCTCTTTTCGTATCGTAAGTTTTTAAATCATCTTTAAGTTTTACATCGGGGTTTAGGGGATTATATTCAGGCACTTCTCCTTGCATGGAAAAGTCGTAATGAAATGGAATTTTAATATTCCAATTTTTGGGGAAGAATATTTTTCCTGCATCAAGATTGGTTGCAAAGTCCACCGAATAGGTAGTGGCTAATTGTCTTTGAGTTACCGATTGTTCTAATCCGCCATATCCGGGGCTGGTAACGGTTCCGGAGACGGCTATATCTCCCAAATCAGCTAAATTGAGTCTCATTCTTCCTAATGCCGCCACACCGGAGCGGTCGTCAAAACCGGTAAGTCGAAGTTCGTCCACCCAAACTTCCACCGATTTGGGCTGCATATCATCGCCATCATTTGTATTTCTCTTTTTAGGATTTCTAACCCCAATCATAATGGTGGTAACACTTCCCAAATTGGGCATTCCCACCACAGTAACTCTATTTCCATTATCCATTTTTTCCGTGTAAGGCATTGTAATACTGGGATGTTTTCTATGACGAACATCAATATTTCTTTTTTGTTTTATATCAACCAGCGATTCCAGCAATATAGAGATGAAATTTTCTCTGGGCCAAACAGAAGTCGTATCATTATTGTACCAGGGAGAGATTTTAGCAGGGATTTCGTACTCGTAATAGTTTTGCGTAAAATCTGAACCTAAACGGATAAACACTTTCACATCTCCGGTCTCTACCTCTTCTTTTTCAAACATTTTTTCTGCATGGACGAACATTTCCAATCTTTTAAACTGGCGCATATCATAATTGGTGGATTTGAATATTGCGCGGGCATCCCCATCTTGTAGGTTTTTCACTTTCAAACTTATCGATTGTTCGTTGAGGCGTTGGGTTTGCATTCCGCCGTAAGCAATTTCGCGTTCAATTCCGGGGGGGATTCTATAGTTAATGGGAGTTCGGGTTCCATTTTCTTCCAAACTTACTGTTCCTACCAAAAACTCGGTACTTTCCCCATTATGTCCGGGCAAATAATCTCCTTCTTCCAAGAGGTCTTGTGTATAGGATCTCCAAGTATTACGAACCAGTTCAAATGTAGCAAAGCGCAAGATGATCGGTTCTTCAAAGCCGCGCATAAAAACCCTTAAAAACCGAATTGAGTTGAATCCATTAATTGCGCCAATTTTTTCTTCCGGGTTCTTAACAGGGATACGGAACTGATACCATTTTGTTGCAGGATTTGTGCCATTTGGTAATTTTTCCGGTATCGCATTCATCATGTCATTGATATAGTTTTGCCCAACCTCCATCATATTCGGATGAATATCCACACTCCATTGATAATACTTTTCATCTTTACTCATGGTATTATCGTTATTAATATCTTCACTATTAGGAATGCTTGTGGCAATAGATAAAACGCTAGCGGGCAAATCTCCGTTAAAGTTATCGGTTGAGTTTCCTTCGGCATTATTGTAGTACTTGTAACGTTCATTGATTCCTGCTCCGAGGTTATCCCAATACCCTCCTCTGTAAAATCTAAAATCATCTCCTGAGGGGTCAGCGAATGCTTTATCATAAGCATCAGATTCAATTCCAACTGTTTCTCTTAATAACGACAAGTAATTTTCATTAAAGAACTCTCGTTCTCTTGCGGTGGGTAAACCATCATATCCTACATCCTGATTTCTGCGATTTGCATTGTTTTCAAAAGCATTGATAATTTGTTGAATGGTTGGTACGCGTCCCCAGACGGTAAATACGCAGTTTGTATCCGTGCCATTGGCGGGCAAACCGTCTTCGAAAGATTTTTTATTATCTCGTAAAATATCTTCGGAGATATCTCCCAAGTTAAAATAGAGTTTTCCGCCTTTATGTTGCGGATTATCAATAAATGGGTCCATCAACCAAAACTCAATATATTCATAGTTATTGGCTTCGAAATCGGTATTGTCGAATTTACGCATCATTCCACCCCATCTAGAAACTGGCTCTTTTAGGGTTCCATCCGAATTTATACCATGAGATAATTTTTCTCGTCCGTCCACATCATAATTATAAGGTCCTTTTTCTTCCGGATAAAACGCCATATTTAAAACGGGGATATAGGTAGAAACCGCCGTACTTGCATACTCTTTTCTGGGAAATAATTCCGGTTCATACACTGCACGTGCGTAAGGTTTGGATTGTTCTTCGCGATTGATGCTGGAAGGGGTGGCGGATGAATTATTATAAAACAATTGGTCAATCACATACCAAGCCAAACGAGCCCGATTATATCCATAAGCTAATTGGATTCTCGGCTGTGCTGTTGTATCGGTATAAGCTTCAAGAAATTTGTCGCGTTGCCCTTGCGGGGTAGAGGCCAAATGCCAATAGGAGGCATGGCGTAAATCCACAGTAGAGCGTGCTCCTTCAAAATCATCAATATAGGTAATTCCTTTTTTCCCTATAACCCTGCTATGTCCGGGAATAAAATGCGCAAATTCTCCTTCAATTTGTAAGGTTGATTCGGTGGTTGTACTATGAAAAGGAAGAAAATCCACGAGTTTCGTTACCCACGGGAGTTTGGTTTTATACGCCACGTTCATTCCCCAAATTACATTATTAATGGGCTCGTTTCCATAGTTTACTTTTTGTGTATAAGGTCGTTCGCTCATATTTAACAGGGTGGCTCCAATCACAAAATTTTCACTGAAATTATACTCTAAATTTACCCCAAAGAAGCGTTTTTTGTTCATTCCAAATTGAGAGTTGTTTTCGACCGAAATTGAAATAGGGGTTCCCGATTTAAGTACACCTTCATTCGTTATGGATACGGTTCCCATGCTGTAATTAACCGTATAATCTACATTTTCAACTAATTTCATTCCTCCCGCATTGACCACTACCGATCCTTGCGGAATATTCCAGGAGTTTAAGTTATATTCTGAGCCGTAAGAGGAGCGGTACTGACCTTCTATATAATATTTATTTTTATTTGTAAACTGCTGCGCCATAGTTTTGGTCGTCGTATAAAGCGAATCAAAAGCATATTTATTTGCCCAAAACTCATCGCCGGGTGACTCTTTCAAAATAGCTTCTTTTAAATCTTTTCCAAACGGTTCAATTGTAGGAAAATATATTTTTCCTGTACGGGAAACCACAGTACCTCCATTCACATCCGCCCCGTCAATAAAGTCGAAAATACCATCAGAATCCGGATCCATTTGTTGATTCAATCTATCCAATCCCATTACACGAATTAACGGAATCCCTTTTTTCGAACTCTGGTTAAAAAATCCATTCGGCACCCCTTCTTCATCGCCTGTAAAAAGAATATTTAATCTGAATTTTTCTGCTGAAATTTGATATCCGCCGGTATTATACACGTTTTTCATCATCAATTTCCACAAAGGACCTTTTGTATTCAGATTTGTACTTTTCAACAGTTTCACACGAATCGTATTTGGAGCAAACACTTCATTAGAAAAATCCCCTACTTGGTACACATTTTTATCTCCAATTACTTGATATTGAAAGGCAACTGCTAAAACATGGTCGTTGTTGAGTGCCGTATTCAAAGAGATAAACCCTAATTTTGGGTTGAATGTATATTCGTTAGTAGAAAGTAAGCGGGCACTTTCCACTTCTTCGTAATCTACTCCGGTACTCAAACCCAATCCTCTTAAATGCTGAGTTACCGTGCTAATGTCTCTGATTTTCGTACTATCTACAATGCTAAACAAATTGTTTGTAGTATTATCCGGATAAATGCCATTTCCCTGTAGGAGCTTACTATTCGAAGGATTGGCCTCACCTAAATCTGTAAATGCCACAATATTACGGTTTTCTGTTATTGCTGCACCGATATTGGTACGCCATACTTCAATTTTGGTAATCACAATATCGGAGCGTATGAGGGGCAGGTCAGCAAGTGCTTCATTGTATTTGTCTCTAAAATATTGAGCAATAAAAAAATGTCGATTGTCTTCATATTCATCTGCTCTGAAATAATAATTTTGGGTTTGCGCGCCGCCGTTAACATTGATGGTTTGTTTTTGGGAGGAAGTTTCCGAAAGGACTGCGGTAACATTGAGTTTTCCAAATTTTAGCCCTGTTTTTAGTCCAAATAAAGTTTGGCTTCCTGTGATAAGCGAACTGCTCAGAGGCATGGTCACATCTCCAAATTCAAGTAGTTGAATAATATCATCTTCTTTTCCTTCATATTTCAGTTTCATTTTATTATCAAAATCAAAATTTGATTCTGTATTATAATTTAAGTTGAAACTGATTTTATCTCCAATTTTCGCCATTAAGCTTAATTGGATTTTCGCATCGAACTTAAAATCTGTTCTTTTGCGCATTCGCTCCGTAATGTTTGGATTTTTATCGGAATTATGTTGAATACCGAAGAGCAGTTCCACATTACCTGAGGGTCTGATATCAATAATATTACTTCCGAAAATGGTTTCAAACACTTCTCCCCCTACCCTGAGTTGAGGGATAATCCCCCCCCCTCCTCTTCTGTTAGGCCCGGAGGTATAACTTGCTCCTTTTTCACGCCAGTAGTTTTTTATTTCCTTTTGTAAATCATAATCTATGAATTCGTTAATATTCATGGAAGCGGCAGGTCCATAAGAGGTTGAACCAATTTTGTTTTGAAAACGATAAGAATTGGTCGTGGGATCATAAACAATTTCACGGGTAAGTGAAGGGGGTGTTTTTAAATGAAACGGAGAATAAAACTCTTCTTTCAAAGGGTTGTTGTCGGGGTTGGGTACGGAAGAGCGTAGTCCCGTATCGGGAGGAGCCACCTGCATTTCAGGGAGTAGAGGATTCACGTTCAGAACCTCAAAATCTTCTATAGAACTCGAAGAAAAATTGGAATCTGTTCCATCAGATAGGATGCCGTAGCGTAATATTTCAGGTGCCGGAATAGCCAATACTGCCGAAAATGAGGCAAATACTATTAAAGCAGGAATGAGATAAAATTTTGCTTGTTTCCCGAAAATCACAATAAGTTAACTTTGTAAATGTTTCTATAATATTTTCAATGCCTTCTTTATCAATTCTTCTATGGATAAGTTCGTTCCCTCTGCTCGTGTAATCTTTTCCAACGCACTATCCGCTGAATTTTTTGCAAAACCCAACGACATTAAAGCAGATAACGCTTCCGTCCTATTATTATTATAAGAAATTGTGATTTTTTCGATATTTTGTTCTGCGCTCTTTCCAATTTTATCTTTCAAATCAATAATCATTCGTTGAGCGGTTTTCAGACCAATCCCTTTCACACTTTGAATCACTCTAACATTTTCAGTTGCAATCGCATTTACCAATTCATCCGGATTGAGCGAAGATAAAATCAAACGCGCCGTATTTACGCCGATTCCATTTACCGATATTAATAAACGAAACAACCCTCTTTCTTCATCTGTAAAGAATCCATACAATTGATGTGCATCTTCTTTTATAGCGTAATGGGTAAGGAGTTTCACATTTTCTGTTTCTTTCAGTTGGGAAAAAGTGGCTAATGAAATGTGAATAAAATATGCCACCCCGCCCGAAGTTTCAATGACTACGTAAGCAGGTTTTTTTTCGACTAAGGTTCCTTTAATGTAGGTGATCATAAGGTTAATAATTCAAGATAAAAAACATTTTTTACATTGCTGCAAAGAAAATAAAATTTTTATTATTTTTGCGGTTTATTAATCATCACTTATGATAACCGCTATTTTAGTAGATGACCATGAACTGTTTCGTTTAGGCGTAAGAACAGCACTGGCAAGTCGGCATCCCGATATTCATATTATCGGTGAGGCTGAAACCGGAGCATCTCTTTTTGTTTTACTTGGAACCACCACTGCAGATATTTTGTTACTTGACGTAAATCTACCTGACATGTCGGGTATAGATATAGCAAAACGCCTCAAAATTGAAAAACCGAAGATGAAAATCCTCATCATTTCTTCTGAAAATACGGCTTCCGTAACTCAGTCAATGTTGGAAATCGGAGTAGAAGGTTTTATATCCAAACGCATGGGTAGCGTAGATACCCTTGCCGATGCCATTCGCTCTATAATGAACGGGTTGGAATATTTTGGGAAAGATATATCCGAAGTGATTTACCGTATTTATGTGGCAAAAAAGAAAACTACCCAAGTTACTGCCGAATTTACGAAACAAGAAAAAATCATTATTGAACTTTGCCGTGAAGGATTGCAATGTAAACAAATAGCCGAACGCCTCTCTATAAGTCCGAGAACAGTAGAAAATCACAAAAACAATATCTTTAATAAACTCGGCATTAACAATACGTTAGAAATGATTCATTATGCGCAAAATAACGGAATTATCGGAGTTGAAAATTGGTAAACTACACGCTATGAAAATAATTTTCAATTTTCAATTCATAATTGTTTTCATTCTTTTGTTAGGGTGCAATTCTACCGATAATCGTTTGCTCCCTATTCATCATGCTCACTCAAGTGAGGCACTGGTTCCCCCGGATTCGTTATGGCAACCTACCGGAAATGCACAGTTAGACAGTTTGATACAAGCAACGTTTACAGCACCGCAAGATACGAATCTTGCCATGTTATATTATCAAATTGGTGACTTTTATGAAGATTGTGATTTTGAAAAAGCGATGGAGTATTATTCAAAAATGGGAAATTTGTGTGAAGAATTAGATTGGAATCAGGGACGCTTTTTATTTACTCTCGGCTACACGCTCGTGCTATCCAGACAAGGATTACCCGATTCGGCAATTACACTCAATTTGCAAATGCTTGAATTGGCAAGAAAGGAAAAAAATGAACAGTGGATTGGTAGATTGGCTTTCAGTACCGGAAATTCTTACCTCATCAAACAATGGTACGAAACGGCTTTGGTTTACTACATGGAAGCATTATCAATTTTTGAGAAAACAAACAATATTGAAAGACTCGGCACAGTTTATTTCCAAATAAGTTTGCTGTACTCCGATATTTCTGATATTGATAAAGCCATTGAATATAGCAAAAAAGCCATGGAGTTCTCCCCCAACGACCCCTATTTTTTAGCAGGCCTCGGGAAAGCCTATATGTATGCCTATCAACACGAAAAAGCAGATGAGTATTTAATAAATGCACTGAATATTTGTGAACAAGATAATAATCTTTATATGATTGGATGGCTTTCTTACCAGATATGCGAAAATGCTTTGATGAATTTAGATTTGAAAAAAGCAGAGATATATGCTCAACAAGCGATGAAAATTAATACAGAGATTGGAAATATGGCAGTGTATGCCGGCGCTTTATCGGTATTAAGTAAAATTGAAGAACTGAAAGGTAATTTTTCCCGAGCCGAAACATTAGTTTTGCAAGCTTTGGCAATTGCAGATGAATTGAATAATTTAGAAGGTAAAAGTATTTGCTACAGAATACTTTCCGAAGTTTCAATCGCTCAATACAAATATCAGGAACATATACAATATTTAAAGAAATTAGATTTGATTGAAAAGGAAATTGCAAAAGAGAAGTGCCTTCAAGCAGCCTTTGAGATTGAAGCAAAATATGAAACCGAGAAAAAAGAACTGGAAATAATATTGCAAAGAAATATTATCAAACGTCAAAATATACAACGCAATTTATTTGCAGGAGGCGTAATTTTTTGTGCTATTATTTTTGTTTTGTTATGGCACATGATTCGTATGCGCACCCGCCAAAATCTTATTCTTACCGAAATGAACGCCACAAAGGATAAATTTTTCAGCATCATCTCGCACGACTTGAAGAATCCTGCCTTATCCCAACGAGACGCCCTGCAAATGATGCTAGATAACGCAGATTCATGGGATGTAGAAACGCTGAAAAAATATTATCATGGACTATTGCAATCTGCCAACAGTCAGGTGAATTTACTCTACGGTCTGCTTAATTGGGCGCAATTACAAACCGGACGTATGCCTTTCTATTCCGTACAATTTGACCTTGCCGCCGAACTCCGAAAAACAACTCTCACTCTCTTAAGCGATATGGCAAACCGAAAAGGAATTGAATTCATCGTCAAAATGCCCGATACCATCTTAATCACAGGAGATGTAAACATGCTCACAACGGTGATACGCAATCTCCTGACCAATGCCATAAAATTCACCTTTTCCGACGGTACGGTAACCTTGGAAATTTCCCAAGGTACGGGCAACACACCCGATAATTCAACCCGCATCTCCATTTCCGACACCGGTTGCGGCATGACCGATGAACAAGTACAAAATCTTTTTCTCCTAAATCGACAAACTTCAAAAAGAGGCACCGCAGGAGAAACAGGTACCGGAATCGGATTAATTGTTTGTAAAGAACTGCTTGAAAAACACGGCAGCAAACTCCACATCGAAAGCGAAATCAACAAAGGTAGTACGTTTTGGTTTGAAATATAATACCTTAAAACCTCATTTTATTGATTATTGTTTTACAAAACCTTTCGTTACAGATTTATTATTATCTGATAGATGTATGAAATAAATACCTGAATTGTAATTCGATACATTAACATTGAATGTGGTCTCCAAAGTCTCGAAAGAATGTATTAGTGCCCCAATACTATTATAAACACTTACATTTAACCTCACATTGTCTGTGCGTGTAATGGTTAGTAAACCCTGAACAGGATTTGGAAATAAAATATAATCGTTTAAATAAGAAGAAGAAACCGAAGCATATTCACCGGTAATTGAAATATCATCTAACTGCATTTCATAACTATCATCAAACGTACCGCTAAACCTGATTTGATAATAATTCGATTTATTAGGGAGTAATATCGTTTCTTTTTCCCATTCCGGAATCTTTTTTTCAAAATATTTCAACAAAGTCCAATTACCATCTAATGAATTTTTGTAATGTACCTTTAAAAGACCATTTAGTTCCATAGTAGTTGTGTACCAAAAACTCAATACAGGATCATTAATAACAGATAAATTAAATACAGGGGTGATAAGTCTTGCTGAATATAGAGGTAAGGAGATTGATTCCATAAAAAAGTGTGCCTTCTTATTCCCTTCATGGGCTGTTGGAGGTGTCCCAATAGAGTCCGGTACAACAGTCCATTGAGATGCCGAGCCTCCCTGAATTGTCCAGCATAGTGGAATTTCAGTACCGTTATCTTCAAACCCTTCTTTCCATGGAAAGGTTGAAATGGGCTCACAATCATTATGAGTAGCAAAACTAAATAAATCATCATCTAATCCCCTCATCCTCTCATCATCTTCGCAAATCCCGTACAACACACACAAAATGTTTTTCGCAAACACCACGCCCCGTCCGGTATTTGTTTCTACATAATTGGATAAATAATTCAGTTCGTTTTCAGATAATGTGTAAATGCTATTTCGTTCATTTTCTAATTGTTGTAACCAATTTATGTAAATTTCCAAACTTTTTAATTCCTCTTTTTGTTCCTCAGTTAGTTTAAATTTCTCATACATTTGGGTTAATGTTGCCCATGCTTCCGTGTAATTATTTTCGGCTAAATAGGTTTCGGTAATGGAAAGATAATCAATGTATTGACCGCGGTAAGAGAAGAGGTCTCTTAGAAGACCGTAAGACCGTAAGAGCATAAGACCATAAGAGGCTTCGCCATCCGCTTGGTTCTTCCCTTGTTCTGTTTCGTAATTCGTAATTAGCTTCGCTGAGTTTGCCACTAACGTGGCTGCGGTTCGTAATTCGTAATTGGAGATTGCTTCCACAATTATCGCATTAAAGTAGTTGTCTTTCAGGGCGCTGTAGTGAGAAACCATGCTCCAAAGGGTGGCGCATTCGTCGTTTTCGAGACCGGAAGAGCGTAAGACCGTAAGACCGTAAGAGGCTTCGCCGTCCACATTTCCTTCTCCTTTCTCCTTTTTCCCTTCTCCCTTTTCTCCGCATTGTTTCATCGCTTGGGCGAGCCAGTATTCGTACTGGGCGTTCCATTCGTCGTATTGGGCTAAATATTGGGAAAAATCCTCGCTGCTTTTTCCGTTTCCGCCCCCGCCGCCGACCGTGCCGATTTGCGATGGGCAACCGTTGGTAGAATTGGTAGAAATACGGGATACGTTGCTTACCGCAGCAGGATATTCATTATTGGCATTTCTGTAGTAATAATCCGTTGTATGAGATTTAATAGTGTTGTCGATATTCAAAACCGGAGTGCCCTTAAATTCATTTCCGGCGGGTTTTTGCAAACTCCCCTGTTCTTTTCTAATATGATTGTTTAAACAGGCTATTTGACCAAAATTACCGACATGAATATCTCGATACCGACTCTGGTTAAAAACATTACATAAAGTTTGCAAGCCCGGAAGCACGCCGAAACTCACAGTGGCAGCATTGATACATAAAAAATTTTGCGCCACATAGAGTTGGTCGAAACTGTTTTTATATACTTCATTCTCAGCAGTACCGCTGCTGCAAATCGCCAATCCGACCGTTGTATTATTTTGAGCAGGATATTTATCTGTAAAATTGTTTTCTTCAATTTTAAATCCGGTAGTGTTTTTTACAAACATACCATAAGATCCCGATTGATCTAAAATAAAATTGTTTAAAATGAGTTGGGGATAATCAATACCATTGCTATAGATGCCATACAAATTCTCATAGAAATCGCTGCAACGCACTTTAAGTGCGGGAGTTACGCCGGAGTTGCTTGCGGAAATTGCCCGGTTGAAGCCGGAAAAAGAGTTTCTTGTCATTTTTCCCTTACAAATGCCGTTTTGACCAATTACTCCGCTATTGCAATACTCTTTTAGGGTTAACGGGGAATTAAATACTAAAATTCCGTTGTTTTTTCCGGTAGCGTAACTTTTAAGCGTGGCATGGTTGGCAAGCGTACATCCTAAAAGGGTAACCCCTTCGCTGCCGGAGAGTTTGATGTGGGCTTCAAAATTTAAGGGATTTCCAAAATAATGATCATCTATAACGAATTCCGTAAGTTCGTAAAGGTTTGTATTTGACTGGGTTGAGTTTATCGGATCGATTTGAATGGCAGTAGCGTTGTTTACAAAATGGGCATTTTTTGTGTATATTCCACCCCCGTTAACGGCGTGAATTCCAATTAGGGCGTTTTCAATTTTTCCGCCGTTAATTATTTCCACATTGGGCAACGCCGATTGGGTATTATCTCCGGAAATGGTGATTCCTTGCCACATTTGGCCGAGGCAGGCGTTAGTGAGAGTTCCGCCGTTTATGATGAGGCGCCCGC
>Ga0209628_10000734_pt1 | contig 20415 bp, 8 predicted proteins | sample TergutCu122P4_FD_187285 | JGI IMG/M metagenome (GOLD analysis project Ga0209628, IMG submission 187285) | Cubitermes ugandensis P4 segment gut microbial communities from Kakamega Forest, Kenya - Cu122 P4 (SPAdes) (version 2) | ecosystem: Host-associated > Arthropoda: Insects > Digestive system >...
TTGACATAGCGTTCTTAATTTTTTAGTTTGTATTGCAAGTATTTTCAGTTCTCTAAGATTAATAAGTAACACTACTCAAATATTTAATACACAAACCTTTTTTTATGTGTTCGCACTTTCCCAATACCTTTTCTCGCGGCACAGTCCAGAAATTTCGCGGCACACTAGTGTGCCGAGGCACATCCTTTGAGAACCCCTGGTCTAAACACTCGCTTTTTCCAACCTTTATTCTATGGTGGAATCCCTGCAATAATTTTTTATATCCCGAGGAACCCCTAAATATGAAAACGTTTACAGGCCAAAGAAAGTTGACAGCTGCGAGCAGTTGGGTCTAATAGTGAAGGACGGATAGTTATTCACTTCTTGTTAGAAAATTTAAAAAAGTAAAATCCAGTTAAAATAATTAACACAATTAATAAAATTAATACTGCATATTTACGAAACATATATGAATTCACACAAATATAACTGCTGCTTGAGGTGACGAAAAACATATAACAGTTCTTCAGGGTGTGCTATAAATTTCTTCATGCAGTACACATTTGTACCAATAGAACAGAAACTGCAGTGCTATTAGCTCCCTCAAACCGCTCATTAATACTAGTATCATCGAACAGGCCTACTGTAAATGGTGGCAGCTTCCAATACACCAGGAACTGCTGTAGTAGCCAAAAACAATCAGGTACTCACTTGTCATGCCTGCTGAACACGTGGCTGGAGCTCCTGTAAATGGGGCCGCCAGAAACGGGAAACGCTGCCCCCACCTGCAAGTGTTCGCCCTGTGGAGTCGAGGGTGCGGACTTCGCAAGCAGGTTACTCGACGACCTGCGCAAAGCATACATACTGCGTGACAAGTGCTGTGAAGAATCTGATGCGACACGTTCATTCAGTGTTATGGCGAGACTGGCATGAACAGCGGAACTACATGAATGGTTAGTAAGACAGGCAATGCATGTACAAACGTAACATTGAGGCGCGCTCGTGTAACCATTGTCGCAGTAAAAAAAAGGTACTACATATTCTGAGTGTGTGTTTGTAGCCTTAGGTACCCAGCATGCAATGCGCATGGGCCATATTGTCATCTGTGGCCTGTCCGGCTCTACATCATTTTTCCACATTATCTAAAAAATGGGGAGATTTTCGAAAAAAAAAAATATTGAACATAAAATGTGTGTGTTTATTTTCTCTACAACATCTCTCATTCGAAGAATAGAGCGAGATATGATCAAAAATGTATGATGGTCTTAATGCGAAGTACCCGTTATTCTTGTCAGATTTTAATGAAACGAATTTTAATGAGAGGTTTTTTTTTTAAATATCCAATTATCGAATTTCATTAAAATATGTTCTGATGGAGCCGAGTTGTTCCATGCGGACGGACGGCGACATGACGGAGCTAATGGATGCTTTCCGCAGTTTTGCGAAAGCGCCTTATTAACAATGTTTCAGTTTCTCCAAGAGGTACTGACAAAGACTCCGGTGTTCTGGAAAATGACGCCGTGCATATTGGTACATACGTAACCTTTAGAGCAGTCGTCACTCTTCCTGGACTAACAGAACTAGAGACCAGACGCTACTCCACTAGAAGGTACATACACCGCACACGTTACAGCCCACACCACGTCAGACCTTACAAGACTCGGACCCCAATAATTTTAAGTTAAAACTGTCAAGCGCCGTGTTTATTGACACAATTACATACACTAATTATATATCAATGAATAAATACTATATTTATCGAAGTGCAAAATGTTTCGAACGTAAGTTCAAAATTATTCTTACGTCAGAATGTATGAAAAGTTTAATACAGTTAAGTTTCCTCCTCCTCAGAATTAGGTAAGATCAATTTGTCCGTGTACACTGCCATGAAGGCGGAAGGGTGCGTGGAAATACAGCTCCACTCATTCGTAGCTTCGGCACCAGGTGGAGGTGAACGTTCAGGTCGCGGCTGCTTTACCCTGGCCGCAAGGTCGATGCAGACGCTCTGTAAAACAGGACAATCCCTTGCCCTGCGGGGAATCAAGCCACTATTCCTCGGTTTAGCAGCGCTTAACTACTTTACCGACTGATCTATCCCGGCTCCTCTCTGAAAGTACAAATGTATGTATTAGTGCTTTCGAAAGTGAAGGAGAAAATGACTGTCCGTCCAAGCATGTGCCTCTCCTCTGGTCCGACCGGCTGCTGTTTTTAACATCACCGGAAGTCAGCAAGCAGATGCAATGCAGCCGGCATGTTCTGATTGCTCAGAATGCGGACAGGCTGTTATCAACAAACTGCTAACACATTTATAAACAGAACAGTCACAGGAAATATGTTCTGCTGGAATATAAATTGAATGGCTTAATGTCACTGCAAATGACATGTTCTTAGCAACAGTGTTCTATACACGCAAGGACACACATAAATGTGTGATTGCTGCTCGCGTCCATCCAACGTGTAGCCTGTGGACGTAACAATGACCAGGGCACGAATGCCTAGTGACACAGACTGTACTGAACGCCTCTCATTTCCATGGAGTGTCTCTCTCAGATTAACGCAACTTTAGCTCCATTATCAGTGTGGATCTGCACGGTCTTACAGTGTAAGCTGCAGGCTGGACAACCGAGTATGTGGCCTCGATAACAAAGCGGGGTAGGAGATAGTTACACACGGCTCCGGGACCCAGCCAGCCAATCTGCCTCGTATTCGACTCGTACAAGGAGATATTACCCCAGGGGTAAAGTTGTCGGGCCAATAACCTGGACTTCTGTTTACAGTGTTCTATACAAATACATACTGAGATGCTATGTCAAGTCCCACATTTAATTTTCAATATCTGATTATGTTACGAATAACTTATGTTTGTCAACTCAACAACTTACTGTTTTGCGTACCCCGGAATTTGGTTACTTTTACAATTTGGCGACAACTTTTATTATTATTATCATCGTCGCTGTCATGGTATTAATCACCGTGCGTATAATAACTTTGACAGTGACTTTTTCTTCTTTTTCTTTTGGTCCAAAAGCCCAAGTGGGCCAGGGCCTCCTCATTCACGAGGTTTTTAGATCATACACAACGACCCACCACAGTCGGTAGGACTCCTCTGGACGAGTGAGCAGCTCGTCGCAGAGGCCTCTACCTGACAACACACAAAACTGGCAGCAACTTTGGGTTACAAAATTTCCGTAAGATCTTATTCACTCATTACGGAAATTACTGTCTTCTAGGATCGGTACCAAACAGCACGAAGTAATACTACGATAGTACGTAATCTCAATTCTCACCGTCAGCAAAACCTCATATCCGACAAATTACTGCGCGCAAATGACATACAAGTAGGCAAAGTCCAGACACTCAGCACCTTACAATCATGTTGAATGATCGTAGCGTACAGCATAGCGGGAAATGAATGGCGAAGGGCCGACAGTGCCTCTGTAACGCAGTTCTTCGTCTGCAGCAACAGACGAAGGCCACAAAACCAATGAATATCGCTTTATGTCGCAGACGTACTCGTTCTCGGCCTCTGCGAGAGACACCAACTGCAATTTGTACACTGGCATGAGATTAAATGTGCAACATTCAACTTAAAGTTTTTGTTTCATCTTTTTTTCTTGCTAGTTTCTACACGAATCGTAAAAAAGTCCAATAAGCAAAACCACAATTTTACCTATCCTATTGTATGCTTGTTAACCCTCACAGAACAGTATGAACTGTAGGATGTCAATGCTGTGGACCACAGTAATAATTTCTTGGTTTATGCAATTTGTCCATCGGCTGGTGTTCCAAAACTAAAGGAATATTCGGACACTGAACATGTTCCATGCCTGAGGTGCGAAATTACTGAGGCAATTAATTATGTTGGGTCGGAAACTGGTACCTCCCCACTCCCTTCCTACTTCCGGCCGGGAGAACAGATCCAGCTACCCCAAAATTACATTGGGTTTCGAAGACGAGACTACTGACAAAGGGAACTAGCCTCGAATTGCTGGTTACAGGCCTAAACTGAAGGTGTCCGATAGCAAACAGTATGACGGATCGAAGACAGAAGTAACAGTAAGCCAAGAAAAATGTATCATGAGGAGCTTCATCATAAATTTTGCTTCTTCATCAGATACCATCAGGGTCATCAGAGGATGGAACAAGGATGGTAGTCGCATGGCAGGCACGACTTATTCATACAAAATTGTAATCGGAAAAATAAAAAAGGGTAGAAACCACTTCGAATGTTTCGGCACAGATGGATGGGTAACATTACAATGCACTTGTGAATGTGTGAAGTGGATTCAAGTGGCCAAGGATACCGAAAAGTGACGGGGTCTTGTGAACATGATAATTAAATTTCGTGTGCCGAAGATAGCGGAGGAATTTCTTGAAAGAATAATGACTACTGGCTTGACAGAAAGGACCCGATTAATTTCAGTACCGAACTACTCACGTTGATCAACCCGACTGGGACCCGACGCCTGCCTGTGGAATGAGAAGAGGCCATGCCAGACCAAGCACAACAACGCGCGCCGTTGAATGTGGTGGCAGCGCGTAACGAATCATTATTTTATATGGGGTTTGTAACAATGCACACTGAGGAGCATCATGGAAACTCAGTATCGATTCCCGAAGCAGTCAAAACTAACTTATAATATATTTACACATTTACAGAAAACAGCCTCAATTTTTGTTTGTTTATGCCGTTGCTAAGCAACTCAGTCAAATGACAGGCATATTGCTCCGTTTGTCATGCAAAAGCGCACGCCTGTAGCCTACATAACCGCGGACAGTACAAAAACAAGTAGCGCACTTACATTCTACGGGGACAAGAAAATCGTTAGAGGCATAACTTGGGAAACACCGCTTCTATAGCAACGACGGTCAAGGCTTGCGATTCAAACGAAAACGTGCGGCTACCGACATGGCAAAGTATAGCCTATGTAGACACGGTGTTAGTAGAGCCAATAGAGTCAACAGACACAAAACTTTATTAGAACTGAACCAAATGCAATGCCCTCGATCAATGACTTTATAGCCAATAATGACTGTCAGTGTACCGCGCAGAATCGAACGCCTGTCTGAGCCTCGTATGGATATATAACACGCATTATTTATAGGTACACTAGTCAATACATACGTAGGCCCTCTTATATGAGATAGTCTACACGCACTTCTACAGTCTCTTTAGTCTCTTCTCTTCTTCTTAATCGTCCCTCGCTCTCCTGTTAGTCCTACTTCACCACCCCCTTCTCTTCCGACGACGACGAGGACTACAACAACAACTATTACTAATACTACTACTACTACTACTACTACTATTACTACTACTACTAGTGCCTCCCATGATCAATATACTGCGTCAATAGAAAACTTGTGTACGTTCGTTTAGCTCTACACGAATTCTATCGTCGCGCAAACGATAAAATATTGGAAATTTTCTGGACATTATCTTCCTCTGCAGTTACCAGTTTATTACTGAACTGAACCTGCTGTACCCGTCTTCGTGACTCTGGCATATTATAGCCAGTTTCTACATGGGGCTGCCAATGCAGACTTTCTACACAGGAGATTACTGACTTCAGTTCCTTGCGTAGCCATATTAGATTAAGATACGTTCAGAATATCAGGCGTCACGTTTGGCACGTGTCTTTCACTGGCAGGACAGGTAGCTAACTAAGTGAGCAATGCTCAACGTAATATCCATGTTTGTTACATGGATATTATTTTCAGCACTATTCATTGTCTTGGATTTCTTTCAAATGCAACTTTCCACAATCTGCATCTGTTTCTGTCGCCAGACATAACGGTTCCTACACAGGTGGGCCCTTCGAATCTTCAGCTTTGCTAATTTCTGTAAGGACTGATGTCCTTTTAGGAAAGAGAAACGATTTTTTAGAAGGCTTCCAGGTTTCGCCCCCTTGTCCATCGAAGAGCAGCAAGAAGATGAAGATGAGCGTGCAGCACTGGCGGAAAGACAACCAAATTAACTCTGAAAAGAGCCTGTTCCAGTGCCATTTTACCCGCCACAAATCTCGCACAGACTGGAACGGGATACAACCCCGACTTACTGCGTCAGTACGAGTATATACGACTTCGGTTATTACCTCGCAGGAAATAATCGGCATTTATCCTGAAAATCTGTTTATTTTTGTGGCGCTGCGGCCCAACGAGGGCTATGGCTGCCCCGTTTTTGAGCTGTTAACCCTTTCCAGCCCCGTGATGGCATATGGCATCATGCTTTTCATTTGTTCTTAATATGCATGCCTTTTGCCCATTGGCTCCAGTAGTCATCTTAGCACACTGCGCTGACTTCTCTGCGTTTGGCTGGCTATGCTGATGTCACCCAACATACGAACAAAGAGGCCAGTTTTTGCATGTTTTGTAGGCGCGGCGGCAAGTGCCTGTGACGGTGGTGTGCACTAAAATTAATTTGGGCTGGAAAGGGTTAAGATCATACACAAACAACGACGCACCACAGTCGGTAGGAATCCTCTGGATGAGTGAGCAGCTCGTCGCAGAGACCCGTACTTGACAACACACAACACTTACACGAGACAGGCATCCATGCCCCCGGCGGGATTCGAACCGTCGATCCCAGCAGGCGAGCGGATGAAGACCTACACCTTATATCACGCGGCCACTGGGACCGGCATTCTGAGGATCACTGAAATATATAAATACACCGTGTGGACAAACTGAGGGTTTCTGACCGTTACAGCAGGTAGTGTAAGAGCATTGCATTGTAAAATTACTTCATCTAGTAGTGTCAGTACTCTATACCTAAATTAGCACTGTTATCATACACCAGCTAAAGACATCGTTTTGCTGTCCCTTGTCTGCCAGGCAAATCTATTTTGTTCCTCTTGTACTGATACTGACGCATCTTTGACTGGACTTAACAGCATGTTTGGAATTTTTATCTTTGTCCGTACATGTTTTTAATGAGCAAACTCTTTGACCTCCTAGTTCTTTGTTCTGGGTGTCAATCAAGACGAATAAATTTCTCAGCTTTCTTAAACCAAGCCCCCCGAGTTTACCGAGTTGCTCAAGTCGTATTCTTCATCACTTCTCAGCAATTTCCAGGACACATTAAATAGGCAGTTCAGAATACGAAACGTAAACACTAAATAACACACACAGCGCAGTTAAACAACACACAGAAAAACCAAGCAACTTTCGAACAGCAGTTCCAGTCACAAAACAATACACACCGCTACTGCGATGCTGTTACAGTCGGACGACATGCACAACACCGCTTTTGCATATGGCTGTTTGCCTTACACAATTTGAATTCACTGGCTTTGAAACAGAAATTTATGCCCTGCCCAATTCTTCGAGATATTACTGCCTCTTCCACAAATAGAGGAAGGCTGGGGAATGTAGCACGCAAGTGCGAGATGCAAAAAACTTTCAGAACTTTGGTCGGCATTACATCCTGAACGCAGGTGCAGATGGCAGCACAATGTTACGTCCCTGTGGTTCATTCTGCCTTTTGTATTTTGGGGGTGCAAAACTTGGTCTCGCACATTAAGGGAAGAATATGGAATGAACGTGTTCCAGAACAGGACACTGAGAGAGAAATTTGGACCTGAGTAGGTGGAGAGATCTCTCGGGAGGTCTAAACATAGATGGGAAGATACTGAACGGATATTAAGGGCTTACGATGACGAGGTGTGACCTGGAATGATCTTGGTGAAGAGGGGGACAAGGGGACGGCTGTAGTGAATAAGGTAATGAACAAAATGCGGGGAATTTCTTGACTGCCTGAGAAACGATCGATAAACTTCTCAAGAACTCTGCTCCATGCACTAAATTATTCACGTGTGGTTTACACAACGTCGCTCCGAGTACCTGCGTCGAATTGTGGCACAATTAAGAAATTCCTAATATCGATTTATTATTAATGATTAACTAGCACAAAGGGGTGGTGCTTCCTAAATAAGAAATTCCTTGTACAAATGTGACAGAAAGCTGTCGTGACTTATCTGAGGCACTGTCGTTTTGCGGTCAAACCTGCAACGGCCCCTGTAAGACTAGAAGCTCGAAATGCTCGGTCGGAGGATGTTACCAGCACCATTAGCTATACAACTGCGCACCCCAGTGTTCCCGGCATTCTTCCTGCACTGTTTGACCCTTGAATATGGACCCGATAGGTTATCTCGCAACGTCAATAACTAACTACCAATCTGTGCTGCGTAACAACCCAGAAGAGCGAAGATCTCAATCCTAAAAAAGCAGCGTGAGAACGCATGGACTGTACTAACGTTAAGTGGCGAGGGTTTGTGCACAAGACGATGAACCTGCTGTTGCTGCTGCTGCCTACAATGTAACAATGCCAATAAACACAGCATATCAGCGCCAACTTGTACTCTACCCTCGGCCTTTCCGCCTATGCAAATACAGCATAGTTCAGTGCGGAGATATGATTGCTGCCGATGGCCAAGGCCGGTCACATATCGACTTAAGGATGGAGAAAACCAAGCTCTGGGCCACGGTTACTACAGCCATACGGCTGCAACCTCAAGATTCGTACGTCAGTTTAGACGCAACACCCGTATCTGCTGACGAAATTTATTGGGGGAATCACGGGTCGAGTCCCGGCAAGGACAAGGGATTTTTCGCTTGTCTAAAATGTTCAGACGATGATCTGGAGCCCAAACAGCTTCCCACTCCGTGGGAACCAGGTGCTCTTCCTTCAGGGCTAAACGAGCCAGACGTGAAGTGTACAATCAGCGAATTAACATTCATGTGGTTTTATATCAGACGGTAATGCAGCTCCTCGTGTTGGACTCCACGTGATGGGGAATGTCACCCCATTCATGAGCACTTCAGATGACCTCTGCGGTCTTCATGCATTATTCAGGCAACATAGCGACATCAGCGATCAATTCTGCAGGATGTCCCACGACAATGACAGTGCTTATTTCGCGCAATCCAATGCTGACGGCGTCCTTTCCCCACTTTGTTGACGCAGCATGGCTCACATACCAGCTACCTACACAAGCCCACTGTGCAGATCCAAGAAATTGTTCGTCTTTTATACAACACAAAGTTTCTGTATCGCGGTCAAAAGGGATCGCCACCAAGTCCAATTTTGAAAAAATTCATCCAATCCAGATCCTCAGCCCCTAATTCATATTAATATTCTCCTCCCAACCACGCAAATTTCACAAAAGTGGTTTCTTCTCTACCAACTGCACAGTTAAAACGTGCTTTCACTGGACGATCCACAGCAACAGAGATTTGTTTCTTTACTGTGGCCAGAACAGGACTCACAGCTGTGGAACCGGACACAATTTAACACGATTAGTGAAGAAAAAAAATTCATGTGCTTAAATGAAATATGAATTTGCGTTAATTGTGCGGTGTGTGGGACAACGTCTGTTGAATTCTATTTGCGAAACAGCTCGTACAATAACTGTTGAAAGAGAGCCCGCAAGGAATATTGCAATTAAGGTCAAGGAGATACAACATGACACGGTAAAATTTAAAACCAACGAAGTGAGTCGAACTGCAATCCACCTCACTGTCTTTCTCCCCTCCAACCCCTTAAAACTCCGAATGGTCACCCAGCAAATGAAGTTTGGGAAACGCTAAACCTTGTCAAATGAACCTCACTTTGTCAGCAGTGGGCCCGAAATCGGCATATGCAGCAGGTTTCCTGCCTTTGGTATTATTCAGGCTTGTGTTCAGCAAGTCGGACAGTACGGACAGAACACTGTGGACTGGAACGGTGTTCGATTCCCAGTAAAGTCAGGGGTCGTGCAGCTGACCACTCCCATTCACCCCCACATGTACCCTACTGACATGCAACAGGCGTGTCCACTCGGTTTGTATTCACTGCACGCACTCACGCACGCACCATTTACGTCACGACGGCTCTCGCCTGTCACCACATGAAATAAGCCGACCTTATTACAGTGTACTGTAAGCATTTCAAGTTCGTAAACGCTTTTCCGTCGTTTTCGTACAGAAATTCGAACACGTACTTCCGTTTTAACACAGAACACTTTCAAGGGCGAATGGAATACTGTAGTGGCACGGTGCCTAGGATAGGAGCCGGATGGCGGAGGAATCGGGTTCGATCTCGGTAGAAACAAAACATATTTCTGTTCTCCGAAGTGTCCGATCGGCTCCGGTGCCCACCCAGCACAGGGAGATTTTTCTCTGGGGGAAAAACGGGCCTGCGAATGAAAGTGACCACTGATGCCCATGCAATGCCGTGGAGCAGTCTACCCTCCCAAAACCTTCACCGCGTGCACAGGGACGAGTTTATATTTACTGCAGGTGTTATTGAACCATAACTTTCAAACAGATACACAACGGCACAGAAAAAGAATATCAAAACGCACATTATACCAAATGTATTTTTAATTAATTGTCTTGTTTAGGAGCACATGGCAGAGGAAACCATTTGGTTTGACCAATAAAGCGAAGCAACAAAGAGCAAGACAAACCTGAATAATAAGGAGCTTCATAATTTCATGACGATAAAGTCAGCATGGATGGCGATACAAAGCAGAATTGAAGCTGGAAACACCGAAGACAAGAGACCACTGATATAACCTACGTGTTAATGTGAGGAGAGTAAAAATGGAATCTGTATGTGTGAACTGCATTTTCTGGCTGCGAACGGAATCCCACGGTTGTATTCATTACAATGACAACGGAGCATTGAGTGTTATGTGCAAACCAAGAAACGTCAAAAAACCGCTGAGCGACTATCAGCCTCTCAGAAAGGACACTGCTTCTAGATGTTAGTATGTAATGGGGAGTACCAGTGAAGCAGGGGATACTTTGAGAATCCGCGTATACACGTATTTGTCAGATGTTCTAACAACTGGCTGCTCCACTGCATACGGTAACACGGGCAGCTGTGGGACAGTCTGTCTGAAGGCACGTGCACAGCAGCGAAATATGTCACACAGTGTGCAGCCAAATACTGTGAGAGTCACACGATTCGAGGCTTGCAGGTCCGTCCGTCCAGCAACAAAGGGACTGGAAACACTTCACACCACGTGTGCAAACGTCTGTGACTGCCTCCATCACTTTCATTGTTGTGCGATTTAAGGACCTATCGAGCACGACGTTTTGAAAAAGACAGCGGAAATAACAATGCAAGATTCCAGGTCCTCATAGAGGTGTTGTTAAGGACTGAGTCTTCTAGGGCGTTATAGCGTGTCGATGGGTGAAAAGCGGTAATTGCTCACGTACCTTCACGGAATGCACACAAAAGACACTATACAACGAGGAGACGAAAATATCCTTTGATTCCAACTGCTGAAGAACCTGTAAAGCAGCTGAAAGTCGGGACAGGCTAACGCATCGAAAGTAAGTTATCAGCAGGACGAATGAAGCTGCCACCATACGTCATCAACAACGAAAATCTGATATTGAAAATGTTCCGATATAATAAACAGGAAAATAGTTTATGCCTCTGCCTATCAGCTTAGCTGACGCCTCATTTTGAAACTACATCTAGTAGCAGGACAAGGGTCACAGAACATGGAGCAATAAATTTCCTAACTGCCCACTCCAAATAACAGTTAACCATTCTAGTACTTTTTACTAAGCCGGACAGTAATTTCTGATGCACCAGGTCCCATTCGACTGCAAAACCCAATAAAACTCTGGCCAACAAAAGTTTTGTTCTGTGGAACACACAGCCGTGCAGGATAGGCACCAGAATTTAAAGTCAGGGTCACTGTTGCCATGGTCAGTGGATAAGCCTCGTTCTGTGAGACGATTAGCGCGTGAGTGCGCAGTGCGGTGGCCTTGACCAGGGTACAGCAGATACTTTAACTGCGTAACCACCATGCTGGTTGCCAATCTCGGCAACAATAACAGTGGATACCACCACCAACTGTCAATAATTTGCTCACTTTGTGAAACCTGTAAATTCTGCACATTATCTACCACACAGGGACCTTCCTCGTTTGCTGCGATCCATTATCAAAATAAATAAAGGAAACGAAGAACCTCTAAATGGTACGATAATTTTTGTTAATCACAGTAACATAATGAAACAGAACCTGGTTTAAACCTCGGCTGGGTAGGTTATCTACATATCGTTACGTTGTCATAACGTCTGACAACTTTCCCCACATTTGCTGAGATGGGTAAGAGTCAAGACAATACATGCAGTTTGCTGTACATTTCTGCTACGTCTGAACGGAGCTGACCTTCCAGACGCCCTACGAACTTTACATCGTGACACAAAAAGAATAACTATCAATTACGTCCTAAAAATTACAAGTTCCCAACATTTTATCTTCACTCTTATTATATGTTTCTGAGGTACGGTGAGACTCAAATGTGTTGCGCCCGTCCGTCCACATGAACGGCGAGGACTGGTACAATGAGAAATGGCAGGGGTAAACCGACACACTCGGACAAACCCTAAGCTGGTTCAACACCTCTTTATCCACCACAAATCCCATACGGAGTGCTCTGGAATTGAATCCAGGTCTACGATGAGAAGCCAGTGACCGACTTCCTGAGCCATGGCGCGGCCTATTCCTGACCGTATTTAATTCCTTCGTCAGTTACCCATTGTGGGTACTGGACAGACACAAATCGTACCTCAGGCGGTTGTCGTTAGGTTTTTACTCCGGAAGCCCGGGTTTATCCCGGAGTAGTCCAAGTGGAAGTTGTGGTGGAAAAAGTGGTAATCAGTTCGCTTTCGGTTTCTTTCGAGTTGCGACTGAAGTCAGCAACAGAGAAAGCATAAACCATCAATAGTCACGAATAGAAAACTAACACTGCGGTCAAGTGAGACACAAAACCTTAATGGACAGAGTAAAATAATGCAACCGACATGTCAGTAACAAGTATAATTTAGAATCAAATTCAAGTTAATCAAAGCAGTCAGTACGAATAACATAAAAGTCGGCAAGTTTCTTTATAAATAAAAGTGCGTTTGTATTCCTTCTTTTGGGCGATTCCCCGGTATCTAAATTTTATGTACAGACGTTTCGGAACACTCTGTTCCTTCTTCAATGGCGGTGTAAGCAGGAAAACTAACCAGGAGCCACGCCAAGCCAAAGTTCTAACTGGGGGGCGGAGACTTGAGCAAAGCGCAAGTCGACGTCCCCTGTCTGTTAGCCATTCCTACGTTTGATCGCATAGCTGGGCTCTATAACAGGCACCTTAATTATAACAGGGGAATATACTTACGCTAACGATTCTGAAGTCAGGCTGAAGGCCTTGAGTGTTCTTGCCAAAGACTAGCACCTAGGTGGCACTGGACTATTATGGGAGCGATAAACTTTACTTGGTTGGCTGTCTGGGTTCTGGGCCCAGATTGGCTCTGTCACAAACTGGAGGTATGCGATTTTTTCCAGGCGATTAGGTGAAGCCACCGCGCCTGGGGGAAGGGGGGGGGGGTGTGCGGGCCGTTGCCCCGACTTTGCATCGTGTACCCTGGCATTTGACTTACAAATGAGGAAAATCACGAATAACCAGGATGAGACTGTTGGGATATTTGTACAGGAAGAGGTTTGGCTCAAAAATAGCCAATCTGAAGGAGGGGTAACGGGGAGGGAGCGTGTCCGAGAACAGGAACAGTCTGTGGAGGGCAATGGCCCCTTGCGGAGGCCTGTAGTAATTATGTGAGGAAGAAACGGCGCTGTGCCGGAGTGAGGAAGGGGGGCCACGGGATGGTGGAGATCATACTTTTGTGTTTCAGGTGGCTGTCTCCTTTCTTTACGCGTGTGTAGAAGGGGTTTACAGGATTTGCTTAAGGCGCGTTTGTCTTCCTGCTGAAAGTAACGGCTCGAGTGACACTAGTATTGCGTCAGTAGTATTTGAGTGTCACTATTATTGTCACTAGTATGGAGTGTCACTAGCATTTGAGTGTCACTAGTTTTGAGTGTCACTAGTATGGAGTGTCGCTAGTACTGTCACTAGCATGGAGTGTCACTAGTATGGAGTTTCACTAGCATTTGAGTGTCACTGGTATTGAGTGTCAGTAGTATTGAGTGTCACTAGCATGGAGTGTCGCTATTATTGTCACTAGTATGGAGTGTTACTAGCATTTGAGTGTCACTGGTATTGAGTGTCAATAGGATTGAGGGTCACTATTATTGTCACCAGTATTGAGTGTCACTAGTACTGAGTCACAAAGTTAGCAGCAATCGATACTTGAATGCAACTGAGTACAAAATGAATATCAGTAATCCCCAATATATAGGTACAGATCTTAGAGAATATTTACGAAATGTAACGTGAATCAAAGACTGTGCATGCCTTGGATTTGTGGGGATTTAATGAAGCATGGAAAGAATCAGGTACGTTTCACAGTACATTCTGCAAGAAACGATGAGTATACCGAATTGTGCAGCCAATAAATGAAGTTGTTGGGATTGAACTTGGTAGAGAGAGTAGGAGAGGCAAGTGTAAAGTACTGCCACAGAACTATGTGTTTGGCTGTAGAAAATCCGGCAAAATTATATTAAGCATGGCAGAAGGGTAGCGTGAGTGTGAGAAGTGGGACTGTGGAGTTGCAAGAGGAACTGTGCAATATTGGATTAGCATTTGTGCAGACCAAGAAACAGGAGTGTAACTTGAGAGAAATAACAGATAGTCGAAGGTACATGTAGTGATATTGATATATAAAATACTTTAGCAAAACTGTCACAGAGAAGACCATTAACACGATTAAGACAAATAAATTTCTCTTGCGGTAAAAGTTAATAGACTAGTGTGCGAGGAAAGAAAGAGGTAGAATCGCGTAGCTGCAATCAGGAGTGTGGCAATTGAAAGGAATAAGAAGAAACAGAAAAAGGAAGATGCTCTTTGCGTCTAGGTGAAGAGAATGTCAATCTATGTTAGTGGACAGCTTGGGAACTATTAATTAGACAGTGAGATTTTTAAACGAGAAGCAGCTAAATATGAATAAAGAGGAAGATTACATGAAAATAATAAGATGCATTTTTAGAGACCAGATAAGAAACTTAGGCAGATAATTAGACAAAGTCCTGTATAAATCGTTTAATAAAACCAGAAAGGTGTGAATGTAAGCATGAATGGTGACGGGGAACCACCGTGACAACCCGGTGTTAATCTGAAGGTGTCCTGCAGGATTGTAAGAACTGAACTAGAGTAAGTTATTATTATTATTATTATTATTATTATTGTTTGTTGTTGTTGTTGTTGTTGTTGTTGTTGTTGTTGTTGTTGTTGTTAGAACTGAGTAAAATCGCCCGATGATATAACAAAAAATGATTATATGATCAGCAAAAAGAAACAATTTTGAATGATTTATCGGACTGTGCTCCCTCACACCGCATATACCAACCATAAATATATTAAACAGCAGTCACTACGACACTGCCTTGGAGAACATTGCAAAGAAATACCAAAGGCAGACAGAATGTCAGAAACTGGAACAGGCGACAAAATGCTAGTTTGAAAAATACGTAACCCAAATACCATAACCACTGGCAAGACCACAAGAGCTGTCTGTACTTGACAGGAACGTGACACAAGGTCGAAAGCACCACCAAAACCACAATATGTGGCATCATCCTGACGATGTACGCTGTCACATAATCGAGATGACAACTAAATTAGAGATTGTAGACCTAGATTTTATAAGGCCGTGTTCAGAACAGTTCACTCTGAAGAGAAGAAACTAAGACTAAAATACGCTTATGTAAGGGCACAACAATATGATTACGGCACTTAATAACAGAGTCTGGATGGAAATTGCGGCTGTACAGCTTGACGCACATCGGAACTAGTAACCGAAAATAGGATAAATCGACTAACAAATAAGTGCACAGCAATAATAAGAGCACAGTCGGCACACGTACATACTGTGCTGTCGGCGTTCTCTGCTCTATGCCTGGGCTCAGACGCAGCATCCTCCAGCAGTTCGTCCCCTACTGTAAATCAACAGCACGTTATATGCAGTGCCATCTGCAGCAACAGTGGGACCGCAAGCTGTACACATCTCACAGTAAAAGGTAAAGCAGTCCCGTTACAGGCCTGGGGTGGCCCTGGGGGTTCCAGAAAGTTAAGGTTCCCAGATTTCATGACAACGGCACAGGATGGTGGTAAGGTTGTCAGCCTTACGCACCGGCCCCCTTTACCCCCAGGCAATACACCTGATACTCATTTCTGTTAGAAGTTGAGTCGACACCATCGGGAATCGAACCCGCGACCTGCCGGTTTGTAGCGTAATGCCTTAACCACTATTCCACCGCGCGCCCCCACACATCTCACAGTACTTAATTAAAATATAAGTTTTTATGAACCCTTAAATTTTATGGACGTTGGTGGATGGCCTCAGGGTGGCTGTGATTTAGCAGAAAAATGCAAGAGAGAACACTAAAAATAAAGCACATATTTGTGCCGACTGCTCGTTTATTGTTGTACAGCACAACGGGACGGCTGAATGGAGAATGATTAACTGTTTCCGTACGAGGAAAAGACACTTAACAAAGGCGTTTTAAAACCTCCTCCAATTTCCAAAGACAATTCCAAGTCCACAGACATGTTCGAACACAGAACCTTTAAATCAGAATTCCAAAGAAAAGAAGATCACGGCAAAGTAACGAAAATGCATATTCCGTCACACTTCCGGCTTCGACATCTTCTTAGGCATATCGTGCAATAGTGTAGGTGAACACTGAAAATGCAAAATTTAAGTGTCCGTTCGAACGCAATGTACAAGAATGCCGGCAGATTGACCCGGACTGGCACAACATTCGCCGATAACAACTCTTCCCTAGCAGCCAGAACGAGAGGACAAACCTTCGTATTGGCCAAGAACCCAGTCTCACGTCTTGGAATAGACATCAGTATTAACCCACGTTCTCTTCTAATTACGCGATGTATTGTTGTTTTCACTTAATGAGCATTTGGCATAAACATTTACAATTAATAGAAGCAAGAGAATGCCAAATACGGACAAATACAAGGAAATAGCAAATGGCTGGAATTGTAACGCCGACTGTACGTGCACATCACACCAGCTTTCGCACCCAAAAATTTGAAGTGCTTGGATTTGATGTACAGAGTGTATGGAACAGGACACAAGCCCTCCGTTAATTCAAACCTGTTTGTAAGTTGGATTCTGATATATCACCATGCAAAAAAAGGTGCAGAAACTGGCAATATGATACAGCAATGTTGCAACAGTTCTGTTCCCTACAGCGTGTCTTGGCATGGATGATATTTCAGACATCCGTCAGGTAACCTGTTAGGTTAAGGCGCCTTCTCGTGTTTGAGAATTCAGCAATGTGTAAATCCTCCTGTTGAGCCGTCAATGTTCTGCGTTGGTCCGGCAAATTCAGTTACGCCATTCAGCAAACTGCGCCTACAGGAACACTCTGTTTCAGCAAAGAGTGACCTGACATGGAAACATCATAATTACAGGAAGGTCGAAGAGTCACGTGCCTCACTTCTTGCAAATATGTTCTATGAGTCAAAAAGCTACATTAAAATCCGAAAACAAACACAATGTTCTCTTAAAGGTTGGGAATATGGCCTACGATCACGAATGCATGTCGCCACGCTCTTCCTGACGTCTGACGTAATCCGGCGAACACTTTCTTCAGCGTTGCTTCAAACACACACCTGAACATTATGTTTCAGTTCTTCTAACGTGTGGGAGCTGCTCGTATTTTTTATTACATTTCCGTCTAAAAGCGTGATGTTAGATCCATAGATAATATTCGAGACTTAATGACGCTATGATCAATAAAGAATTCTCACATCATTAGCAATTCTGAAGTTTCTCCACGTGCTGTATCCAACCTTATCTCATGGAAGTCAGCGGTCTTGTTCGTCAATTTCCAACAAGGATGTGAAATTCCATATACATTCTTGGCAACATCCTGGTGTGATCGTTTCTCCGAAGAAAATGGGGCCAACTACTGTCCGTCTACAGACATGTCATGCTTCCAAATTCTGGGGAGTGTAACCGTCTTCCATGGAAAGTACCGAGATTGTTAGTGCTCTACATTCCGCTGTCTTGTCTACTGATGTATCCATGAAGGTGAAACCAAGCTTTGTCTCCATCGTCTATGCACACAGGATGAATTGTGAGATTCACCCGAATTACTGAAGTCGTTGTTCCCTATCAGAACTCATCAGTTCGTGCACCCCAGTTACAGCACATGCACGAAATTTTAAAATTTTTGTACACTTCTGTATACTTCCGTAAGATAATCCATTCTGAAGACAAGTTTTCTCAATAAATTGCTTGGACAGAGTAACAAATTTTGGCTCGTATTATCAATATTATCCTAACTTAAAATGAATGTTTGTTGTCCTGCACGCTTCCTGTGAGAAGGATACGGAACACCAGCCGATACACTGTCGACTTCTAGCACAGGAAAATCGATAAATACACCCAAAAATCTTTCTTTCAAATGAAGTCCGAATGAGACGCCAGACAGTGTTCACAATGAACAATGGTCGAACTTGTAGAAAAGCATGTTTGCACTCTGGCCATTGAAAGGGACGCCCGCCTGGTTTGAGTCCGTTACAAAGTCGGGTAACCTGCACGAGTTAGGGACTGGAATAGTTACAGTTATCAATATGAATGCAGATGAAATGATCTAGTGATGTCTGGGGTACTTTCTACAGCAGGTAGACTGATAGATTTTGCAACCAGCGAAGAGTCACTCTGCCTGAGGACAACAGCGATTGTAGGTGGCGATGTGCCGCTCCCCCTCTTAAAGCTCTACCTCGACATTCGCCTTACAACTGAGGAAAATCAACAAAACCCCCAGGGTAACGAGACAGTACTAGGCAATGTTCGATCTGTCGAAATGGCCTCCTTGTTTCGGGTAGCCTCAATGGGTCTGCTACATCCAGTGCCCTACAGTTCAGGCCCCAGAGACATGGGTGTTTTTTCGGTCAGCACCAGTGCCTCCAAACTCGCCTACCTAGGCAGCTCCCCGCACCAGCTTACTTTCTGAAAAAAAAAAAAAGGGTTTGGGCTAGTGTTCTCCTGTCGTTGGGAAACAAAAAAAAAATCTCCAAATTCTCGTGCTCGTTACCAACGTACCAAAGTGTACTAACAGCAACGCAGGACATTTGGACTGAACCACTTGCAGTTTCCTGACTGTGGTTTGCGAAGCGGACGTTCCAGACAGCATCGCCTGGGCTGCTTGTTCAGCAGAACACCGTTTCTGGTGGACAAGCCACTTATTTCATTTAGAAAAAGGTTTAGCATCGCCATCCTGAGGGCGTCTTCAATCCGTTCTGATTTAGGTGGTTCCATCACGTGACATATGTATCAAGGTTTACCCCCAATATACTAAGCTGTACCGACCCACTGGAGTAGTTCCCAAAGAAGGAGTACTACAGGGACGACTGAGTACTTCTTTAAGTCTTGACGGTATTCTTCGAGATGTTCTTGGGGATCGCCCCGTGTTCGAGCCTCTTGATTTATCTCCAGGTAGCACATAAGCAAGTGGCTACAACGGCCGTGCCGTCCGAGTACACAGCTAACTCGACGTGGCTGAAGGGGTGCAATGTCGTTCAGATATGGCCTGAAGAGCACTGTAAAGTACAGCCTCAGTCATTCAAAATGGAATGACTTAACGAGAACAGGACGATATGGGTTTCATCACGTAGTAAGAGGGAGGAAAAGTATAGTCAATCAATACAACTTGTTTAGAAAGATGTTGTATTCTAATGGTGAAACTACATGTTTCGGCCTGCAATGGCCATCATCCGGTTTCTACACCGATTAAGAAGAGTCTATATATCTATTTCTCCCTCTCATTAGTTACACACACAACGGGGATGACACACCTTAAAGTTCATCACGTAGTTTGGGAAGTTGAGGGTAGTTACCTGTAGAGAGGACTGTAGGGGTGGGCCCATACGTTGTCAATGGCCTTTTCCACACGAAAGAACATCGCCTATATGTGTATTTTCTTGAAAGCTACAACTAAATTTTGGTAGTGAGTTAATTGCAAACACAAATGCTCGTCGCGAAGTAGCTCTCTCTCTCTCGCCTGCTACGTTTGGAATCTCACGCAGAAGGATCTTCCCAAGTAGTGTGCCAACGGTCAAGCAGGTTTATTGGCCGACAGGACGAAGGCAGCTTGGCTGCCTTTCCTGTGTTCATCATGCACATCACACGAGCATGCTTCCGTGCCAATGGAGTACTGCTTGCAGACAGCCACAAAGAAAACTTTAGTAACAAGTTTAACGCTGCTTACCTACATGTTTTCCTGACATACATACATACATACATACATACATACATACATACATACACTGCACCCCACGTGCGGCAGTGTAACAAAATACAGATCATTATAGTGTATGGATGTGTAACTTGACTGACTGCGTCAAGTGGCTGCGACAGAGATATAGCTGATGTTGGATTAATCCCATAAGTTAAAAAAAACCCTATAATTCGACATTCTCTCTTGTGTGTAGGATAATATGTTGCAAATTGGGATTCACAAATTATATTAG
>Ga0209628_10000735_pt1 | contig 20412 bp, 12 predicted proteins | sample TergutCu122P4_FD_187285 | JGI IMG/M metagenome (GOLD analysis project Ga0209628, IMG submission 187285) | Cubitermes ugandensis P4 segment gut microbial communities from Kakamega Forest, Kenya - Cu122 P4 (SPAdes) (version 2) | ecosystem: Host-associated > Arthropoda: Insects > Digestive system...
CAACATTCTCCACACAGTGCACACAGCTTGCCACTATAGGCAGTGGAACGCAGTCGGATCTCCTGATGATGGGTATAAAGATGCCCAAAACATGTTGAGATACTATTGATTACCAATAAATCACTATTTGTTGCATCTAGTTGGTTTCTCCTTTACTTACTTATCAAAGATGCACGGTCATTCGAACATAAAGGTTGTTTCTTGTGTAAGTAGCAGCCCCTGTGATGAGCTGATCACTTGCTCAGAGGAGTCCTACTGGGTCTGCATGTCTAGTTGTGTGTGATCTAGAAACCTCAGGAGTAAGGTGGCCTAGACCTAATTTGGGCTGTTGCACCAAACAGAGAGAGAGAGAGAGAGAGAGTTAACGCATTGGTTTCCCATGTAACCTTTTTGTAAGTGCTGAGAGTTCCATAAGAGAGAATGACATACCTTGATCTTCTGGATTATGACATCACATAATCAGTTTATCCTAAAGATAGACGCAGTATGTCCCTCCCATATTACAAGGTGTTATAGGCCAGAAGACTACAGCCACACCATGTTTGGCAACAATCGCACACATTGTTTTATCACCTCATATACGTTAGGCTAATTAATAATTTTTGTTGCCCATCCAGGAAGTAAATCACTGTCACCGTAAGGCAGTTCATAATTCTGCCATGTGACCTTCCAACAAATGTGTCAGATCATATATTATCATTCAGTATTTAATGAAGCAATTTTAGCCAAATGTTAAGCCTAAGTAATCCCTCAACATGTAATTTTCTCAATTCTTCTGTGCAGTAATCACTATTAGGGTAAAATCTCTTGGTATTGTCTTCTAAATATCTTCACTGTGCACTGCCTACACACTGTATTGTTCTGAATATTGAAAGTGGTAAGAAATCTCTCATTAATTTGCTGCACTGTTAATAAACTCCTGATTCTGGTGTTGGCCTATGTCCATGATGTACTCAGGTTGTTGTTATTCTTCTAATTTTTATATGCTTCAGTTGTGTAACTGCTGATGGTTCAGTTCTGATATTGACAAGTGTCTGTTTTGTTAAAATTGTAAATTCTGGCAACCATACTTTATTTTGTGAAACTGATGTTCATGCCAACTTTCATGAACATAAGTCGACTGGTTTAAAAATTGAAATGGGGACATACAGATGACATGGTGAGATCAAAACCCTGCTTATTCCTCCCCTCCCCCTTAAGCAGTGTTCTAATAGTAATGATGATGACAAGAGAAGAAGATCATAACCTAGCATAGTGTTAAAATACAGTGCATTCTCCTGGGATAGCTGTCTGTGTCACATTAATATTCCACCTATCAAGGCTGATTCCTGACAACTTCCTTCGAGTTCTGAAGCAGTATAAGAATGTCTGGGTATGGTGCTAGTTTGCCCCCCCCCCCCACTAATATGTTTCTTCAGAGTTTTATGGTATAATGGGAAAATAAATTGATTTGGACACAAGGGCACGCATGTAACAGCAACATTCACCTTTTCCAAGTATTACTTCTCAAAATAAGTAACATTAATTTTTCACATTCATATTATCTTTAGTTTCTAAGATACAAAATATCATGGACATACAATATGAATTAAATACTCAGTTAATGACAGTTCCTCAAATACAGTAGAATTCCTTTAATCCAGCACTCAAAAGATAGTATGTATACTGACCTATATTTTTATGGGTAATTTTTTGTTACTGCTCCTACATATGGACTACGTAACTAATCAGAATATTATTCCATCTTTATATCTCTTTCAGCTTTGGGTTTAGGGCCATCAGGTTCCTTCTCTATGTATTCTGTAGTTCTAAGTTTTGCCAATGGGCCAGGAGTCTTTCACAGCTACAGGATTTGATGTGGGACACAAGGGGTCAGGGGATACCACAATGATTGATATACAGACACTCTGAGGCCTTTATGATTATGTCCTGAGATGCTTCAGCCTCCAATGTGTCAGGATTTCTGGAGTATCAGCTTCAAGATTAAAAGAACTCTGTTTTATAATATGGTTGACATGGGGTTAGGCTCAGAACCTCATTCTCTCTTTCTGGTGTAGTAGGAATTGGACTACTATAATATTCACTTAGTAACCAATATGAGCACATAAAAGTAATTATTACAGCAGGATTGCGTGGTTTGTAGTTTTCTGTCAGTATTGCCGAGATGATGAAATTAAGGATAATGAAATAGATAGTGACACATATCCCATTTATGAAAATTGGGAAGAACACGCGGATTTCGTGCAATGGGTTTGTTCCAATGAACCTGGTTTGTACACCCACATACTGTTTTCACTTGCAAATCGTCATCGTATGGTCATGTCTACAAGAATGGCACACAGTGCCTTCCCATTACCTGACTGCTGGCAAAGAATTAACCACAGACACATTAATAATCTTTGTTTGTACATGCAGTCCCTGCAATCTAGGGCTCCAAAGTCTAACTGTACTTTCGTGCATTACAGGTTTGTGTGTTTTTTTTTATATTTATTTATTCTGCATGCTCCATTACTATGAAGTAATACATGCAGGAAGGAGCGCATAACCCGGGTCCAACATGGCCAACATGGACTATTCCCATATGATTACATGATATCAACTAATACTACTTATTCTATATGTAAGATGGTTGAATTAACTGCAGCGTTGTTATTGTTCTTTATAATTTATCGAAAGATATATTGTTCGTGAATTTTTAAAAGCTTTTATTGAATTTTGTGATGAGTTTGTTTTTACTCATGGGCCAGTTTTCTGATCATAATACTGCAGCTTTTAGACTGTCTCTTTCCTGCTCTAGTAGTTTACAATCGAATAATATGTGATCTACTGTTTGTTCTCCGTTCTTGCGAGAGCGCATTGGGCTCTCTAGGATTTTGTATTTGTGCAAATATGATTTGATATTACCGTGTCCTGTTACCATTGTTTTAAAATTTGGGATTATATTAATTTTAGATTTTAACCTGTCCGCTATTTTGGGGAAAAATTATTTCGTGATTGCACCTTTCGTTGTATGGTTCCAATCACCTTGCCACTTTGTTACACTGTGCTCACTTAGTTCATTTAACACTGCACTTTTTGGAATCCTTTTGTAGCGCTCGTTGATTTCTCTGCTGGTTGCCACCTCTTTCGCAAGTTGGTCTGCCAGCTCGTGCCCGTGGTAAGTAAGTAAGTAATTTATTTGCTGTCAGTAGATCCAGTTTTGGATACAATCCTGTGGATATAGACATTGTCATATACATAAATTATAACATAATAACACATTTTACATAAGGTTAATAAGGTAAAATTAGTAAAACATTTGAGTTTGTAGACATCAGTATCATTAAAATAATTCTAGATTTGCAATGGTTCTCGCTAAGTACATTAATAGTTAAAATACATTATAAACAGTTTTAATAATGAATGATTTACCTCTTCACTCTAATACTTAATTCATTAATTAATGGCATTCAGCGGCAATAAACAAATGAATGGTAGTGTAAGGGTTTGCTAAAAACACCTAATCTTGTAGTTTGTGTTTCCCTAGTTTGCAAGTATTGTAAAACTCGTCTATGGAATAAATTTAAAACTCCAATAAAATTTTTTTTAAACTTAATCTAAAGCTAACAAAACTATGGGACTCGGTTTTTAAAAAAGTAGGAAGGGTACTGTACAGTTTTAGTCCCATATAGTAAGGTCCTAATTGATATTTTTTTTAAGTTAACTAAAGGTTGGTGAAAATTCTGCTGCTGCCTTGTGCCAAGCGAGTGCAGGTCTTGGTGTCCAGCGTGTGCCTTGATCCAGTTGAATTCTATTTTTCAGTTCTGCATCTCCATTTCCATCACTTTCGTCCTGATTTTTTCAATGAGGTATGTGTGGTTCTTCCGGTTTTTGAGCGATTCTAATGTTATCCGGCTATCTGTAGATACTAATACTGTTCTTTCGGTATTTTCCAAGTGCTGTAGATTTTCTAGTGCTTTTAACATTGCCAGTTGTTCGGCTTGGTTATTTGAACATCGTCCGTTTAATCTGTATTTTGTCGTGACTGTTAGGTTACTGTGAATATATATGGTTACTCTGGATCCTAATCCGTGTTAGCTTTTTCTGCCGTCTGTGTATACATGTATGGTGTGTTTATTGTCTTCTTGTCCTTCAATAATTTTGACAGATTTCGCTGGATGAGTCCAGTGTTTTACATCCATTTCCCGATCGATCAGATTTCCATTTCCTTTTATACATTCGTAGTACTTTGCTGCCTCCTCTATTTTTATGTTAATAGGTAATATTCCCGTTATTACACACAGACCTTCATTTGAAAAGTGCCGTAGGCCTTTGCTATTCTAATGTTAATTAACATTTGTATTCCATTATCTTGGCTGTATAACATAGGTTGTATGTATGTTTGTATGTTGGCCATACTGATACAGTCTATACCCAGATATATAATCTGTGATACCCAGGGATCACAGGTATGCTTGTCAGCATGCCTGGCAGCATGGATCAGTAATGGAAAATAGCAATAGGCGTGCGAGGCGAGAGAGGCAGCTGTAATTAACATCCGAGACCGTGTATTTGGATTACGTTACGGCGTTCGAATATGTTTCTTTCGTTAAAGAAGTAATAGCGTCTTGAATTATTAGTGATTGAAGAACTGTGAAGATTTACGTGTTAGGCCAAAGCAAACGTTGACATTTTGTGTCTGGTTGTTATTCGGCACGAAGAAACCGTTGATATTGTTTATATTGTTCAAACGTAACCAAAAATGTACAAAGGACTCCTTGTACTGTAAAGATCTGGTCTGTAACGTTAAAGTACGCCACAATAACAGACCATAAGTAATGGTGTACGCAAGATCCGTAAATATGTTGCAAACCCAAAGATTGATTTGCTACCGCATTTACAGACATTTCCGAATAGAAACCAGAATGCAGCCTCAAAGGCTTGGCCGAAGTTCAAAAGTCGCAGTGAAATTTAGGTGTCATAGATGTTATTCAAGTAAGGTTACAACTGTTCTTGGAATTGAAACGAGTTGTGATGATACTGGATGTGCTGTTGTGGACAGTAGTGGAAAGATTCTAGGCGAGGCACTGAATTCGCAGCAACAGATTCATCTCAAGTAATAAAACTGTCTGTTGCTACCGATTTCTGTACATAAGAAATCTTACAGGTACCATGTAAAACCGTGTTTTTTTTTTCAGTCATGGTGGTATAATTCCTCCAATTGCTCGTAACCTACACCAGCAGCATATCGAACATGTAGTTAAAGATGCCTTGAGGTTAGCAGATATTCGGCTTTCAGATGTAGATGCAATAGCAGCAACAGTGAAACCTGGTATGGATATTTTCAGAACTTTTTTTGTCACATGAATCAAATGACAGTTTACATTAAGTTGGCAAGGAAATTCGTTTCAACAGACAAACAAATAGAAGGAACATTGCAGTTTCTTACTGCTGTATATTACATGTTTTTTTTCGCTGTCATTCTTCACTTTTCTTTGCTGTTAAGTTCCCTTTCTGGCACAGTTTGCTTGTACAACATACTGTGCTAAGTGGAGAGCAAAATTCTGTGTTTTTGCCATTTTATGTGAACATCGCTGGATGATATAGGTTGAAAATAGAGGCAGATGTATGACAGTGCTTCCTTTGGATGTCTGTGGACGGGGTATTCACATATACTGTGACAGTAGGGCACATGAAAAATTGTGTGATAACATTGTTTCACTTAGGCAGCAGTTTATACTCCTTTCATTACCTGTTTCAGTTGTACTGACTGTAACCTGGCCCCACACTTCAGCACATCCCTGATCTTTTGTAAGTCTGCATACTTTGAAAATACTTTTTTTATAAGAAATTGTAGATTGTTTGTATAATGTTGCAGATAGGCGAGGCAGTTGTGTGTCAAAACTGTCCTTTAATTGATTGTACCATATTACCTTCTCACTTTTAAGATCCAGGTTCATTCCCAGGATAGTCGATGACGGATTTATGGTGGATGAAGTGGTACTGTGACAGATTTTTGTCCTAGCAGGCAGTTTGTGTTTCGCCAAATATCATTTCACTAGTGCTGCACTCTTGTCTCTTATCATAGGACTATTGCACAGGCTCACCACATGAAGTACAATAGGCCTGAAGTTACTTACAACTTGTAAAACTAATAATTGGGGTCATATCCATTTTCTTACATTATCAGTTGCTGTCAGAAATCAATTTGCAGTTGTGACATACTCCTGCTGATTCAAAAGGGAAGTAGGTATGACACCAAAGTCACTCTCCTACATCGTTTTCATAAGATTTTCTGTTAAAATTTAGTTCCAGATGTCCTGAATGTTTGTGGCTTGTCTCTTATCTGAATTGTTCTCAAATATTGCTGTGTGGGCATCCTGTCATGTTTTGCACTTGATAATGTGCTATTACATAATCCATGAATTAAGACAAATTTATGTAAGGTGGTTGTAATAGAGCTATAAAATAATGTAGATATTTAATTGGTCAGTAATAAGGAGGTTGGTCTGAAAGTAGATGCTTGACAACTCAGGTATATGTTCATATTTTACCAGTGAACAGCAGCACAGACTTAGAGTGTACAGAGAACTAATAAATGCTCTGAAAATGTGTCAGAGTTTGGATATCTGGAAATAACACTAACAAATAAAACTAGCATGCACAAAAAATTGAAAGGAGCTTGAATTCAAGAATGCCTGCTGCCATTCAGTTCAGAATCTTTTATCTTTATGTTTGTTGTCTAATATACAGAACTATAATTGTGTCTGTTGTTTTATTCTTCCGTTAATGTGAGAGAGCAACTGTTCTCTTACATTAAGGGAAGAATATATGTTCAGAGTATTATTATACGTATGTAACAAACCAACAAATGCACAACAGTAAACACATTTTATTGGTGTGCATTTGTTGGATTGTTACGTATAATAATAGTAATAATAATAGTAGTAGTACTAATAATAATAATAATAATCTTTGATGCATGGATATGGAACATATGAAGTATGTTGAGAGTGCTCAAGAATGGTAGGTAAGGAGGAAGATATTTAGGTCTAAGGGGAAGAAAGTAACAGGAGGCTGAAGAAAATTGCTTAGTGGGGAGCATCATGTTTGTTACGTCTTACAAAATAGTGTCTTTATGATCAATTTTAAGTGGATGAGATATGTAGGACATTTAGCATATATTGGGAGGAGAAGAAATGTGTGCAAGATTTTGGTTGGACCATCATGAAGACCGAGGCATATATAGAAGGTTAATATTTAAATGGATCTTTATTTGTAGTTTAGGGTATGGACTGGAATAGTCTGGCTGAGGATAGGGACAGGTGTCCAGCTCTTGTGGACACATTTATGAATGAACCTTTGGGTTCTGTACAGTTCAGAGAATTTCTTAACTACTGAAGACCTGTTGGGCTTCTCAAGAAGGATCTTGCTGTTTGGAGACATGTAGTAACAGGAGGTAATGACAGATCTGCTTCATGTATTTATTCTGTTCATGTTTGATGCACTTGTGCCAGAGTATAACTTTTTATGTAATTCCAGCATGGGAGGGTTCTCCAGTCACTTGATGATTCTTAAACAAATAATATATCTTCCAGGTCTACCCCTGTCACTGCTTGTTGGGATGAATTATGGGAAACATCTGTCATGCAAGTCTGGGAAACCTTTAATTCCAATTCACCACATGGAGGCCCATGCTCTAACCATTCGAATGGTACAGAAGGTATGAGACAGCATTAACAATTTCCATACTGTGAATAAGATGTGCTCCCCAGAAATGCAAGGTGATTGTGTGGTATGTGAAATTTAAGATTGACACTTAATTCCATCTCTGGACACACAAAGGTAATACATTTGTGGGCTTTGTTAATATAAATGGTAAACTAATATGATGATAGAAAACATTAATTTATTTCATCAAGTAAGTGTGATACAGAAAGGGAGGTTGACTTAAGTTCTGTTATGACTGCAAAGGTATTGGCTGATGCGTGTTTGCATTTATCAAATAAATATAAGTTGTTGCAGATCCTCATAACATTGTGTGTGGGGCACAGGAAGAGGTTTGGATGGTCAAATGATGGTCTGGGTTTGGTACCATGTATGACTAGGTAGACAAGGAATGTGGGAATTCAGAAGCATGGAAACAGAGAGGGTGTAGATTTGTTCTAAACCAATAGGAACAGTGAGTTGTTGAAATTGAGAACCAACAGAGTGAGAAGTGTTAATGATTATTTACTGTGCTTGGGTCGTGAAATAGCCGTTCATTATCAGATTGTCAAATCACCATTTCATAGTTACCATTGGCTTGGAACAAGATCTGTCCTGTCTTCCTTTCTATGGTTCTGACCATCTGTATAAGTGACCCACTTTTTTCCCTCAGACTTATCAGCTATAGAGGCAGCACATACCTTCAAAATTTTGCATGTGTACCTGCAGTCATACATGGTGTCAAAACTCAGCAGACTATCACATACAGGCTTCACTTCTCCTGTCATATGTCTATGATTCTGAATTTGGTAACAAGGAATTTAGAAGTTAAAGTGTTGCCAAAGAATAGGAAACTGACAAAACATGTGGCAGAAGTTTAGTGTTTGGGATAGAAACTGTGTATTCCGGTAGGCAGTTGTCTGTGTTTACAGGAACATGCTTAATTACCAACAAGAAACAAAACAGTCACAGTTTGTTACCAGCTTGCAGGCATGCTTTCATCATTCATGCATAGTCTTGTGTTTACTCTAACCTCTCAGCATCTGTTGATGTGTCTTGTACAGAATGGTTCTGGACCACTGAAACTGATCTTTGGTAAGAGGTGCTGGGAGACCAAGGTTGAGGTGGGTGTTTGGTCTTGAAGTATACATATATATATATAAATATATATGGAATTTTTGGTGAACAATACCAGAAATGGTAAGTAGAGCCATTGCAGTGTACTCTTAATTATGCAGGGTCTGTGGATAATTGAGAAACATGGATAGCCCAAAACGTACTTAATTGAGCCATGAACAAGAAAAAGACTTACTCTATTTACTATTCACATAAAACTTGTATATCTTATGAGTATATGCTTATTGCTTACATGAATAGTCTGTGAATTTTGTTTGTATTGAGCATTTTGTCTGAGTACTTGATACTAAATCAAATTATTTCCCACCTTCATTAGCCATTAACATCTTACATTCATGCATGGATAATCCATCAGTTGGATAATTTGTGTACAGACTATTGAGAGTACACTTTGCTTACTTTTGTCAGTTTGTTGGTTTTACCAGCTTCCACCATTAGAATTTATCCCAGACTTGTACAAGGGGAGATTAGATTAGATTAACATTGGGTTCGAGCCCTTTTGGTCCCGATGCACCTAGGCCTTATAGACAGGCCCTTTGTGCCCCATAATCTGATATCAATTCAGGAGAGCCCTGTTCCTTTACTAAATTTCCAGATGGCCCCCAGACTTAAAATCTTAATAGCTTCTGGGTCCAAAAAGGAACCCAGATATACTCTTCTTGTCTCTCAAAAGTCCTGACAAATGAACCCCCTTCAGGTTCCCCAACAGGGCCCCTATGGAGAAGGAGGCCCGCTTACAGGGCATTTTGCGTATCTCTCAAAAACCTCATCTTTCAGGTTCCCCATTAAAGGAGCCCTCCCTCCAGGTCCCCTTATGGAGTCCCTTGCAGAGTTATGCCCCATCACTAGAGCCCTCCAACATATCTTCCAGGGTCCCCATTGAAGGAGCTCCCCCTCCCAGACCCCCTCCATGGAGCCTCTTCAGGAAGAGAGACGCTTCATCCACAGAGCCCCCTTTACCATCTCTCAAAGTCCCTGGTAGATGAGCCCTCCTCCAGGTTTCCCAAATGGGGCCGCTAGGGAAGGAAATGCCTGTCTTCAGAGCCTTTTTTCTACATATCCTACAGGGTCCCCAGTAAGGGAGCCCTCCCTCCAGGTTCCCTTAACACAGCTCCCACAGAGAGAGACCCTCCACCCCTAGAGCCCCTGTCAGCCATATCTCAAAGTCCCCGGTAAAGGAGCCCACTCCAGGTTGCCCAACCAAGCCCCCATGAGGAAGAAGCTCATTCCCAGAACCTTCCTTTCATAACCTTCAGGGCCCCTGACAAAGGAGCCCCACTCCAGGTTCCCCTAAAGGAGCTCCCATAGAGAGGGTTGCCCCATTCCCAAAGCCCCTTTTCCTCTACCTCCACCTCTCTGGGTTCTGTCCAGCTGTCCCACCCAGAGCCTCTGAACAGGAACCCTTTCTGGAGTCCCAAACTGCTGAGCCTCCTTTGCTCTAAATTAAAACCATGGTATCCACGAAGGTCCCACGAATAGGGGGAGTATTATAAGGTCCACCAAGTAGAGGTAAGGCTGAATTCCCTCTGGGAGGTCGCCTGGTATCCCAGAGGGTGCCGTTTGAGACAGACTCACCCACTGCCATTCATCCCATAGGCACGGCACTCACACCGTAGGATTGGGGATTGTTTTTCAAGGTTTACTCCTCTAGATCCGCTGTGTTCTGCGTAACAGGGTCACCTCACATAGGATATGGCTCATCACCATGCACAGACAGCCTTGGGTGAAAGAAAATTGCATTTTGCATCTATCACCCCTGGAGAGTGACTTAGAGCCCCCCTAGGGAGCCATCAGTGTCATTTCTCAGCAACATGATGATACCCATATGACTCAGCCATACTCTCCTTGACCCCTACAAGGGGAGAGTTTTGTACTTATGATTTTAGATGACTTTTGTTTATTAATGTGTTCTGTTGAGAAGTTTTCTGATAATGACTTAACTGATTCAGGTTGACTTCCCATTCCTGGTACTTCTCATTTCTGGAGGGCACTGCCTATTAGCTATAGCACAGGCTGTGGATAAGTTCTTGCTGCTTGGGCAGAGCTTGGATGATGCACCAGGAGAAGCTTTTGACAAGGTTAATGTAATGATAGCATAAGTGAAATTTTTATTAAGAACGTAACATATTGGAACATGTTAATACAGTACTTTAAAATAGGTGATGCTATCTTTGCTATGAAAGAGAAAACATCTGAATGGAATCACAGTGTGTATTAGGGTTGAGACATATAAAACTAAATATTCAAAGAGTGTGGTAAAAAAACAGCTTGTGCAGAGAAAGGCAGACCATAATGGGAACACATGAGAGAAATTTGTCTCTTGAGGCTAGCGCTAGGTTATGTACTTTTCAGACTTAAGAGGAATGAAGAAGTAAAGACAGATTTACATGTTTTATAAGTAACATATTTGACCTAGATGCATTTTGATGAAGTGAAATGTATTGAACTGGCTCAGGATAGTATGCACTGATATGGGGATAAAATATGTAGAATAACTCAGGCCATGGTATGAAGATGATGGCAAGCTGTTTAAAGTATCAGCTTTCCCCAGCTTGGTATGCTTTTCTTATGATAGCACACTGTGCATTGTTAACGCTTTCCTCACGTGATGTGACATAAGCCTACCAGTTGAGGGTTATTAAGTTGATCCAGAGATTCCCTGCTATTCCGAAACCACTGTATCCCATCATGGGCCTGCTGAGCCCATTTTTCAGCTCTGAGTTTCACTTTGTGATTAGATGCCATCCTCATTGTTCTGGCTGCCTGCTGTACAGAAAGATCCCCTCAACATGCTGTTTCTATTTCTTGTCTGTATAATATAAGTAATTTGGATGCGTTCTGTACCACCATAAACATTTTTGACTGTGTTAGGCGGCTCGGAGACTGAAATTGCGAAACCTACCAGAGTTTCGAACACTGTCAGGTGGTGAGGCTATTGAACTGGCAGCCAGCAAGAGTCTAGATGCTCAGGCGTTCGAGTTCCCGGCTGTGATGACACATTACAGAGACTGCAATTTCAGCTTTTCTGGCCTCAAGAACTCTCTCCGCAGACACATTCTGCAACAGGAGAAGTTGCATGGTACTGTCAATTACGCACTATGCTTACTGTTGCTTCCTTTTCATTCCATAATTTGAGCTATATAGCTGATAACAATATTGAAATAAACAAAGAATCTCACCATGACACAGTACCCGCCACTCGTTCCCCAGTCATAGGAATACAAACATGTGAGGAATGCCACTAACAAAATTTAAGTTTGGTTTGTTTTTATTGAATATGCGTGAGCCATTTCGGTAGAAATGTCCAGAAGTTGCTGCTCTATCCATCCCCTTCTGATCAAGACACTGTGCTGCTATGAATGAAATATTCTATCATTATGTTAGTGAACTTTCAACAGAGGTAAGGTCTGATGGTGTTGCACATATTAATTGCTTGGGTTAAGCAAAATTCTTGTTAATTGATGTGAAACTTTCAAGATGGGTGTGTGTAGCCCGGTGATACTAATTTTCAGGTTTTGAAAGTGTAAGTGAAAATGATGTGTCAGTCAGCAGTGGTAATACACTTCCATAAATATAGTCACAATCAATATATCTCAGTTTGTTCTTACATTTTGCATGTTTGTTCAGTGGTATGCGGATGTGACACCGTGGTAACTTGATTTACTGTCTTGTGTTTATGATTTGCCTCATAGAAATTCTCACTATTATCACGCCCATGTAGTAGTTCTTCATTGGTGTGATTAGTTTTAATGTACCAGCTTGGTCCTGTCACAGTTTCAGTCATGAATAATAGCTCATAATTTTATTATAGGCTCCTACATTGTCACAGTTATGAGAGGTCAGTAAAAAAATACATGTATGGTAAAATGAATATGTGCTATACTCACAATTCTTTACATTGTTATAAAACTCTCCTTATAGTGGACTGTACCTGTAGAGATTGTTACTTTGGCAAAGTATGAAGGTTGAGACAGCAGCCATATGTGACGTTTATATAGTTTTTATCATTTATCATGCCTTATTTTGGTCATTATTTAGCAAATTTCTGCGGTCCTTTAATTAATGCGTGATCTTCATTAAGCAGTTGATTGTTAAGAAACTGCCTGCTGTTAGGAACCTGTCAATGTTTCTTTTACCAGGTGTGGAAGGAGATGAGGTGATCCCAGACTTATTCAACCTGTGTGCAAGCTTTCAGATGGCCATAACACGTCACTTATGTCACCGTCTACAGCGTGGTATGGAGTTTGTGGCCCTGCAGCACCTTCTGCCTCCCAGTAACAGGACTTTGGTTTGTAGATCTTCGGGATATTTATTTTGTATGTTTTATTTAGCAACACACTCAGTACCTTAGAATATATGTTGTCAAATATTTGGAGATGGTCAGAAAGCTAATTAACCCTGCAGTAATAGAGGGGTTTTAAATTTCTGTTACTCTAAAATGCTTTCATGCAGTAGGATGCACAGAGGCTGACAATGTGAGGAATTAAAGACCACGCAGTACACAAAGGCCAGCAATGAAGGCTTAATTTCCTTGAGAGAGAAGCCCTGGTAACTTCAGATCCAAGTGACTGATTTTCATAGAACTTGTTGGGAATGTTGCACCATTTTTGTCAGCTGGTAACTTAATTCATGCCAGTACATTAAGTGTCATAAATTTACTGATTCTAGCTGGAATAAGAAAGGATTGCATAAACATTAGAAGGAATCTATTATTTTACCTGTTAAGAAGCAGGACCGTAAAACTTAGTTGTCATAATTACTGAACATATTACTGCCATCAACTATGTACAGAATTTTATTACACATTCTTCTGTCTGGGGTAACTCTATATATGAATTAAATTATTTGGAGTTATGTGGATTTCAGCATAATAGTTCAATAACTGATCAGATATTTTATATACACGTATGTTCCACACTTGACAGAAGAGGGAAATATACTGCAACAGTTCATTAATTATTTATAGACTTACAGAAAGCATGTGATTTGGTAAGACAGGACTTTCTGTGTAATATACTGGTTGAGTTTGATGTATTAAAATGTGTCTGTTGCCATTAATCAATTTTTGATAAACTTTTTCTGATACATTTCATGTTCAGAATGGTCTCAAACAGATGGATTCTTTTTTGCCATTGGATTTGAATGGAACACCTTAGTTTCTGGTCAGGGCTGATGGTATTAATGGGCATGGATTTGAATGTTCTAGAGAAAAACACAAAAGCTTCTTTAGTTGTCAATAAAGTTGTTTGTTTGTAAGTAAATCCTGAGTAAACTATGTGCAGTGTATGTTCATGTTTGGTGAGCAGAATGGGGACAAAATGAAAACATGCAGAGAGTTAATTAATCCTTTGATAAATATGGCAGTGGTGAAATATTTAACAATAAGAAATATTTTTAACTATAGTGTAAACATTCGTTTTAAAACAAGTACAGTTGCACATTTTACATGTAATCAGTGTCAACAACGAAGCTGCTACAGACCAAGGAACCTATAAATAACAGCTTCACATTAGCATTTGGTTTTGTAAGAACTGGCATTGTTTTCTCCCTGATTTGGTACATGTGTACTGAAACATGTTGGAGAAGCTCATTTAATGTTTGTACTAATTAAGAATGTGCATTTAGTTGGCAAGTAAGTGGTGTTCACCGAAGAAAAGGGTAAATCCAGGGAATGCTTGGCTGTAATTAAGAATTTCTTGTCTGTATGTTTCTGATGTGCAGGTGGTGTCTGGAGGCGTGGCATGCAATGGGTTCATTAGGCGTGCCTTGGGGATAGTGTGCCAAGAAATGGGCTACTCACTAGCTGTTCCCCCACCACACCTTTGCACTGACAATGGAATCATGATTGCTTGGAATGGCGTAGAGAGACTACGGGTACATGCTGGTGTTACCCATGATCTAGACTCTGTGGACATTGTATCAAAGTGAGTTTCGACAAGTGAGGATATATACATACACTGCTCAGTAAGTATTGTCCAAAGGTGTGTTACGCTTCCCTTTATCAGCCTGACATAGATATCCTAAACCATAAGGACTACTGGATGGACCGTCTGTTTCTTCATGTAAAATTAAGACATTTGTCCTTGCTGTACACCACACATACATTTCCTGCAGGGAAGTAATAACAGCTTAGTGTCTGAATCCACTGGTGGTGTTCGGCTTTCTTCCAATCATCATGGCAGGTGTTTTCTTTCACAGTGCTCTTTGTTGATCCACAGAAGTGTTAATTGCTACATATAAGGATTGTGATGACTGGTGGACACATCAGACATTCCCAGCTGTTTGTGAAGTTCTAGGTGGCATTTTGGGATAGGGCATTATTCTTCAGTTCCTGGACCATGGGTGGCGTGGAATGCCTACCACTTGTGTGTAACACTGCAACACCTGAAGAAAGCAAACACTGGACTGTAATTTCTTCTATGCTAGAACTGAACTGGTTGTATGCTGCTGGGACAATGTCTTTGTCATGGCGACAAGTGTGTGGAGATACACAGAATTTTTCCATTATTCGTTGTTCCATTTGGCATCTGTGTTGAAGTTAGGCTATGTAGCACACCCTTGAATGTTACTTACTGAATACCTGTCACTTGTATAGGACTATTACTAATTTTTTTTAATTGTGTACGTATCTTACAGGTGTCCTCTGGGGGAGGATTGGACAGAAGCAGTAGCTAAAGCCAATATCAAGTGTAAATGGATAAAACTCAGTTCTTTAGTCCAAGAGCACACTGCCATTGAAGTTTGAATATGTAATGTGCAGCCTTGTAGTGAAGTTCTGCGTGCATTTGTGTGTGTGTGTGTTGAACAGCTACACCACAGACACCATTGTCACCAACTGTGTGACCCTTAGTGCAGCATAGTGCTGTATTTAAAGTGTGGCCAAGTGAAATGATTCATCACATCACACATGGTCATCTAAGTATAAGGTAGGTATTGATGTCACCTGACTATCTTGTTACTTTGTTGTCAACAAATTTTGGCCCTTGTTTCCAAATTTTCATCATTATAATCACACACAAAGTATATTCCTGAAAATTGAAGCTTGTGAAGGGGACTTGTTGATTTCAGGTAAGTATGGTAACTCAGTTAACTTTAATACAATTTGTTTTAGCCTTGTACACATTTTTTTTAGACAGTTTCATTATTTATTAATACTCAAGGAATTAAACTTAAAAAGTAATATGAAGTTATGTCATACAAAATTTGTGTAAATTGATACATGTGTTCTTAATGGTAGAAAATTTGAAAAGCAACTCTAATGGTATGACTTTCATACCATGTTTCCTAAAAATGCACTGCTTGCTTCAGAAAACAAGACAAGCTTACTGATGAGCTGCATCAGACTGTTCATGTATTTGTTTGTATGATACTTTCTAAACTGTGGAGGTTATTCAGTGAAGCTGTTTGATGACTGTTGGGTACAAGGCCCTGATGTAACTGTCAATTGCTGCCTTTGGTTACCGTCGAGTGATGATGAGATGGCAATAATGTTGTAGTAGTGTTACACTATCTTACACTGCAGCAAGACTTTAGTCAACATTTTAATACCTACATCAGCAAATGAATGGAACGTTTGTATTTCAGATTTTCATTTTGCCAATCAAGCCTTGGTCCATCCCCTCCAAGTAGATGATGATACCATGTGTAAAATTGTGTCAGATATGTTCACAGATTCATATGTTCGCTCACGAAATCGAGCCTTGAGATTAATCCTAATGCAGTTGATTCAGTCCTGACACTGACAACCCTTTTTTTCTGTGATACATTTTATTTTAATTCTCACCTATGCATAGTTGTTACTGTGATGCCTTTCCTTGAGAATTTGTAGACAAAATTTGTTTGTATTTAAAACCTTAGTGTGTGCTGTGTGTCTCATCCATCTTATGCTCCTTGATCTATTGTCCATTATTGTGTGAAGGGTACAGAGACTGTGTGAAAATTGAAGCTGTTTTGGGAGGTGAATATGAGGGGAATGAGATGCCATGTAGTTACGTAGATAAATACGAATGTTATTGTGGAACACATGGTCTCTGTCTTCAACATCAGCGTACGTCTCTGACACGCTGATATCTTTGTACCAAACTACATGGCATCACAACCCAGAATCATCACTGCTGTGCAAACTCTTATCTGATGCAACTCAGGCTGCTAGAGTGATTTTTGTGCATGGTATTACATGTTTAACAGGCTAGACAGTGTGTGTGTAATGGGACATTGTGGCTTATTTGCATGACCGTTGTTGCCATGGAAATACAGTGATATGTTCCCATTCTGTTGTTGGTGTCAGAGTAGCTGTCGACAACATAAAAAGGTTCAGTGTTGCCATGGAAATGCAACAGTGGGTTCCCTGTGAACTCTTGTTGAACTTGTGAATATTTCATACTCCTGTTTACAATAAGAACTTTTAGTGTTATCAATGTGTCTCTGTATTCTTGCCTTAGTTTTCCAGCATGCAAGTCTCATATTTTCTGCACTGTATTGCCATCTGTGCCTCCACCATATTTTTTTGACATTATCATAAGTGGCATGATATTGGGGGGGGGGGATGTATTGAACATGTGTATGTTGATTTTATCTACAGATTTGTTTGAAACAGTTCCCATTCTAAGAAGAATTTAGTGAGATTTTACCATAAATTTATGTAGGTCTTTGTGTAAAGTACCATTATTCTTGTGTGATTTTTATCAAACTAGAATATTCTTGGAAGATGTATGAAAAATTCTGAAAATATCAAGTGTCATGAAAATCCATTCCATGAAAGCCAAGTAATTCCATGCATGCAGACAGACAGGCAGACACTGTGAAGGCATTGATTGCTTTCCACAATTTTGCGAACATGGGTTGTAACAAGTACAGTGATTACATTTCAGCAGTTTTAGCGTGTAAGCATTTGAAGAGTTGTTAGGTACTTTTCATTCCTTTATTTATAAACTGTTTTTCAGGAACTGCTGATAGTGTGAGGTGGAAAAATGACTGAATGATACATTGGTCAGAATTAGGAAGAATGCAGTTGTGGGCTATTTTTATTTTGTACCACTGAAGCATTTTCCTAGATACTGTTTGAAGACTGCGCCAGTTACAGACATGTCCAGTATGTTACTGTTCTTTTTTAATTTGCCATTTAATAAAAAAGGGAAACAGTTATGTGCATGTGAAAAACTTTCTGTTAATGACTTGACTGGCACTACCACATTTTTTCCTGCCGGCTGTAGCATTTCATTTATTCATAGCAAAATTTAGTTAACACATGTAAAGTGGCTGTTCACGTCTGTACTGAGAAAAAAAAAATTCACATATGTTAATATACAATTATCTGATACTGTTGTACATAAACTATACTTTGGCATGGAGGTCTGCTATAACAATGTTGTTTTTCTTAGCCCCTCCAGGCAAATGGCAGGGTACTACAAGAAATTAGACGACGACTACTTCCTAAAGTCCGTGTGCACTTTGTGGACCTGACATTGTGTGAATTAAGATCGTATTTACAAAAGCAACAAGAAGCGTTCTGTAACATTAAATAAAATCAGAAGAATCATTAGTTGAAGCAGGTTTTGTACTGGCCAGTTAAATTGCAACCAACTTGAAATCCATTGCAGAAGAAGCTACAGTTGTTTTCAAGTCTCATTGAAACAGCTGCAGTGATCTAGCCAGAGAAAGTACAAAAATTCAAAAATGAAAACCAAAGTACAGTAGAAACACATTGGCTGAACATGTTAAGTGGCTTAGCCAGTGATGTGTGGAATAAGTTGAAGATGAGTAGAAAAGTGTTTAAGCCTACTGGATAGCAGTGGACGAGAGCAGTGATGTTCAAGATACTGATCACCTTACATTTGTTCACGGTTGTAACTCAGATATTGTTATAACTGACAGACTTTTGAAATGAATTCCTACATATGCATGGAACTACAAATGGAGAAGATATTTTCTTTGAGACAGTTTATTTAAAAATATGGACTTCCACTTCACATACTTGAGCACATTGTGAGTGACAGCTTCTGTTATGTCAGGTATTAAAAATAGCCTTGTGGGAAAAATGAATATCTCTGTAGCAACTTTTATCATACACCAAGAGAACTTGTGTGAAAATAGACTGATCGCATTTTGAAAAGAGTTTGTTGATCATTAACTTTCTTCATGCCCATGGATTATATATTATCATCAATGTTTTGCTTGACACTTTTATTCTCAGTATTGACATTGAATGTAGAAATGTGTCATATTACACTGAAGTTTACTGGTTATTGTGCCAGAAGGTGATAGAAGTATTTTATGAATTTATAGGTGAAATTACTTTACTTTTTTTAAATGTAGCAACGAAATTTTAGCCATATAAAAAGAAAGCTGCAGCAACATGGGGATCTGGCATTTTTATGTGATAATACAAAGCACCTGTAAGAGGGAAGTGTGGAACAACAAAGAGAGAATCATCATCATGATTGTATGAGAGTGTTAAAGATTTTCAGATATATAGGCTCTGGGAAACACAAACAAAATTGAAAATTTAGTTTATTTTGAAACGTGCAAATAATTTAATTTACAGGAGTTGAATCTACATCACAGTTGCCACTCAGAAAATAATTTGTTGTTGAAAACGGAATTTAAAAATCAATTTTAAGCTTTGTGAAATTATTGTGTTCTTTGAACCACAACCCTGACATATATATAGCATTGATGAATATCCACAAATTGCACTGATGGAATTGCAGTGTGACTCAATGCTAAAAGAACAGTTTAGGAACATATGAATGCCAAGTTGCTTGTCCTCAGGTGAATTTCCAAATTTGTGTGCCAAATATATGGGATGTTTAGTAGCACATATGTGTGAACAATTATATTCATTTGTGAAACGAAACAAGATCTCTAAAATATCAAGATAAACACGTTAGCAGTAAGGAAAGGGGCGTCAACACAAAATATTAAACCTGACAATAAGCTACGTGCGAAAGGAATATGCCAAATTTCTGGAAAATCTGATTAGAGGTGAGATATTCTAGTGGGACCTGATTGGGAAATGGGATTCAAATTTTTAGTTTCGGATGTTGATCTGAAAAGAGTTATTTTACTATGTTACGGTATGGCATGTTATAATATTACATCTCTTATTTTTTAAATTTCTTTTCCAACCCCAAATCTCGTAGCTCACTGCAGCTAGAACGCACAATGGCCTTGTACCAGCCATTGGGAAACTGCGAGTTAACTACGTGTACGTCGTAAACGCAGTGCCCAGTTTAGTGTTGGGCGATGAATATGAATTTAAGCGACATATCGAATGTTGCGGATGATCGATAATTTTCTCGATGTGCAAACCGAAGCCGGAGTACCGATCGTAATAGGTCTTATCCGTGATCGTCAATGTCTTGTATTTTGGAGCGCAATACGGATTGTGTTTTGTTGCTTCGTTTCTAGTCATTTTCGTATGATTTGCTGTTTGTGTCACATATTTATAATAGGGACCTGTTTATTAATTATATTTTGATGTAGAATTACATCTTTAAGATCGGTTAGATGGGGGGTCGTGCGGCTAAAACTGTGACGTCACAGCGAGAGATTCTGAGCGACATTCCAAGATGGCGGCTATGTAACGAC
>Ga0209628_10000736_pt1 | contig 20402 bp, 15 predicted proteins | sample TergutCu122P4_FD_187285 | JGI IMG/M metagenome (GOLD analysis project Ga0209628, IMG submission 187285) | Cubitermes ugandensis P4 segment gut microbial communities from Kakamega Forest, Kenya - Cu122 P4 (SPAdes) (version 2) | ecosystem: Host-associated > Arthropoda: Insects > Digestive system...
TAACAACGATTGTCCACGTTGCGAGTCTCGTATCACGTCTTTCTGTTGCGGTGTGAAATTAGCACCGTTCGACGGAGTGGATGAACTGAAGCCCATTTTATCGAATTTTATCAATTCGAACCGCACCACAGTAAACGGTTGATCCAAAATACCATCGTCGATAGCAGCGCTTAAAGCCTCTACAGCCACCAATGCGGCTTTTGCAATGGGTCTGCTGCCTTTATAGCGGGCTTTGTTTCCGTCCGGATCGGTGATGTTCATATAGGGCGTCGGGTCGGGCAAAGGTCGTACGCGAAACGATGTTTCCGCCATTTTCAGCGATTGACTGCTGCCGTTCATTCGCGCGGTTACGGTAATAACGGCATCCGAGCCCAGACTGGGTTTTGCCACCCAAATACCGTTTCCTTTTTGCGTCAATGTGCCGTTGGAAATGGTTGCCGAAACATTCTGGTTGGGTACTCCCGGCGCTGCAATCCGTATTTCATTCTCAATACCGGCATACAACACGTTCATTAATACCGGGGCCACAGTTGCACTCGGTTCTACCACGAAATATTCTGTCGAAAAAGGTCGGGTAATAAACGACCCGTCGCTCTGAGGCATTTCAACATAACCTTTTACTTGAAAGGTTCCCGTTGCGCCGGCACCGGTTACATAACGTCCGTTGGCATCTTCCGGCAATTGTTTGTTGTTGACAAAAATGCGGGGACGTTGAGTAGAGTCTTGAGCCAAAACACCAATATTTGCTCGGTAAGAACCGCCTCGCATCACGATTTGCGTTTCCGGAATGACATAAGCGTCAATTGTATTAACACGAAAATCTTTTAAGTCGATATTCTTTACTAAATCGCCCAATACGGCGCCTTCGGCATCGCGGACATCTTTCTGTATCTTGGTCAGCAAGGTAATCGCCGCCGCCACAGGCATTCTCCAGAACATGGATTCTTCCCAACTTTGTTTATTGGCTTTTGCCTTGTCGGAAGGTTCCGTACTTAAATTGTTCAAGACAATATTTTTGATAGACGGATCATTGACCATCGGCGTAATAAACTCGCGGTAAGCGTCGATATTGGATTTCAGTTTGACGGCATCGTCTTTCCCGCGTTCAAACATCACATCGTAAGCCGCATTTAGATCGTCGGGTCGTTTGAGATGTTCGGGATCGCCGTTTTTACCATCGGCTTTTTGTACAATACGTTCTTTGAGATCCTGAATATAATTAAACAGGGTATCGGATTTTGCTTTTACACTATCTCCTTTTTCATACCACGCTCGTGTTTTATCGGGGTTGGCGTCGAAAAAACCATACAAATCACCGAAAATTTGTTCATTGCGTTCGGTGGATACTTTGACGGAGCGAAGCAAACTTTCTTCCACCAATTCAAAACCATCCAATACTTCCGTAGAAACATTGAGGGCAAGCATTCCGATGAACACTATATACATCATATTGATCATCTTCTGCCTCGGTGAGTTCGGACTGTTTACTGCCATATTTTTTTATTTACCTTTTATTTATTTATGATTATGGCGTCGGATTGGGATTGAATCCGGAAGGAGGATTAGGATTAAAACCGGCAGGATTGGGATTGTAAGTTGCAGGACCTCCTCCATACATATTCATCGTCATCGCATTCAACAGGCGATTATATACGCCGTTGAGTGCATGGATTTGTTGCGTCATTTTTTCGGTCTCGCTGCGGAAAATCGAACTGTCCATTACCGAGCCTTCATACATCTCTTTGATGCGTATCAAACCGGCATTGATTCGGGCAATGGATTCAAGTTGTTCGCCAACGCTCCTCATTTGGATCTCGTAAATGGAACTCAATCCCTCAATATTCCGATTCAAAGCCTCCATCTGTTCGATATAGCCGCGCGAAGATGATCCTAAATCATCAGCATTGTTAGCAATATTCTGATAGGAATCCATCAATACGTCCGACATCTTCGACAATTGGTCGGCAGCTGCAGCCATTTTCTTAATGCTTTCCGACAGCACACCTGTTTCTTCTTCCGAAATATTGACAGCGCTGGGAATACCGAACGACTGCATCACCTGACCGGAAGTCATATTTTCGACCATCTCCGAAGTTGAACGTGAACCTCCGTAACCGCCACCACCGCCATTGATGATGACTGTGCCGCCGCTGCCCGAAACCGTACCGCCCGAAACGCCATTTCCACCGCCGCCAAATACCGGACGATCGCCGACATCACTCGTATCCAATACGGGAAATACGAGATCCCACGACCAATCTTTTATCGGACGATCGAAAGCGGAAATCGTAAATACAAGTACCTCTGTAATTAAACCGACGTACAACAGCGTATTACCAAGCCCATTCGGCCAATGCATTAATTTTGCTAATACACCGAGGATAACAAGGGCGGCTCCCAAACTGTAAAAAATTTGAAAAAAACGCTTCCCTTGCTCGCCGGAAAGGAATTTTTCAATTATATTCTGATATTTTCTCTTAATGCCCATAAGGTAAATTAAAATTAAAAATTAAAAGTGATTATTTTTTTGTGGTTCCGACTTGTGTTCTGACACAACGGAAACCGATATAAGAGCGTTGTTCGTTTTGATATTCAAACGACCGCATATCCGCCCGAACGAATTGGGCTACATCTTTCCACGATCCGCCGCGGACAACTTTTTTCTTCGAGGCGTAAGGATCTTCTTTTGCTGCATTGTAATAATATTGCGGGTTGATGTCGTTCATGATTTCCGGACCCGATTCCAAAAAAGCCGTTGAAGTCCATTCCGCCACATTACCTGCCATATCATACAAGCCAAATTCGTTGGGAGCGAAAGAGCCTACTCGCGAAGTAGTCAAATGTCCGTCTTGCGTATAATTCCCTTCGCCCGGTTTGAAATTGGCTAAAAAACAGCCCTTATCGCCCACCGGAGAGTCCTGTCGCCAGGGATAAATGTTTTCTGTTTTTCCGCCTCGTGCCGCATATTCAAATTCGGCTTCAGTGGGTAAACGATAGGGTTCGATCTGCACAGATCGGTTAGTGCCCCCCAACGAACGCCGGAGCATATCGGTTCGCCATACGGCAAACGCAGTAGCCTGTTCCCACGAAACACCTACTATAGGATAGTCGTCGTAAGCCGGATGATTGAAATACATACGCATATAAGGCTCGTTGTAGGAATTATTGAAATCGTTGACCCAAACCGATTCGTCGGGATAGATGTTAATAATGTAGGTATTCAGAAAATCCCACTCGCTGCTCAATGGGCGCGTAATGGTTTCGTTTATCACCTTTCCGTCTTCGGTAATATAAGCCGTATCTTTGGAAATCATGATCACTTCGTTCGGATCTGTCTTGATATCGGTATTATACACCCGGCGGTCGGGATTCAAACGGTTTCGCCGCAAAGCCGCTTGAGTAGCATCGTAAACAGAGTAACGATAATACATTTGTTCCGGGTCTAAACGGGTTTCACCGGTAACCGGATGTTTGCGATTAACACTATTAATGGCTAATAATTCTTCTTCGGTAGCCTTGCGTTCCGTAGGAATCGGGCGCTTCCAATCCAAAATCGGCTGGTCGAGCGGATCGCCATTCTTGTCCTCTTCGATTTTAAACAACTCGTTGCCGCCATAAGCAGGATCGTACAAACGTTCACGAATGATGGAATCGCGCACCCAATAAACAAACTGGCGATATTTTGCATTGGTAATTTCGGTTGCATCCATCCAAAAATTGTCGATGGAAATGCCTTTGGGATTTTGGTGAATTCCCCAAATCGAATCATTTTTAGGCGGTCCCATTTCGAAAGAACCTCGCTTAATAAGCACCATCCCATAAGGATTGGGCTCGCTCCACGCCATAGCGCCGACACCGGTCAGTTCGCCGCTATCGCCGATCGAACGTCCGCAAGAGGCTAAAATCAGAACATAAACGACTGTCATTCCATATTTGACACTCCAATTGATTTTTTTCATCTTACATATTATAATTATAATATTCTTACACTTTTGTGTTTACTTTTCGAACCTTTTCCAAAATTCATATCTATCACATACTTGATAAACAGTTCATGACTGCCGGAAGTAGTCCGTATTAAATTGGAAAAAACCGGCACATCGTAGGCATAACCCACTTCCAACATTTTGAATTGACCTCCCAGCATGACAACCATCGACTCTCCTTTGCGCCAGGAAAGTCCGCCCCAGAACATTTTATTATAAACCATTCGCAATGAAACATCTACTTGGGTTTGTCGCAACATTCCTTTCAGAGTGTTGGGTTCTGTGGCTACCACTAACGAATCTTTATCAATATACAAAGAACTCATGTCCGTCATCTTCAGCAAAACCGATGGCCGTAACTCTAATAACGGATTATTTAATTGGATATTGCATCCTGCTGTAAAATAATACGAACGGGGAATTTCCCGTACATAATTATTGCTCAAAATTAAGGTAGGCGACAAGAGATGTGTGGCCGAAAGTCCTACATACCAGCGTTTCAGACTGTCGGTATAATAAATGCCGAAAGCGGCATCAATAGAATGTCCTTCCACAAGGGTGGTAGGAATAACCGGATCAATCGGATTATGATCATCATCGTCGGGAATTTCAATTTTTGTACCGTCGAAACTGTCGGTAATATACCCACCTTGCAAGCCGATACCCAGACTGCCTTTAAACAACTTTATTTTAAATGCAAATTGACCGGAAATCAGGGTAGATCGAAAAACTCCTATTTGGTCGTTGTACATAGAAACGCCTACGCCATGTATTCTGCCCATAAGCGGTAATGGCATCTCTCCCAATACCATACCGGATTTTGGAGCGTTTTCTATTCCCAGCCATTGCATTCGGTAAAGACCGGTCAGTTCCAATCGCCCCGATTGTCCGGCGTAGCCCGGATTATAATAATTCGGTGCCGCCCAATAATTACTTAATTGCGTATCTAATTGCGCCCGAACAGATTGTCCGACCAACAACAACAGGAAAAAATATATGTAAAATATTTTTCTCACAATAGTATTATAACGAAAGAAATGTGAAATAATTGTAAGAGAGATGATACCTCTCCCTTAACGCCGTTCTTTTTGCACATATTTTGTGCTTTTGTGCATTTTTTCTACATTTTCTTGGTTTACTGTCCAAAAAACCGTACTTTTGTCCCGTATTTGTTAAACAAGACAAAAGATAATAACACATGAGTTTAAAAATTATTGTATTGGCAAAGCAAGTACCGGATACACGGAACGTAGGCAAGGACGCTATGAAAGAAGATGGCACCGTCAACCGAGCCGCCCTGCCCGCTATTTTTAATCCGGAAGACTTGAACGCCTTAGAACAGGCGCTTCGCCTGAAAGAACAGCATCCCGATTCGACAATTACCTTATTAACCATGGGACCTCCCCGCGCTGCAGATATTATTCGTGAAGGATTGTTCCGTGGAGCCGACAACGGTTATTTGTTGACCGACCGCGCTTTTGCAGGTGCAGATACGCTGGCAACCAGTTATGCTTTGAGCATGGCTATTCGAAAAATCGGCGATTTCGACTTGATTATTTCCGGTCGTCAGGCAATCGACGGCGATACAGCGCAGGTAGGACCGCAAGTCGCTGAAAAATTGGGTATCCCGCAAATCACATACACCGAAGAAATTCAATCGATCGAAAATGGCAAGATTACCGTAAAACGCCGCTTGGAACGAGGAGTAGAACAAGTGGAAGGACGATTGCCGCTTTTGGTAACCGTCAATGGTTCGGCAGCTGATTGCCGCCCGCGAAATGCCAAACTCTTTCAAAAATACAAACACGCTAAAACGCCGTCCGAAAAACAAGCCGCCGATGGTAACTACACAAATCTGTGTAACACCCGTCCTTACTTGAATTTGGAAGAGTGGAATGTGTCTCATGTCAATGCCGATGTGCAGCAATGCGGACTTTCCGGGTCACCCACCAAAGTAAAGAAAATCGAAAGCGTTGTTTTTCAGGCAAAAGAGAGTAAGACGCTGGATGCTTCCGATGAACAAATCGAAGAACTGATGGTCGAACTAATCACAAATCACACCCTTGGATAATTATGGATAATTTATTTGTATATCTCGAAATAGAAAACGGCAAAGTGGAAGACGTCAGTTTGGAATTGCTAACCAAAGGCCGCTCGCTGGCTAATCAATTGAAATGCCAATTGGAAGCGGTGGCCATCGGAAACGGATTGGATAAAATTGGTGAACAGGTGTTTCCCTACGGCGTAGATGTATTGCATCTTTTCGACGATGCGAGTCTGTATCCTTACACTTCATTGCCCCATACGTCTATATTGGTCAATCTTTTCAAAAAAGAAAAACCGCAAATCGCATTGATGGGAGCCACAAGTATCGGTCGCGATTTAGGCCCGCGTGTTTCATCGGCTTTGTCCAGTGGTTTGACTGCCGACTGTACTTCATTAGAAATTGGCGACCACGAAGAAAAAAAAGAAGGGAAAGTCTATACCAATCTTTTATATCAGATTCGTCCCGCTTTCGGGGGAAACATTGTGGCGACGATTATCAACCCCGACAATCGCCCGCAAATGGCAACCGTGCGCGAAGGAGTGATGAAAAAAGAAATTTATGACGCTAACCATAAAGGGAAAGCCGTCACACATGATGTGAAAAATTACGTTTCCGATGCAGATTTCGTTGTTAACGTTATTGAGCGACATATTGAAGCCTCCAAAGTTAATATCAAAAACAGTCCCATTATCGTAGCCGGCGGTTACGGTATGGGGTCGAAAGAAGGGTTTGACTTGTTACACGACTTAGCAAATACAATTGGCGCAGAAGTTGGAGGCTCTCGTGCTGCTGTCGATGCCGGTTTTTGCGAACATGAACGGCAAATCGGACAAACCGGTGTAACCGTGCGTCCCAAACTCTATATTGCTTGCGGCATTTCCGGACAAATCCAGCACATTGCCGGTATGCAGGAATCGGCGATGATTATCGCCATCAACAACGACCCAAGCGCACCCATCAACTCCATTGCCGACTATGTGATTACCGGCGATGTGGAAACCGTTGTCCCGAAAATGATTAAGTATTATAAAAAGAACAGCAAATAGATTTATCGGTAATTTTACCGATATTTCCGTTTTATCGGTAAATTTACCGATAAGTAGTTGTTAAGACATTATTATCTCACTTAAAATAAAAAACATGCAAATTACTTTCGATTTTGATATGGATGATTATGCTGCGTTTCAGCATCATTATAGAATGACGGCGCCGGCTTCTAAAAGAAGTTTTTATATTTTTCTTGGTATTGCTTTGATTTTTCCTGTTGTTATGATTGTTATTAATTGCATATTTTTATCAAACGGGTTTAATTTTGACGATATTTTGTTTCCTCTACTTTGGTTGTTTTTCTTTGGGTCATGGTTATGGTATAGTCGCAGTAAAATGGCCGCTAAAAGAAATGTTAAAATTTTGATAAAAAAAGACAAAGACAATTCGCAAGTATTGGGAGAGCGGACATTCCTGTTTGAAAACGATTATTTTATTGTCAAAACAATTCAATCGGAAATTAAATCAGATTGGTTGGTAATCCGAAAAGTGGATGAAACGCCATATTATTTTTTTATCTATGTGAGTAATTTTTCGGCTTATGTTATTCCGAAATGCAAAATAGAATCGCAAGTACAAGACTTGCAAGAAATTTTGCATCAACATATTCCGCAAGAAAAATATAAATTATGCAAAAAATAAAAAAGTTATGACAGGCAGTACAACAAATTTTTATTCAGACAACCCCGCATTAAAGCACCACTTGCACCATCCGTTGATGAAACGCATTGTGGAGTTAAAAGAACGGAATTTTACCGATGCCGCTACTTACGATTATGCTCCAGTAGATTTTGAAGACTCTATGGACAGTTACGAGAAAGTGTTGGAAATTGCCGGCGAAGTTATCGGTGAAGTGGTAGCGCCCAATGCGGAAGAAGTGGATGCACAAGGTCCGAAAGTAGTTAATAATCGTGTCATTTACGCTTCCGGAACAGTAGAAAACCTCAAAGCCACTACACAAGCCGGTTTGATGGGACTTTCCATGCCGCGCCGCTACAACGGATTGAACTTTCCGATGGTAGCCTTTATCATGGCTTCGGAGATGGCTGCCCGCGCCGATGCCGGTTTCTGCAACCTTTGGGCATTGCAAGACTGTGCGGAAACGCTGTACGAATTTGGTAACGAAGAGCAACGACAAAAATACATCCCTCGTGTATGTGCCGGCGAAACCATGTCGATGGACTTGACCGAACCCGATGCCGGTTCCGACCTCCAAGCCGTAATGTTAAAAGCCACTTACGACGAAAAGGAAGATTGCTGGCGGCTGAATGGTGTGAAACGTTTCATTACCAACGGCGATGCCGATATTCATTTGGTTTTAGCCCGTTCGGAAGAAGGGACAACAGACGGTCGTGGATTGTCGATGTTTATTTACGATAAACGTGATGGCAGTGTCAATGTTCGCCGTATTGAAAACAAAATGGGAATCAAAGGGTCGCCCACCTGCGAATTGACTTACAAAAACGCGAAGGCTTATCTTTGCGGTTCACGTAAATTAGGATTGATTCGCTATGTGATGTCGTTGATGAACGGTGCCCGTTTGGGAATTATGGCTCAAGCCACCGGTTTATCCGAAGCGGCTTATCGCGAAGCGATTGCATACGCCAAAGATCGAAGACAATTCGGTAAAGCCATTGTCGAATTTCCACCGGTATATGAAATGATTGCCAACATCAAAGCAAAACTTGACGCCTCCCGTGCCATTCTTTACGAAACTTCCCGTTTTGTAGATGTATATAAAATATTGGAAGACATCGAAAAGGAACGCAAATTGGATGAGGCGGAAAGAGCCGAAATGAAGAAATATAAAAGACTGTCCGATGCCTTTACTCCGCTGGGCAAAGCCATGACTACCGAATACGCCAATCAGAACACCTACGATTGTATTCAAATTCACGGAGGTTCGGGTTTCATGAAGGATTATCCTTGTGAACGCTTGTACCGCGATGCCCGCATCACGAATATTTATGAAGGCACCACGCAATTGCAAGTAGTTGCTGCCATTCGCCACGTCCTGACCGGTACTTATTTGGCACAAATGCAGGAATATCAAGCCGAATCACTTCGTTCCGACTTAAACGGACTTAAAGCCCGATTGGCAAAGATGATGGAAATCTACGAACAATTAGTTCCGGTCGTAGTCGATACAAAAGACAACGAAGCCATTGATTTTCAAGCACGCCGTTTAGTCGAAGCTGCCGGACACATCATTATGGGTTACTTGCTGCTGCTCGACACCAACCGTAATTACGAGGAATTTATCCGGTCGGCTGAAGTATATATTGCCTACGGAGAAGCCGAAGTGCATAAAATACACCATTTTATCCGGAATTTCAATCCGGCGGATTTGGAATATTACAGACAGGTATGAACTTAATTATCGATCAGGGAAATTCGACTGCCAAAGTAGCCTTGTTCGATGGAAATACTTTGGTTAAGGTTTTTTACGCAGAGGCTTTGAGTGAGGAGTTGCTCTCAGGTGTTATTCGGGAGTATCGGCCGGAAGCGGGTATTTTTTGTTCGGTGAAGACTTTAAGGTATTTAAAGGCTTTAAAGACCTTAAAGTTTTTCTTTGAACTGAACCACCACCTGCCCCTGCCGCTGACCGTTGACTACCAAACCCCGCAAACTTTGGGTATGGACCGCCTTGCCGCTGCCGTAGGCGCCGCCGCTCAAAAACCGAATACTCCATTGTTGATTGTTGATATGGGTACGGCTATCACTATCGACTACGTCAGTGCCAAAGGAGTTTATGAAGGCGGAAATATATCTCCGGGTGTCGAATTGCGGTTCAAATCGTTGAATCAGTTTACCGACCAATTGCCCTTAATTAACGAACAGGGCGATGTTCCACACTTGGGATACAATACAGAGACTGCTATTCGTTCGGGGGTTGTCGAAGGAATTGTTCGAGAGATAGACTCTTATATAGACGAATACAAAAAAAAATACAACATTTTTACTTTTTTAACAGGCGGATACGCTTTTTATTTTGAAAGCAAATTAAAAAACACCATCTTTGCAGACGAAAATTTAGTCTTGAAAGGACTGAATGAAATCTTAAATTATCAACAAAAATGAGAGTCATATTCATTTCATTCTTTTTATTGTTTTCTTTCGTTGTTTTCTCTCAGAGCGACAACACCAATTCGCCTTATACGCGTTACGGATATGGAGTATTAGCCGACCAAACCTTTGCATCGCAACGAGGTATGGGTGGGATCGGTTACGGATTACGAAATTCCCAAATGATCAATCCTTTGAATCCGGCATCTTTTTCGGCTGTCGATTCCATGACTTTTATGCTCGATTTCGGATTGAAAGGACAAGCAGCCTTAATGAACGATGGCGTTTTCGGTAAATCTCAGCGATACAACGCAGGATTTGAATACTTGGCTATACAAATCCCGTTGACTAAACGTTTGGGAATGGGAATCGGTATTGAGCCGGTATCTTTTGTCGGCTACCAATACGGCTACCAATCCGATGATACCCTCAAGGCATTCAATGGTAGCGGCGGATTGAGCAAAGTATATTCTACTCTTTCCTACAATCTGTTCGATCGTCTATCGCTGGGTGTTAATGTCGGTTATATGTTCGGTCATATTGTCCACAACGGAACGGTCTCTTTTAGTACTCCCAATACTTATGTAACAGTATATCCTGACTCTTTGATTTTGAGCGGTTTAACTTATGAAGCAGGGTTGCAATATATTCATAAGTTGAACAAAAATTCGGAGTTGGTTTTCGGGGCTGTATATTCCCCGAAAATCACTATGAACGCGAGAGCGAAAAAAAATGCAGCCGTTTACGATCCCGGTACGGGTCAGACAATGAATGATTCGGTCTATTACAACACGCGAGATTCTGTGTTTCAAATGCCTGAAACATACGGAGCAGGCATCACCTATCGTAAAAAGGATAAACTCACTTTGGGCACTGATTTTCAATACCAAAAGTGGGCGGCAGCCAAATTTTTCGACCAAACAGGCAATCTTGTTAACCGCATGAAGATCAACGCGGGCGGCGAGTATATTCCTAATGTAAGAGGAAATAATCTGTTCAGCAGAGTTCGCTACCGTGCAGGAGGCTATTTTGCCAATTCGTATATTGTCGCGAACACCTATGATGGAGGAAGTTCCAAATATAATGAATACGGTCTCAGCGTAGGATTAGGTATTCCTATGCTGGACAGACGTTCTTTTGTCAATGTGGCTTTCGAATATTCGCGCCTTGTGCCTGAAAAGCCGATTTCGATGAGCGAACAATATTTCAAACTCACTCTCAGTTACACATTCAACGAATTGTGGTTCTTCAAACGAAAACTTCAGTAATCGGGATTCTATTGACTTGTGTGCTAATGCTATCCTGTGGTCAGCGTAGTAAGCGTATTGCAACTATTGATGTGGATGCCGAAAATCGCCCCATGCTGCACGGCGAAGACATTTCATCGTTGATTTCCGACTCGGGCGTTACCCGTTTTCGCTTGGAAACAAGGGTGTGGGACGCTTATTCTACGGATACCGGATCCTATTGGCATTTCCCGGAAGGAATTTATGTCGAACAATTCGATTCGCTGTTTCAAGTAAGCGGGTATGTCCGTGCCGATACGGCTTACTATTTTGAGAATACCGGTCGATGGAGGTTAATTAATAACGTGTTGATAAAAAACGTGGAAGAGACCACCTGCGAAACTTCCGAACTATTTTGGAACTCAAGAGAGCCTGCTGCTTCTGTCCATTCGATTTATACCAATAAGTTTGTGAAAATTACCACACCCACCAGAATTATTACAGCCGAAGCTTTAAAATCCAATCAGTCGCTGACTACCTATATTCTTTACGGAAACACTATGGAAACAGAAATTGATGAGGCTAATTCGTCGAAAGAATAATTTTTTCTTTAAATTATGATGTAAAATATCGTAAAACTTCGTACCTTCGTGCGCAATTTTTAAAAACACAAAATAAATAGAATAATCAATGGCAACGTTAGAAAAAATCAGAAGCAAAGCTGTTCTCTTGGTCGTTGTAGTAGGGATCGCTTTGTTTGCATTTATTATCGGAGACTTTTTGAATTCGGGTACCACTTTTTTTCGTCAGAAACAGGAAAATATTGTTACGGTAAACGGTGAAACTCTGAATTATCGCGACTTTCAAGGCAAAGTGGAGAATCGCATCAACGTTTTGAAACAAAACAACAATCGTCCATTTACCGATGATCAACAGAATCAGATTCGGCAAATGGTGCTGAATGAAATAATCAATGATATCCTCTTTTCCGAACAAGCCAGGAAATTGGGGCTTGTTGTCAGCAAAGACGAATGTAAAGATCTGTTGATGGGGAATAATATTTCTCCGATAGTACAACAGAATTTCCGAGATCCGCAAACCGGTCAGTTCGACAGAGCCGCGTTGATGCGGTTTCTTCAGATGATCGAAAGCGACGATTTTGGCGGATACCCTGAAGAATACATTCCTCAGTTGATGCAGCAAAAAAATGCGTGGTTGGAAGTTGAGAAACAAGTTATTCAAGATCAGTTGAGAAGAAAATTCGGCATCTTAGTTGCTTCCGCTATTCTTGTAAACGATTTGGAAGTTAAAGCACAGGTTGAAAATAATCGCACCAGTGTTGATTTCGATTATGTAGCCCAATCACTGTATATGATTCCGGACGAAGAAGTCAGCGTGTCGGATACCGAAATCCAACAATTATACAACGAGCGCAAAAACGGGTTCAAACAGGAAGAAGCAAAAGTAATTAGTTTCATTGCTCATCCGATTGCTCCAAGTCCTGAAGATTATCAAGCAGTAGAAAGCAAACTGACAGCGTTGAAAGAACAATTGATTTTCGGAAATACTGCCGAACTTGTTCAGTTTAATTCGGATATGGATGCTCCATATATAAATGCTTATCGGGCTTACACCGATTTGAATGTTACTCAAAAACAATTGGTAGATGCTAATTCAGTCGGTTTTGTTGAGGGACCGATGTTGATCGGCGACACTTATCATCTGTATAAAATTGAAAGTGAAAAAGTGGCTCCGGATTCTGTAAAATTACATGCACTAATGTTGCCCGCTTTTGAGAGTGAGGAGAAAATGAATCAGTTGACCGATAGTCTTATTCGTGTCGTGAAGACCGGCACTTCTTTTACAGAGATGGCCTCCCAATTAAGTAATGGACAAACCGATGGAGATATCGGTTGGTTCACAGAAGTGATGTTGGTATCGCAAGTGGATGTCCAATTCAAGGACGCTGTGTTTAATGCGCCAATCAATACTCCGGTGGTTGCTAAATCTAACACAGGGTCGTTTTTAATACAGGTTACAGAAAAAACAAAACCGGTAAAAAAATACAAAATCGCCGATATTCAAATACGGGTTACCCCCAGTCAGGAAACAAAAACTCGTTTGTACAACGAGTTGAGTCAATTTATTTCGCTCAATCGTTCGTTAACCGCATTAAAAGAAAATGCGGGTACTGCCGGTTTTAATATCCAAACCGGTGTGGAAGTGACGAAGGAACAGATCAATATCGGCAATATTCAGGGTACACGACAGATCGTTCAGTGGACATTCAATAATAAGAAAGGCGCCATTTCCGATATTTACGAATGTCAGGATCGCGAATATTTTGTAGTGGCGGCTGTAGAAAATGCATTGCCTGCAGGTTTTCGTCCATTGGCTTCTGTTTCCGAATTGTTGAAACGGGAATTGTTGAACAAGAAAAAAGGAGAAAAATTGGCGGCTGATTTGAAATCCAAAAATTTTACCACTTTGGAACAATATGCAGAAGCGATGAATACCATTCCGCAATCGGTTAAGTTTGTTACCTTTGGTACTCCTTTCGTTTCAGGTGGAATCGGGAATGAGCCTATTATAAACGCAAAAGCGCCGTTGGCTCCACTAAGTCAGGTTACCGAACCGTTTGCCGGTAAAAATCGAGTATTTGTCATCGCAGTTACCGATAAACGGGAAGAAGATACATCCGAAGAAATTCAAAGAGAGCAAATTCAGAGACAGAATATGTCGCGTGCTTATCAGTTGGTACAATCGCCCGAGTTGTTGCGGGAAAATGCAAAAATTGTCAATAATTTCAGTCGATTTTTCTAAAAAAGCCGTCGTTTGAATTTATTGGGAAAAACATTAGAAGAACTGAAACAAATCACCGGAGGTTTGGGAATGCCGAAGTTTACGGCAAACCAGATCTCCGGTTGGTTATATAATAAACGAGTGTCTTCTATCGACGAGATGACCAATCTTTCGTTAGTCCATCGCAACTTATTGAAAGAAAATTACACCGTAGGTCGTGCCGGACCGCTTGATTTTCAGACTTCCAACGATGGAACCGTTAAATATCTGTTTGCCACATCCAATGGCAGTTCGGTCGAAACGGTTTATATTCCGGATAAAGAGCGAGGAACGCTTTGCGTATCTTCGCAAGTGGGTTGTAAAATGAATTGCCTGTTTTGTATGACCGGTAAACAGGGATTTTTCGGTCAACTGACTGCCTGCGATATGCTCAATCAGATACTGTCTGTTCCCGAAAGCGAGAACATTACCAATGTGGTTTTTATGGGAATGGGGGAGCCGTTAGACAATCCGGATGAACTGTTCAAAACGTTAAATATTCTGACTTCCGATTACGGATTCGGATGGAGTCCAAAGCGGATTACCGTTTCTACGATTGGTATTCTTCCTGCATTGAAACGTTTTTTAGAAGAAACCGAAGTGCATTTGGCAGTGAGTTTACACTCGCCTTTCCCCGATGAACGTCTTTCGTTAATGCCTGCCGAAAAAGCCTGGCCGATGACAGAAGTGTTAGAGTTGATTCGCGGGTACGATTTTTCCCATCAACGACGTGTCTCGTTCGAGTACATCTGCTTCGGCGGATTGAATGATGATATCCGGCATGCTACGGCTTTGGCAAAACTATTGAGCGATATTCCCTGCCGTGTAAACCTGATAAAATATCATGCTTTACCGGATGTTTCTTTGTCGTCTTCCCATTACAAAGAAATGATAGCTTTTCGCGATTATTTAAACTCCAAAGGACTCATTGCTACGATTCGGGCTTCGCGAGGAGAAGATATTTTAGCGGCTTGCGGGATGCTCCGAATGTGTTCACGTTAAGGTTACAATATAAATTCTAACAGCAAGAATTGAAAAACTTACCTTGTTGCGGAGGAGGATGCCGCGCCGCATCGGAACAGGTTTACAATACCTTTGCCAAAGCAGACCCCGTGCTCGTCATCTAAAAACTATGGGATTCAATTTTCAATTCAAACCAAAACCTGCTCCCTTTCCCCACTTCGCTTTCCACATGCAGGATGGCGCCGTGTTTTTCGAGAAATTCCTTGCATACGATTAACCCCAGTCCGCTTCCACATTCGCCGGCTGTGCCGGGGCGCGATTGCGGTGTATCTATGCAGAAAAGATTGCGGATTTGATCTTCGCTCATACCGGTGCCGGTATCGGCAATCAAAACGGTATATTTTGTGGGGGACGCGCCAACCGCGCCCGTACATGCGGAAATCTCCAATGTTACCGTACCGCCGGTTGCAGTAAATTTGATGGCGTTAGCCAGCAGGTTGCGGACAACGGTCGAAAGCATATTGGCATCGCCCGTAACAAGCACATTGTCGGGAATGTCTGCAACGAAGGTAATGCCTTTATATTCTGCCATGTTGCGCAGCAGGGCAATGTCGGAATGCAGCCGCGACGAAAGGCTGAACACGCCGGGCGTAAAGCCTATCCGTCCGGTTTGGAGTTGCGCCCAGCCAAGCAGGTTATAGACCAACTCCGTTTGTTCTTCAGTCGCTTTCAGCAGTCCGGTATGGTATTCAGCCAACCGGTCGGCATCCCATGAGCGGGAATTGGCGACAAGCAGTCGCAAAGCATCGCGTTGTGCAAGGACTGGATTTTTCAAGTCGTGCGAAATGATGTTGAAAAACTTGTCTTTGGTAGCATTTATTTCGGCAAGCGCATCGTTGCGTTCTGTCAGGGCGCGGTTGCGGCGGATGCGCAGGCGAAGCATATACCACAACAGGGCGAGAATCACTAACGATAAGGCTATACCACTCACCAAAAATCCTCGTTGCAGGTTTTGACTTTTGATGATTTGTTTTTGATTTTCGATTTCGAGTTCTTTTTTGGCGGTTTCGTATTTGGCGGCCATTTCGGTAACGGCATGAACAGATGTTTCTAATGCCATTACTTGGTCAACCTTCTCTCTTTCAATCTCATAACGTATATTATCCAGATATTTATGCTGTGCAAGCGACAATTCGGCTAATAAAAAATAGCATGTTCTTTGATATTCCAGATTCTCATGCTTAATAGCAAATTCAAGTGCCTGCAAAATATCTTTTTCTGCTTTTGCAAAATTACCTTTCATCTTTTCTAATTGACCAAGCATCCCCATGTATAAAAAATCAAAATACATATTATCTACACTTCCAAAAATTTCCAACACTTTGTTCAAATACATTTCATATTTGTTCAAATCAAAAAGTTGCCGGTAATTGTCTGCTAATTGCAGGCAAATATATTCCATCGAATAAATATCGTTCTGTTCTACACAAATTGCCAATGCCTTCTCATAATACTCATTTCCTTTTTCATATTGGTATGACATAGAATATGCCGTCGCTAAAATGGACAGGTTAAATTGATTTTCGCCGGTTAAAACAAGGGCTTTTTCGCCATATTCTATGGCTTTTTCAAGCAAATAGATGTTACGATATAATTCCGACATGCTTATATAAATATTCCCAAGTTTTGCAGAATTGTTTGTTCTTTCGAAGATAGACACTGCCTCCATATAATAATTTAAAGCCGTTTCAAACCATCCTTTAGTTTTGTAAGTTTCACCTGTGTAGAAGTACAATTCTTCAAGCCATCCTTCATCGTTTTCTTTCTTTGCCAATTCAAGCGCCGGAGCGAGTATCACAAGCGCCGAATCTAACAAACCTTCTCTACAGAGCATCACTGAAAAGTAAGAAGCAAACATATAACGTCCTTTATTCCAATCCAACTGCTCACTTAAATTTTTCAATTTCCAATGATATTCTTTCGTTTTTTCCATGTTCTTATTCTCATATATATGGGCAATTTGGTCATATAATTTTACAAGGTTTGTATCTCGTTTAGCAACTGCCGCCAACTGCAATAAACTATCCAACCGTGCATTGCCGGTTGGCACAAAAAGCGAATCGGCAACAACAGCAGTTTTCACAGGCTGTTCGTTGTTGTTGCGCTGAGAATGGCAGGCGACGGCAAGCAGCAAGAATATCAATTGAAAAATGATTCCATGTTTCATCGCATACTGCACCATCTCTAATTTGGAATGAATACCAAGTTTTTGGAAAATATTCTTTTTATGCGTATTGACTGTATTGTGGCTGATGCCTAATTTTGCAGCTATTTCTTTAAATATCAATCCCTTGCTGCAAAGTGTTATGATTTCGCGCTCGCGTTCGGAAAACTCGTTGGTAACGGCGACGGTTTTCTTTTTCGACACATACAAATCGAAGATAATAGCGGCTATATCGCGTCCGAAATATTCCACACCGCTTACCACCGAGCGTATGGCTTCGGCAAGTTCGTTGTGGTCGCCGTTGCGCTTGCTGATAAAGCCGTGTATGCCGGCTTCTATCATTGCCTGTATGGTTTCGGCGGTGTTTTCTGCCGAAACGGCAAGGACTTTCACTTCGGGATATTCGCGGCACAGCCGTCTCGCCACTTCAACACCCCACATATCGGGCAGGTTGATGTCTAACAGCACCACTTCGGCAGGTGTTGAGGCAAGCACACAAAACAGTTCTTCGCCGCAGGAGGCTTCACCGGCAATACACAAGTCGGGATGACCGGTTTCGAAAGCGGCTTTCAAACTCGTGCGGAAAAATCGGTGGTCGTCAACGATAATAATGCGAATCATTTTCAATTACGAATTACGAATTACGGACTTGATGATGCAAATATACATGAAATATTTATTATGGCGAAATTAATTCGTAATTGCCCCCTCACCCAAAAAGGTGACCCCAGCCTCACCAAAAAAGGTGTTGTGCAGAATTATTGCAAGGAATAATTTTGTAGCGTAAAAATGAATTGAGAATTTGACAATAGTGAAAAACAATATAGAAAAAAAAGATGATTATCATTATTGCCTTCACAAGTGGCTGTTTTACAGTGAAATGCTGGCAGAGCAATGCAATACTTGGCTTTCGGCCGAAGAAGGAAATGAAAACATGATGCAGCATATCAGGGAAAGTGGAAAATTAATAATTAATAAACATTGTCTAACTTAAAAATATAAATCGTATGAAACAGAAAGTATTAATTCTATTCGCCGCAATCTTATTTGCAGCAACGGCAAATGCACAGGACGAAACGATGTACATTATGCAAAACGGCAAAGTAACCGTAATAGACGTTTCGAATGTTGACAGCATTACCTTTTACAACCCCAACCCTTCGACCATTGACAAGGGCGTAGTGATTAACGGAGTACGCTGGGCAACACGCAACTTGGATGTGGGCGGCAAGTTTGTAGCAAATCCCACGGACTACGGCGCACTCTACCAATGGGGGCGTAAGGCAGACGGACACGAAAGCCGCACAAGCCCACGCTACCCAAGCGACGACACAAGTTCTGAAAACGGCACCGTAAGCGGAACAGCCTTAGACGCCAACGGACAGGTAAAAACTACCCACGCCGCTTACGGCAGGTTTATAAAAACCAATGCCACGCCTTACGATTGGCGCTCTCCGCAAGACGCCGCCCTATGGAATGCAGGTACCGAAACCACTCCCGTAAAAACAGCCAACGACCCTTGCCCTGCCGGCTGGCGACTGCCTACAAAGACAGAACTTGAAAGTTTGGGCGCCGGAACGTGGCAATCTTCTCCTGCCGGTCGTAAGTTCGGCAGTGGCGATAATACGCTCTTCCTGCCTGCAGCAGGCTACCGCTTCAACGACGGTACGCTCTACATCGCGGGCTCGAACGGCTACTATTGGAGTAGTGCGGTGGGCGGCAGTAACAACTCGTACTACCTGGTCTTCAACAGCGGCAACGCGTATCTGGACCTCAGCTACCGCTACGTCGGGTTCTCTTGTCGTTGTGTCGCAGAATAAATTCGATTTATTCGGATATTTACAGACTATTTAATTTGACATTTTTTTGTCTTTTTATTCGACATATTCAAGATATTCGACTATTTGGGCGATTTTTATTACAAACATTTAAAAAAAATATTTATGAAGAAAACAATTTTAAATATACTGTTCTTGGCAATATTGGTATTGCCTGCGGGTGCGGCAAATCCTAAGGCGCTGTTGATAAAGGGCAATAAGCCGCACGGCGAATTGTTGAGTAACGTCCGGTCTATTAAGTTTTCAACAGGAAATTTGATGTTGAAAACCGTTACCGCCGAAACATCATTTGCCATTAACGGGATTGCTAGGATAAATTTTGGCGAACTCCCTGTCTGCGAAATCGGCACAGCAACATATTCAACGCTCGAAGCCGCCTTAATTGCCGTAAAAGACGGCGAAACGATAAAACTGTTGGCAGATATTCTGTTCGACGCAGCCGCCTACGACCAGGGGCTGGGTATAGGCAATAACATCACTTTCGACCTCAACGGAAAAACATTGGATGTTGTTTCCGATTTTGAGGCAGCCGTATGGGTTACAGGCAGCAATGCCTCGCTCAACCTGCTCGACCCTGCCAACGGCGCCTTTAATGCAATCGGCATAGGCGGCGGTATAGCCACTTTCTTGGGCGCAAAAGCCACAGTTACCAACGCCGTTGCTACCGAAACGGACGCTGCGGCGTATGCAGGCGCAGGCTCGCAAACCACCGTTACAGCCAATGTTACCTCCGCCGATTGCGGCGTATATGCCAACGGTGGCACAGTTGTGGTAGGAGGCAATGTGCTTATTACAGAAGTGAAGGGCTGCGGCGTTTTTGCTATCGATGGCGGTACTGTAACTATCGGCGGCGCTGTAACAGTGCCTGCGGGTGCAACCTATATCAAGTTCGGCACTACGGTTAAAACCCCCACCGACAACACCGTTCCCACCACCAAAGCGGGTTATCTTACCTACACCGACGGCACAAGCACGGTTTGGGTAAAAGACGGCGGCACAGGCATTTCCACCGCATCCATTTCCGACACCGCCGCCATTACCGGCTATTGCGACCTGCTCGGCAGGAAACTGCAAACCGAGCCAACAAAAGGAATTTACATTATTCTTTATGACAATGGTATGGTAAAGAAGGTGGTAAAATAGTCTTATTAAAATCACGGTTCA
>Ga0209628_10000737_pt1 | contig 20386 bp, 17 predicted proteins | sample TergutCu122P4_FD_187285 | JGI IMG/M metagenome (GOLD analysis project Ga0209628, IMG submission 187285) | Cubitermes ugandensis P4 segment gut microbial communities from Kakamega Forest, Kenya - Cu122 P4 (SPAdes) (version 2) | ecosystem: Host-associated > Arthropoda: Insects > Digestive system...
CGCTCAAATATCGTTATTTTGAAGGGGGGTAGGTATTTGGAATTTGAAAAATTAATTTTCAACAAATTAATTTTCAAAAACTTATAAATGAAAAATAACAAAAATTTAGTTTAACCGTTTATTAATGAAAAACTATGATTCTGAACGAGAAACATAAATCCATCGCACGCCTATTTGATGCAGAATTTTGGGGTAATTTTCGTTAAAGGGTCGCATTGACAAAGTCAGGTGAAACTGATGGTCGGTTGGATGTCGGAAATTTTTCTTATTTTGCGCATATCTTTTTGGTTTAGTTACCCCGATTTCAGTGCTCAAACCTTATTTTCGGAGTAATGCGCAAAGATACAAAAAATTCCAACATATTCATTGTGAATTTGTTGGAATTGATTTTTTATTTACTGAATGTCCCTAAAGTGATTATGGTTTCACCACTTTTTTCATCACCGCACCATCTTCGGTAATTATCTTTCCTCACGATTACATCAATAATTAATCAATTATTCTCGCCATTGTTGCGCTTCACAATCATCGCCGTGCCCATTCCGCCGCCGATGCAAAGTGCAGCCAATCCGTAGGTTTTATTTTCTGCGATTAGCTCATGTATTAAAGTAACTAAAATACGGTTTCCTGAGGCACCTATAGGGTGTCCTAAAGCAATGGCACCTCCGTTTACATTGGTACGTTCTTTCAACCACTCATGGGTAATGCCATGTTCGCGAACTAATTCATGTATAACACCCAACGATTGTGCAGCAAATGCTTCGTTTAGTTCCAGCAAATCCATATCCGAAAGTTTCATATTGGCTTTTTGAAGTGCATTTTTAATGGCGGGTACAGGGCCTAATCCCATCACAGAAGGTTCTACGCCACCTTGACCGGTGGCTACAACTTCTGCCAACGGTTTTAATCCCAATTCTTTTACTTTTTCTTCTGAAGCTAACAACACGAAAGAGGCGCCATCGTTAATTCCGGAAGCATTTCCAGCAGTAACAGTTCCCTCTTTTTTAAACGCTGGCTTTAAAGTTCCTAATTTTTCAATATTTGTAGCGCGATTGGGGTATTCATCGGTATCAAAAACAATCGTTTCTTTTTTAGATACAATTTCTACAGGAACAATTTCATTTACAAATTTTCCGGCATCTACTGCAGCAATCGCTTTCTTTTGCGAATCAATAGCGAATTGGTCTTGTGCTTCTCTTGAAATGCTAAATTTTTCTGCCACATTTTCTGCAGTAATGCCCATGTGGTAACCTTCAAAAGCGTCAGTCAAGCCATCGTACACCATGTGGTCTACAGCGGTGATATTGCCCATTTTTACTCCGTTTCTAAGAGTTCCGTGCATCACAAATCCAGCATTCGACATCACCTCTGTACCACCTGCCAGCACTAAATCGGCATCGCCCGTCAAAATGTCATTATAAGCATTCATTACCGATTTTAAGCCGCTACCACAAACCATGTTAATGGCGTAAGCAGGTACTTCTGCGGGAACACCTGCTTTAATAGCAGCCTGACGGATAACCCCTTGTCCTTGTCCGGCACTAAGTATGTTTCCACCTATTACTTCATCTATTTGCTCCGGTGGAATTCCCGTTTCGGCTAAAATATTTTTGATAACCACTGCGGCGAGTTCGGCAGGTGTAAAATGGGATAAAGTTCCGAACATTTTTCCAATTGGTGTACGTTTTGCTGATACGATGTAAACTTTTTTCATTTTTTAAGATTTTTATGACTAATTATTTTTTGATAATCAATATTTTAAGACTATTGTTATTTCTTTATAGTGACTGCAAATATACAATATTAATCTATCACTTCTTTCACCACTTCTTGAAGCACTTCTTTAATCATGCTTTCATCTACCGGTTTAATATATCCTTTTTCTTGCAGCAGTTTTGTTAATTCCTGCGCTTCACGGATATCGCATTTGGCAGCTTCATACACCTGCTTCCAAGTAAGATTTTTGAGCGCCACACCTTCTTTAATCGCCTGTATCGCCACATCTGCCGCCACTTTTGGAAAAAGTTCCCATTCCAACATATTAGGCATAATATTTTCGACATGAATGCCACGATTTTCGGCAAATTCGGCAATGGAATGTGCGGCGCAAATCGCCATACCGTCGGTAATTTTACGTGCAGAAACTAACAATGTGCCTTTTAAAATGGATGGAAAACATACGGAGTTGTTCACCTGATTTGGAAAATCGCCTCTTCCGGTGGCAACAATGTAGGCACCTGCTTCTTTTGCCTGATACGGATAGATTTCCGGCACAGGGTTGGCACACACAAACACAATCGGCTTTTCTGCCATCAAGTTAATCCATTCCGCTTTTATAGTGTTAGGACCCGGTTTGGAAAGGGCTACCAACAAATCGGCATCCTTAAACGCTTCTTCTGGTGTAGTAACACTCTCAGGGTTTGTAGTTTGGCACAATTCCCATTGGCGGTAATACAACGGATTATTTTTGTAGCGTTCATTGTTTTTGTGCAAAGTAGAACGACTATCAAACATAATAATTTTGTTCGGGTTTACGCCATCGGCAATCATTAAGCGCGCTATACTCGTGTTGGAAGCGCCCGCACCATATAACACCACTTTAATTTCCGGCATTTTTTTACCCGTCAATTTCAAAGCATTAATCACACCGGCTAAAGTAACACAAGCAGTGCCTTGCGCATCGTCGTGCCACACCGGAATATTACACTCTTCTCGAAGCGTATCCAACACTTTAAAACAGTTGGGCTGGGAAATATCTTCCAAATTAATAGCTCCAAAACTCGACTGTACTCGCTTTACAAATTCGATGATTTTGTCGGCGTTGGGCTCACCCGTTTCATCTCTACTATCCATGCAAAGTGCTATGGCATCTACGCCACCCAAATATTTCATTAACATAGCTTTGCCTTCCATTACGCCAAGTCCGCCCGGTGGGGTACAGTCTCCATCTCCCAACACACGTGTGCTGTCGCTTACTACTGCTACTAAATTTCTGCGGTTGCTCAGTTCAAAAGAACTATCATTATTGTTTCTAATGGCAGTAGAAACTGCGGAAACACCAGGAGTGTACCACACGTTAAACCAATTAAAACCATAAATAGGCGCTTTAGGTAGAGTTTGCATTTTTCCACCACAAAACGCATGCATTTTTAATGCCATTTTTTTGTAAAACAACGTTTTGGCTTTCGCAATTTGGGCTTCGGAAAAACTATTGGGAAATAAATCTGTAATGGATGCTAAAGAAATAATAGAATTGGTCATAAATTTTTTTTTAAGTATTTCATCAAATAAATTATAAATCCATTTATAAAAAATATTTGCAACAATGGCAATGGCATAAACTGTAATAAAAAATAATAAGGCACCCCAAATTTTGTCAAACCAGTTTGCTGAAAAAAGAACGAGAAACGGCCATCTTAAAAATCCATGAACGATAAAGATTGCCATAGATAATGTTCCAACACGGAGCAATATTTTAGTAAACCACTTCGATTTGTTTATTATAGGTATTAATTTTGAGATTATAAAATACAAAATAATCGTAATAGATAAAAATGATAGCGGGAAGAACGCTTTTGAAAAGTTACTCAAAATAAAAACAATTAAAGCTGTAATAAAATAGACAGGTTTTATTTCCTTTTGAAAATTCATGGCAATCACTATTCCGAAAGCAAATTCGGGGAGGTGTGCTATTGAATTTGTGAACCACAAAATGCCTTTCGGTGTGTGAATCACAAATACTTCTAAATAAGTGCACAAAAATGAAAACAAACAGATGATAGCAAAACCTTTTACATTGTACTTTTTAATAATATTGAATAGTAATGGAAAAAGAATGTAAAGTTGCGCTACTAATCCGAAAAACCACCATGGCCCATTAATTGATAAGGCTTGACCCGGAATAAGAGTATGAATGAGTAGAAATTTCCATGATAATTTTCGCCACTCATTTGCGTCTAAAATATGAGAATCTACTACTACACTATAAAGAAAAAAAATCACAACAGCCACAATTAGCATTGCATATATGACTTTTAATCTTTTTAAAATAAAAGTTCCATAGCTCGTTTTTTTATTACACATGGATATGGTAAGTCCGACCCCACTCATGAAAATAAAAATCTGCACTCCATAATGCCCAAAGTAATCAAATAAGAGATTAATAGATTCCAATGGCGTATTAATTATGCCCTTAATTAGATTTTTAATATGATTAATGGAAAAACAAAATTCATTTTCCCATGTATTAGGTTCAAGCCAACGGAAATAATTGTGAAAAACGATTAATAGTATTCCGAGCGCTTTGAAAATGGGAGTGTCTTGTTTTGATATCTCTTTAATTTTCATTGTAATCAATAAATAAACCTGTTATCATAATGTTACTTACCTACCTTTTTAATATTAATTTTAATCTTTCCCAGTCAATGAGAGAAACAAAAAATAACATGACACAACTCATTGTTATTATTTGTGCGCGATAGGTAAACCACCCATGCGTATATGAATGGCCTGCCAATACAAAATACCATATATAGGGAAATACCCCGACAATTAAAAATGCTATAGCTAAAGGAATACCTTTCTTGTTAAAACTGAAGAAAGTAAATAAAAGCAAAAAAGATAATATGAGATTAAACCATACTAAGGGAAGTAAATTTACATTGGCGACAATTGCACCCCAACGAGTATAATCACCGGTATCTGTTCTCCATTTAATGGCTTCAATGGCATATAATGTTGTGGAGTCGGAAAAAATGATAACCAATAGCCATTTGATAGACCATGCACAAGAAAAACCAATGAGCCAAAACAAACATAAAATAAACATGGATTTAAAAAGTTTTCCAAACGATTTTTTTTCTTCTCCCTGTAAAATCAAATAAACTATTAATGGAAATCCTAATGTTAATAAGGGGGTCGTTAGTAAATCAAAGTAAGCAGTAAATATTCCAACAATGAAGAAGAACACGGTTAAACTGTTTTGTGCTTTCCATCCGTTTTTGCTCATCCAAATCCCACCAATTAAGGCGATAGCCATTACAGGAAAAAATTGTATGGAAAATTGTGTGACAAAGAAATTAGCAAACAATAATGCTAAAAATATAGGTAGCGATTTTATCCAACCCACCTTATTTACAATCCTTACTGCAAATATCAAAAATAACAAAGTAGATACGATGTATAGAAACCATTTTATTTGTTGATAAGTCATTACTATGAGTAAAATTTTGCAAACGGCTGCGCTTCCAAACCAATAACGACTATAAGACTTATTGGGTGGTGAATCCATATTGTTAACCTTATGAGCAAGTTGGCACACGGCAAGCCAGCCAATTGGGTCATCCGGATCATGGGAAGAGAACTGATTATTCATTGCTGACCACACGGGTTTTTGAGAATCGGCGGATATAGCTACATTCAAGATTAAGGCATCAGTAAAATTATCTTGCCTGTATGCGTTTCCTTTTAAAATCGCCTTTGGATAATTATCATCTTCTAATAATTCAGGAAGCGATTTTTCAATATTATTTTTAACCCATTCGTATGGTATTAAACAAGATAAAACGAAAAAAACAAAAAATGATGCCATAAGAATTGTAAATACTTTTACATATTTTAACAAGGTTTTCATACAAGATTTTTTTTGAAGTTCATACTTTTCAACACATAAAATAAAATTATATTATTCGCCAACTATAAGGATGAGAAATAATCCACAGATAAAAAACAGATAATTGTAATATTGCCAATAAGACAAGAAATGCATAATTAATTTTTTTTGAATAGACCCATGAGCCAAAATGGACTATCAGTGGGAATATTATGGAAATATAACGTGGCATAGCATCAACGGTTCCTGAGCAAAGCGGAAATACTAAACCTACCCATATTAACGCATTCCAACTCCATGGGTTTTTCTTCCAAAGAAATGCGGCATATACCATAACAATTATGATATAGAAAGAATTAAATAATGCAGGAAGCAAATCCGGCGATCGAAAAAGCGCAAAAAGCGGAAACATAAAATGCCTATCCCAACCGGTTTGAGCAATACCATACGCGAAAAAATGTGTTGTTATATGATATTGATAAAAACAATATAGCAAAAAAGCTAAAGGTCCTGTTATAAATACTAAAGACTTAACTACTATATCACGGCTAAAAAATTTATTCAAATCAAATTTCTTTGAAAATAAAACACCTTCTCGCTCTAAAAAGAACAAATACAGGGGCAGCAACAATACTAATCCGCTTGAACGAGTTAAAACAAGTGGAATCAATAAAATAGCCACAAGCCAATACTTACGATAGTATATCGCAAGAAAAGAATATATCATCCAGGTAAAAAATACTGCTTCTGTGTACATCATGGAATAATGGAAGTGAAATGGGAATAATAAAAACATCAAACTGATATAAAATGTTTTTTTTTCGTCAGATACATATAGTTTGCAAATTTTATAAAATCCAAGTAAACTTAAAAAAGAAAATAGGATAGAAATGATAAATCCACTCTGTTGAAAATTAATATTACATAATGTCATAAGCACTTTGTTCATCAATGGATAAAATGGGAAAAAACCCCATTCCGTATAAACAAGCCAATCTCTTTCTGTAATTAGAGGATATCCGGACTCAGCAATTCTATGATACCAACCGGAATCCAGATTATAAGTTAGATTTAGATATCCTGTAAATGATAGAATGTCTAAATTTTTCAAAATCACTACTGCAAAAATCAAATACATGATTTTGACCAAAATTGAAGCAGTAAAAAGTTTTAATATGTTTTTCATTGTCTATAGTTTTAAAAAACAGTGTGAATTCTTAATAAAATATTTTAAAAAAAAGTTGGAACCCATTATGTTTTTTAAAAAAATTCTTTCAAATCTGCGACAAAAGTAGTATAATTTTCTTTATTGAAAAAAAAATATATTTTTGCGGCATGCTTTAAGCATAAGGCGAGATAGCTCGCAAAATATTTACAACATAGTTTCATACATCATTTTGTTCCACATTATTTATTTTTATGGAGAATCCTGAAGAAGGCAAACGTAAACGCAAACGTATTACACACTTAGAAAAAACGCCATTAGCTACGTCTAATGAAATCAAATTTACGAATGGTGCTGTTTTATCAATAAAGAAAAAGAGAGGGAGAAAAAAGAAAGTGCAAGAACCAACCAAACCACCGTTGGTAACATTTAATTTTCCTGAAGAAAAATCGGAGGAGAAATTTAACGATAATGATTTAATATTGAGTGATAATACTTTTTTTGAAGATGAGCCGGTAGCAGAGCTTGAAGAAGATGTTTTATTATCAGATACTAAAATCATCAATAATCATGAAGAAATTGAGGAGACAACTACCATTGAATACTCATTGAATGATGCACAAGAATCGATAGTAGAAGAAGCACCGTTTCATGTTCATAAGCAAAAAGAAAAAGAGGAAACGCCGGCTCAACAAGACGAATGGTGGAATTTGATTGCCAATTCGGATTTTGATGGCAGTGTAGCAGCTGAAGGTGTACTGGAAATGAGTAATGAACAATGCGGTTTTTTGCGCTCTTCCGACTATAACTATTTGCCATCTCCTGATGATGTGTATGTATCTATGTCGCAAATAAAATATTTTGGTTTAAAAAATGGAGATACCGTACAGGGCACGATTCGTCCGCCTAAAAATGGCGAGAAATTTTTTCCGCTCATCAAAGTGGACCGCATTAATGGAAAATTACCCGAAGCTATTCGTGATCGCGTTCCTTTCGACTATTTAACGCCCATGTTTCCCGATGAAAAAATTAAGCTTACCGGGCATACCGGAACCAACATTTGTACCCGTGTCATTGATTTATTTTCACCTATCGGGAAAGGACAACGTGGCTTGATTGTTGCCCAGCCCAAGACAGGAAAAACCGTATTACTTAAAGAGATAGCAAACGCTATTTCCGCCAATCATCCCGAAATATATCTTATTATTTTATTGATTGATGAACGCCCGGAGGAGGTTACGGATATGCAACGCAGTGTGAGAGCGGAAGTAGTTTCCTCTACTTTTGACGAACCGGCAGAACGTCACGTGAAAATTGCCAATATTATTTTAGAAAAAGCAAAACGATTGGTAGAATGTGGACACGATGTATGTATTTTATTGGATTCCATTACACGTTTGGCACGTGCTTTCAATACCATGGCACCGGCTTCAGGGAAAGTACTTTCCGGTGGTGTGGAAGCCAATGCACTGCAAAAGCCCAAACGCTTTTTCGGTGCAGCTCGAAATATCGAAAATGGTGGCTCACTTACTATCATTTCTACTGCCTTAACAGAAACCGGCTCTCGTATGGATGAAGTGATTTTTGAGGAATTTAAAGGTACCGGAAATATGGAGTTGCAATTAGACAGAAGGCTTTCCAACAAACGTATTTATCCCGCAGTAGATATTGTAGCTTCCAGTACGCGCCGCGATGACCTGCTTCAAACAACAGAAACGCTGCAACGCGTTTGGGTTTTACGAAACCACCTTGCCGATATGAATACTATTGAAGCAATGGAATTTATTAAAGATAAAATGGAGAAAACAAAAAATAACGAAGAGTTTCTTTTGTATATGAATGGGTAATATAGATAGGTTTATGTATATAAATTACTTTTCTTGCACATCAACTGCAAATCGTATCCTCTTTTATCCACTTGAAATGCTCCGTAGGTAGGTTGTAATGCTTTTTGCGGACAATTATAGATACACCCCAAACACATATCGCAATAATCGTCAAATACCGGTTTGGAAACTGAGCCTACTGAGGTTTGTGTTTCGATTTTTATATTGGAAGCGCAGCAATTATTAGCACAAAGTCCGCAACCATTGCAGGAACTCAACACTCTTATGCCTTTTCCGAATTTTCGGGTACCTTTTTTCTCAGATTCTCCTAAAGCAGAAATCAAATAATCAATCCAGTAAATAATTTTTTTTTGATTTTTTTCAGATAAAACGGCTTGCGAAATCGTGTCAATCTTGCCAGATAATTCTGAAAGAATTTTGGTACATTTTGCTTCGTTGGGTGCTTTCATCCAATTGTTGGGCATTCGCACCATCTCTTCAAATATTAAATTGAAATTACTCTTTTTTAATAACTTAACGGTCTTATGTCTGCTGGCGGAATTGGAAAGCACATCACCACCTCCGGAAACAGAGATGAGTGCTGTTTTACAACTATTTCCTTTTAAATGATTGACCCAGTCATAAACGGTTTTGGGCGCATTAAAAGAATGCACCGGAAAAACCAAAATATAATAATCTGCGCTAACTTCTTTAATATTTGTAGTTTCTGCTCTAAAAATTCTATTAACCTCAGCTGTAATATTGTTATTTTTCAACTTTTCAGCTATTAATTCGGCTACTAATTTTGAGCCGCCGGTACCCGTGCAATAATCTATTCTAATTATTATCATTTCTAATTATTAACTAATTTTCTTGTTTTCCTCCCTGATAGTGCAAAAACTACCATTAATACGGTTGCCATCAACGCCATTGTCGCGCCGAAATAAAATGGGGCATTTGAACTTACCTTGTCATACAGCAATCCGGCAATTAAACTGGCGGGCAAGAGTGTTATTCCAAGAACAGCATGATAAATACCGTAGCCGGTTCCCCGCAACTCTTTACTTACAATATCCGAAATCATCGCTTTCTGGCTACCGTCAACCAATGCGCTGTAAAGTCCGTACATAGCAAACAATCCTATAAAAATGGAAATACTGTTAAATTTTCCGAACATAAAAAATGTAAGGGCAAAAATCAAAAATCCAGGTATTATCAACTTTTCTCGCCCTATTTTGTCGGATAGTTTGCCGATAGGTATAGCAAGTATTACCGATACCATGTTGAAAATCATATAAATGAACGGAATAAAAACTCTATTGACACCCGTTTCGGTAGTTTTTACCAACAACAAGGCATCGGAAAAATTGCCCAATGTAAATACAAAAACAATGGCAAGGAAAAAGAAATATCGTTTCGGTAAATTTTTGATTGATAGTTTATTCGCACCGTTTTGTTGGTCTGCTTTTGTTTCCTTGATAAAAACGGCAATCGTGATAACGCCCAATATGGCAGGGATGGTGGCAATCAAAAAAATAATTTTATAACTCATTATTGAGTCGCCACTTGGTAGAAAATAGAGCAACAAAAAAGCGGACAGCGGTCCTAATATTGCTCCGCTGTTATCCATGGCTTTGTGAAACCCAAAATTTTTCCCTGCATCTTTTTTGGTAACCGAGCCGCTAATCAAACTGTCGCGCGGGGCTGCTCGAATTCCCTTACCAATACGCTCAAAAAAACGATAAAATAACACCTCTACGGGTTTCCCAACAAATGAATACAGAGGCGTAATCAGTGCCGTAACCCCGTATCCTATCATCATAAACGGTTTATTTTTCCCAATCTTGTCGCTCCAATAACCCGACAGTGCTTTCACCAATGAGGCTGTGCTTTCGGCAATACCTTCAATCAATGAAATAAGTGTTTTCGATGCGCCGATGGAGAGCAAAAACAGCGGCATCACACTGTACACCATTTTAGTTGAAGTGTCGGTAAAAAAACTTGTCAGTCCTGTAAAAAAGACGTTTCGCTCAAACCCAAAAACTTTTTCTTTCTTTTTTTCCATCTGCTGTTTATAATTCTAATGCTTTATCAATCAAAAATTCTTTTACTTCATTTTCATCCACTTCAAACCCCGGCATATATTCTACCGGCTCGGAATAGTTAATATCTTTGTGAAACGCCAACTGACCACGAAATAATTTTTCTGAAAACATAAACTCAAACAACTCTTTTGCTTTTTTGGAAATTTCATCGAATGTATAGTAATTTTTTAGCAGGAAATATAAATCCACATAATCTTTCCATTTTGACCTTTGTCCTAAAGCGAATGCTTTCATCGCTGCTAAGGTCAATAAATCGGGCATTCTCATACAATTTTTAAAGTCTATCTTTGCGTCAATTGCGTAAGGATACTGAAAGAAAGTTACTTTAACAGAATTAATTACAACGTTTACTTGTTCCGTAACTTTTCTGGTTATTTGGTATGGCATTCTCGCGCTTATTATTTTTTTCTCAATTCTAGTATAATTTAGGTTTGAGTATTTAAACAAATCAAAATCAATTGACCTGCGATGTCCTATCTGAAGTGCAATAGCCGTTCCTCCAACAAGATAAAACTCACGCTTAAATTGTTGAATTAGAGGCAGTAATTCTATTTGTTCCTTTGTTAAAATATTAGAATGCATGTTTTTTGAAATAGAGGTCAAAATAATGGTAAATTTCAGGAAAGTAGTTCAATTTTTTTCTTCCGGTCATGCCATAAAATACTGTTGCCGTATTTTTTTTACCAAAAACCTTAAACAATTCATGCACATCCTCCCAGGTACCATAGTTTAGCATAGTTTCCACCAGCAAATCATCGGTTACTTTTTCGCTTTTGGGAGCAGGGGTGTACCAAAACAATTCTTGATGGTCGTCTATAAATTTTTTTACTTCTGGAGTTCTCACAAGGTTTAAATTTTAATAAAGTTCGTCAAAAATATAAAAAATAATGAATTATTGAATCACTAATTTCTTCGCTACCCTATGCTGTTTTGTAGATGCTACTATTAAATAATTCCCTTTTTGCAAATGCGATACATTGAGTTCTCCGTCTGAAAACCCCTCCTGTGTAAAAATAATTTTGCCCTGCATATCATAAATCGCAATGTGATAAGGTTCTTGTTGGTTTGTAGTAATGTTTACATAACTATTTGCTGGATTGGGAAAAAATTGAAATGTTGAAATGTAAGGATACTTTTCAATTACATTTGTTGTATCCGCTTCAAAAAGAATCTCAAAATCAGTAATAAAACAAAGCTTCATGTAATTGCCTTGCGCGCCGCTGCTTTCTAATCGAAATCGCGCCTGAAAAAAATCACTGTTAATAAATTGATTCAGAGAAAAACGCTCCTCTTTCGAGTCAACACTTGTAATGTAAGCTAATTTATGCCATGTTTTTCTGTCGTTTGTAACTTCAAAAAACAAATTCGTATTATTCCAGTATTCTAAGTGAGACCAATGAGTTTGATTATACCATATACCATTTAAAGTACCATTCCACTTAAAACGAACAGAAATGTTTTTAGTTTTTTTTGGAATTGGAAACCAGTCTAATTCTGCAATTGTTAAATAATTATCCGGGAAATATCCATCTCCTAAGGTATTCGATAGACAAGTTTTATCTTCAAATTTTCTGAGCACCCAGTCGCTATGTTCAAATCCATATTTATTATCATTGAAATTGTTAGAATAAGGCAGGATTAAGGGTTCAACAAAAGTTACCAAGTCTTTATTAGATGGGGCTGCACTAAGGTCTATGACATAGTATTCATATTGTTTTCCCGCCTCTACATCATAATCTACATAGAAGTTTTCAGTGGTTTCAATAATCATCGTATTGTTTTTAAATACTTTATAGGAATTATTGTCGCCAGAACTATCCCATGAAACTTTAATATGACCTATTCCTGAACAAGCGCTCAGATTTTGCGGGGGCAACCATGCGTTCGCCAACTCTGCGGTGGCAGATAAAACGGCCTGTACAAAATTTACGGCTAAATCCAAACGGTTAACTCCCCCGTCGGGTCCAATAGTGTCGCATGGTTTATGATAGCAGGGGTGCTCGTTATGATACTCAATATCACCTATATACAAAGAGGGATATTCATATACATTAAAAGGCATGTGGTCTCCACCGTAACTGTCTCCATCGCTTAGTCGAATAGTTTCAACAAACGGAATGTAAGTGTTTGCTGTTTGTTTATAATAATCGAAGAGTGGTTTTGAGATATAAGAGTAACCGGAGGCCATAATAGTTTTGGAAACTGAGTCGGGAAACCAGCCAATCATATCCATATTAAAATGGGCAATAATATTCATATTTTCTGCGGCACATTTTTGGGCAAAAGGCATACTGCCAATCATCCAAAACTCTTCTCCGCTAAAAGGAACAAACATAATGGAACGTTTGGTGGGAAAATCTTTCAACAAACGCGCACATTCCAACACACCAGAAGTACCGGATGCATTATCATCTGCACCGGGGCCCACAGGAATATTTACAGTGGAATGGTCATAATGAGAAGTAACCAAAATATATTCATCCGACAATTCACTTCCTTTTTTTACCACCACTATATTCCCTGCATCCAATTTTTGGGAGTCGTAAGTAAAGTAGTGAATTTCAATATCTTTATATCCATACGATTCAAAGCGTTTTACTAACCAGTTTTGCACTGTAAATGCTGCCGGCGAAGTAGCAACTCTATGATACTGTTGCATATAACGGATTGAGCTTTCAATGCTGTCTTGCGAAACCTGATGGATGAGATTAACAATTTCCGGTTTGGTTTCGGTAATAACAGGATAGGATTGGTTTCGGTTCCCTTTGTTGTTGATTAATTGTGCTTGGGATGAAATAATCAAGAAAAACAAGGAGGAGAAAAAAATTATATATCTTTTCATGATGTTTATGTATTTGCATACTATTCCAATTCTTGGCGAAAATATATAAAATTAATTATATTTTTGCCAAAATTATTCAAGATTGGAAACATTAATATCAATTATTAGTAGCACTTTTTTTACGACTTGGCTTGGAGCAGTATGTGCACACATTTTATCGCTCTATTCATCTGAATTTAAAGGCACTATTCCTTTTTTTAAAAAAATATTTCCAAAAAAAAGTTCTACATTTTATTTTAGATTAGATTTTTTGTTTTTACCACTCATTGGTGCTTTACTTGCATTTGTGTTATTAGATCCACTAAGTTTAAAAACTTCTATTTTTGCAGGTATTAGCTGGAGTGGCACTCTAATCGCATTATTAAAAAGAAATTCTAACACCTCAAATGAAGAAGTTTTATGAAACATATTGAATACATATATATTATCCCTGTAGCCCTAACCCTTATTTCCTTTATTTGGCTTTTATTGCAAGGTAAAAAAATAAAAGATAGAAATAAAACTTCTGTTTATTATTTGCCACTCATCTCTGTTATTTTAGTAATAATAGGAATATTTTCTTTGTCGTATTATTATAAAATACAACTGGAAAAGAAAATTCAACAATTTGAGAATTTAAAAACAATAGAATTCGTATCAGATTCTACTTTTTTAAGCATAGAATATAGAAAGCAAACTATTGATAGTTTGACAATGCTAAGTAATGAGTTGGATGAATTGCTAGAAGATATTATCCGAAAAGAAAGAAGAATAGGAAGTAATTCAGACATCAAAATAGAAATAGCTCACAAAATTAATTCTATTAGAACGGAAATAGAATTAATTGAGTCGTATCCTGTGGATAGCTCACAAATACTTACGACAGATTAGTACTCGTCTTCATGAAAAAAGAAATCATCTTTTGTGGGATAATCGGGCCACAAATCTTCAATATTATCATAAATTTCGCCTTCATCCTCAATCTCTTTTAAATTTTCAATCACCTCCATCGGAGCTCCTGAACGCAAGGCATAATCAATTAATTCTTCCTTAGTAGCAGGCCATGGTGCGTCTTCCAATTTTGAGGCTAATTCTAACGTCCAATACATAAAAAATATATTTAATTAGGTTCGTTTTTATAGGGGCGCAAAATTAAATTTTTATAAATACGAATAACTGACTTCATTAAATTTTTATCTACTTTATTTTCAAATATTTTTCATCAATTTTAAACTTTTTATGAAAAAATCGTGCTAAAATAAAGAAATAATCGGCGAGTCTATTTACAATTTGAAGAAGTATCATAAAGGAAGCGGTTTGAGTGCAAAAATGCGCAATTTTTCGCTCCAATTTTCTACAAATTGTTCTACAAATATGTGCTTGGGCAATGGCGCGAGAACCTTGCGGAAGCAAAAAACTATGTAATGGCAGTAAAATTTGAGCCATTTCATCTATTTCATTTTCTATTTTCAACAAAAAAGAATCCCATGAAACCTCTTTCCAATATTGTTCGTATTTTTCATTCGGTGTTGCCAAAATTCCACCCATAATGAACAGGTTTTCTTGAATTTCGGTTAAAAACGGCAGGTTTTCTTCTGCAATGAGCGCTCCGATGTGTGCATTTAGTTCGTCGCAAGTTCCATACACATCAAGAATAGTTTCCGATTTATGTACTCTGCTTCCGCCTACTAACGATGTAGTGCCCGTATCTCCTGTTTTGGTATAAATTTTACTCATGGTTTATTCATTATTTTACTCAATGATTTTGAGAATTTTATTCGTGTTATTTACAAATCGTTGAAATGCGGTAAGGTCTTCGTCGGCAAAGGTAAATGTCGAAGCATTCAAAAAGCGCTCTGCCGGCAAAACAAAATATCCCGGAGGCAATGTTGTGTTCCGATAAACCCAATAGGGAATTGATGTTTCGTTTTCTATTTGAATGGAATTTGTTGTTTTATTTTTTGAAATGGTAAACGATGCCATAATTCCGCCATCCGTATGTTCTTTCCGTTGATTGCTTATAAAATTCCCTAACGACCAATAAATAAGTTTCTTTTTTGTGGTATCAGATGAATCGTAAGAGAAATATTCTACCGGTTGAACTACATGGGGATGCGAACCGATAATAATATCTGTTCCGTTTTTGAAAAAGAAACGAGCCTGCTCTTTTTGTTTATCATCAGGGGTTTGACTATACTCTGTTCCCCAATGTAAAAAAGCAATGATAATGTCTGCTTCTGAATTTTTAGCAACCTCCAAATCTTTAATAATTTGCAGCGTGTCGTTCAGGTCATTGATAATAACCGGTTTACTTACAGCAATTCCATTCGTACTATACGTATAATTAAGCAGTGCCATTTTAATTCCATTCACATCTACTATTGCGGGGTATCTGTTTTTGCGGTCATCATCATTCAAATAGGTTCCCGCTGAGCGAACTTGTAAATCTTGTAGTTTCTCAATGGTTGATATCGTTCCTTTAGTTCCTTTATCTGCACAATGGTTATTAGCCAGCAAAAAAAAATTGAACCCTGCATCTTTAAGTGCGAGTGCAAATTCATCGGGAGCGCAAAATTGCGGATAACCGGAGTAAGGTGCTCCCGCAAGTGTAGTCTCCAAATTAATAATATTCAAATCTCCTTTTGATAAAATATCGGTAACATATTGAAAACAACCGGAAAAATCGTAATTTCCTGTTGCGGTTTGAGCATGCGTCATTTGAGGGCTGTGACACATCGCATCTCCCGCCACTATAACATGGATTTTAGAAAAAGTGTCTTCAATATCCATCCTGTTTTTTATAATGATTTGATTTTGAACGGAAAAAACGTTAAGCCCGCTTAGAAAAAAGATTCCCAAACCAAGCATTAACTCTCTTTTCCTCATAACAATTAATTTATTCAATAATTATGATGCAAAGAAACAATTTTTTAGAATAACAAAAATTTTATCTATAATTTATGCTGACTTTAGTAGTTATATGTTGCGCATCGCCGGTAATAATGCGAACAGCATACACACCGGTAGCAACATGGAGGGCAATTTCGGTTTTCACATTAGGAGCTTCACCCCTCCATACTATGCGTCCGAACATATCCGTAATTTCAACTTGTTTTATAGGAACAAGGTCTTTGTTTATGATAGTTACAACGTTGTTATAACTGAATACGTTAATGATGGGTTCTTTGTTTTCATTTTCTATAACAGTTACTTGCTCGTCTCGCGTTGTAAATTCTATTCTTTCTCCAAGAACAGGATATTCACTCGATGTTTGGAATTTATATTTCATATAGGCATAAGCATAATACGTTTCATCCGCATCCAAACCGGTTATGGTTTCACTCATGTTAATCCATGCTCTGCTATTGGGGTTTTTGGTGATTAGCATATTGAAAGTATAATCCCCCAAAGTAAAAGAAGCATCTGTTTCAAATATTGTTGGAAAATCGTATTCAGTATTGTTAATTTTAATTTTTTTAGAATAACTATCAATGGTTAAGTCAATATCGTTTTTACTATATATAAAACCGGTTTCAATAATTTTGTCCCAATCTAATCCGTTTCCGCCGGGTATTTTCGTTAACCCGTCGCTTTTTGCTAAACCGGCTAAGATTACATTAGTTCCGTTAACCGTTGCGTCTAATGTTTTTATGGTTGACGGGCTACGGCGCGTAAATAGTTCCGGATTTACAAAAACATTTGCCGCCGGTTGCCCCATAGAGCGCACGGTGGTTGTGCTATGAACTATTTCATTGTATGTTATCGGCGCCCCAATTCTATTGTAATACTTAAATGTTTCGTTAGTAATTGTTTTTCCCGATTTCTTTCTGAAGAATAGTTTATACAGCAACACCATTTCACCATCGTTTTCATTCTTCAATTTGAAATTATCGTCAAGTTGTGCACATTTAACAAACGTCCAATAACGTTTTCCAAGTGATTTTTTGGGATTTACTTGTCCTGTAGTGCTTGGCGCTCGCCAGCGATTTGCGCCTCCGGGCAGGTCCGGATTGAGCCAAAGATAGTCTCCCATATTCACCGGACCATTCAAATTGGTGGTGATTTCATTTCCATTAGCTCCATCAATCGGATATACAATATTGGGGTCATATTCCAAACTTAGGATAACGACTCCTAATTTAATATATCCCACCACAGCACACTCGATGTGAACTTCATTATTATTTTCAAACTCTCTTATGGTAGTCACTATACGTGTATCGTTTGTTGCAAAACATCCTTGAAGATTATCTTTATAGCAATTTCCATCTTTATGAGTTTTGCACCATGTATAATTCATACATAATAGAAGAAGAAAGATTAAGCCTGTGATTTTAAATATTCTTTTCATAACTTTATTTTTTGGGTGATTTAATTGTTTGTTTTAAGACACTATTCGTTCAACCAATCTTTCGTATCTCCGTAGTGTTCAAATCTAAAATTGATGTATTTTTGAAGCAGATAGTAATCGTAGCTGTCAATATAGCCATCTGCATTTAAGTCATAGTCCGGTACGTAATCTTTATGACCAAAGTAAAATCCCTTTTTCAAGAGTAACTCGGAGGCGCCATGCGCGTCAATTTTCAATAAACTGCCAATGTCGCCGGGAATGAGTTCGCGATGTCCGAAATATTGTATGGGCTCTTCTGCATTCACATCTATTTTTGCCCAACGTACCATATAGCCATCGCGTTTGATTTCTAAAATATAATTTCCGGGAGCTACATTCTCTATGACAAACAATCCTACGGTCGCACCCTCAACAATATCCGGTTGCTCATTTTCTTCTAAAAGAGCACTGTTCGATGCTCCATGCGGTTTGCCTATAGCATCCGGAAAATTAATAGGCAACCCGAAATTGTTAAATTGCCCAAGACTTCCCGGTGATTTGGGCGTACCCGGAACAAAAATAGTTCCGTCATAATAAATAGCATTTACAGTCGGATATACCGGCGTTTCTGCAAGTAAATCTTCGAATGCCGTTTCGGTGGTTATATCCGTTGGCTCCGGTTTTAATGATACAGCTATCGAAAACTGCTCGTTAAAACTGTCGGCGCCTTCATAATAAACGTAGGGAAATACTGTACCCATTAAGGTGGCTCTATACGGTTCGTTTATTATGCTGATAACTACACTTATGGATATAGCGGTACTCGGAGACACGCATGCTGCAGTGGATGTGACCATACAAACAATCGTGTCTCCGTGTGCCGGTATATAAGAGTATTTTGAATGAATAGCACCTTCAATTTGAACACTATTCTTCATCCATTGAAAGGTGGGGTTTTCTCCGGCATTAATCGCGGTGGCGGTTAAGGTAAGAGTAGAACCAGCGGTAACTTCAATTTCGTTAATCCCTTGTGCGTGGAGTGAAAAACAACAAAACAAAAGTATGCTTGTGCTCACGGTTTTCAATATTTTTTTCATAATCTTCATTTTTGAAAGTGCTATTTCTTTTACAGGTTTTTATTTTTTATTCTATTTCATAACTGATTTCTACAGTAGGTACAAGGGTGGGGTTAACCGTTACTGTTAGTTCTATAGGGGTGTCGTTAGAAATACACTCGCCTTCATCCGGCGTAAACGTATAAACTACAATGCCCGCATCGGTCGTGGATATGGTGGTAATATCCCACGTTCCGGTAATGCCGCTTAATGCTGTAGTCGGTAATGTTTCCACATCGAGTTCGTTTTGACAGTATTCTAATGTCGTTCCAAATTCAAATTCTACGAGAAGAAGCGGTTTTACAGAGATGGTAAATGTTTGGGGCGTTCCTATACAGCCCTCAACTGATACTGGGGTTACTTGGATGGTGATGGTGGCCGTGTCTAAATTGGTATTATTGGCAGTGAAAGTGGGAATACTGCCTGTGCCACTATTGGACTCCAGACCCATTGACTTGCCATCTCCTTCAATAATTTCCCAAATTACGGCTCCGCCATCTACATGTAATCCGGAGAAAGAAAGAGTTGATACTTCTTCATTGTGACAGAAAACAAGGTCTTCCGGTTGCGTAAGTACCGGCAACGGATTAACGGTAAAGGCATGAAGAATAGAGGTGGCGGTAATCGGTTCGGCACAATTGGCGTTGGAAGTAACTACACAATAAACAGTATCGCCATCTACCGGTGTAAATTTGAAAGTTGGCCCGCTTTCTTTCTGCAAATCATCATTTAAGTACCACTCAAATGTGGGGGCATCGCCTTCGTTTTCCGTATTGGCGGTTAGGGTAACAGTTTGACCGTTGCATAGAACAACGTCATTGACTTCTTGCGCTTTCAGGGTAAATCCACTCAGCAAGAGAAGAGCAGCAATAACTGCTGTGAACATGGTTTTTTTCATTTTTTCAATTTTTTTCATTTTTTAAAAATTTAAAAGGTTAATAATTGGGTTTTGGGTTTTAATTATGAATTCGAATTATAATTGTTTTTTAATTAATTGTAATTGAGATGATTATATCAGGTACAACGGCTGGGTCCACCGTTATTTTTATGGGTTTACGTCCGGTAGCATCGGCAGGACCTTCGCTAAGGCCGTCGCCGGAAAGGGAGGCATAATAGGTAGTATTACCCTGTCCGGGTTTTACTACACTTGAAGGTAATGGCGTTGTATCATCAATTTTGGCATACCATTTATACACCGGGTTCACTACATTTTCGGAGGAGGTAAGGATGCTTAAATCCACGTAATGCCCTTCGCAAATGGTGGTGTCTTTTACTGAAAAGATAATACATCTTACGAATGGCGGTTGTACTGCGTATGCAAAGAAGCCGTTGTTGCTGTTTTTGTCAAACACGCGTAAAATGGGCAGGTTGGTTGGCATTGCTCCGCTTGTTACAACATTATAGTTGCTGTTT
>Ga0209628_10000738_pt1 | contig 20356 bp, 12 predicted proteins | sample TergutCu122P4_FD_187285 | JGI IMG/M metagenome (GOLD analysis project Ga0209628, IMG submission 187285) | Cubitermes ugandensis P4 segment gut microbial communities from Kakamega Forest, Kenya - Cu122 P4 (SPAdes) (version 2) | ecosystem: Host-associated > Arthropoda: Insects > Digestive system...
CGACTTGAATGTTTGCTCGAAACAAGTTAGGGCAGCCGATCCATTTTTTCTCGAACCCGCAAACTTGGGCTACCTACGGGGACGCTCGGATAGAAGAATGGGAAACTCGGTTTATTCGTTATATTCCAAAACAAATTCGCTGGTTTTCATAGAAGTTTGTATGAATGGCAGCCGGGAGCGCAACGGAGTGAAGCGACCGGACCAAATTGCGGGAAAATCCGGTCACTGCGCTGCGCTTTGTTCCCGGCTGCCATCATTATTGGTGAATTTGTTATCGCCCCGGCCCATGTCAATGATAAGAGACGTCACCTAACCAAAATAGGAGGCACCTCAAGGCATTCGTTGATACTTTCCCGCAAATAGTGAATATTTCACATTCCAATTCTCGGTGACATCGAAGCGGAAGAGGGGATTGATCCACAATAGCTCGAACCGCGTGCTTCGGGGCGGGAGCTGGAACAACAACGACCCGTCGAACCGGAACAACAACATCGGCGTCTGCCTCTCCCCAGCTTCGTGATTTTTTGAGAAGTTTTCGCGAAACAGGATCAATTCCGTCCTTGTTTTTCAAGGTAAATTCGTGAGACACGAGTAGGTTGGTAGCTGTGTGTGAACGCTTATTCGTGTCGTTTTTGTTGCGCAATCTCACGATTGCGGCTCTGATTGGGTTCACGGTTAGCGAAAAACGGCACCTCATTGGCGTTGAATAGTATAGCGACCTTGCCCGCTCTCGTTCGCGGTTTGCCGATAATTTGACATAAAGTCAGTAGGCAAGTATAATCATCTCTTCGCCGCTCAAAGTGCAGCGGCTGAACAGGAAAGAAATTCAACGATGCAAAAGATACACGAATACCACGAATTGTTCCGACAACGGATTTCCGAAATCGACTTGACCGCTCTTTCGCAAGCGGTGGAACTGGTCGGCAAGACTTACGCGGCGGACAAGCAAATCTTTACCGCAGGAAACGGCGGCAGCGCAGCGGTTGCAGTCCACTTGGCAGCGGATTTCGGAAAGAACGTCGCCGGCCCCAACGACAAACCGCCGAGAATCTTGACGCTGTGCGCCAACGTTTCGGCGATCACCGCTTTAGCGAATGATTGTGGATATGAAACCGTCTTCGAAGGGCAACTCCGCAATCTGATGAGGCCCGGCGATTTGGTCGTTCTGATTTCGGCCGGCGGCAATTCGCCCAACGTTGTCAAAGCGGCACAATATGCCAAAGCGAACGGAGCGGCTGTTCTCGGACTCACCGGGTTCGACGGCGGAGAACTTCAAAAACTCTCCGACGTCAACCTGCACGTTCCTTCCCGATGTTACGAAATCGTGGAAGATGTTCACTCCTTCTTCTCGCACGCTTTGGTTTACGCAAGCAAGAAAACCGGTTGATTACACCAATTCCGGCAGTTCGTACCCCTTGCGGCAAAATTTTTCTTAAAATTTAATCAATCCGCCCCCCCCGGTCCTTGCGTAATGACAAGAACAATCCCGTGTCAAACAGGCAACCTTGCTGAATGTAGCGGATTTGCTGACTGTTTTTTCCAACGGATTTTTTGACTCTTTCGAAATCGGGTGTATATTCGCTAGGATTGTGGGTTGCATGGAAGCAATAGGACGTTGGAAGGGCAGTTTTGCTCCACGAAAATTTATGTTCCCATTGATTTCACGCAAATTTTTCACGTTATTCCTGCTTTTGGCCGGAATCGGTTTTGCTGTGGAAAGCTATGCCGCAGAAGGCTATGCCTCGGAGAAAACGTTTGCGACGCCGGCACGCCCCCCCAAAACGACGCCGAAAAAAATCACAACTCCCAAGCCGACGCTTGTGAAGCCCGGCGAGTCTCGTCCCGTTGGTTCAAAAGCACCTGCCCCGATCCCGGATTTTTCGCTTTTTGCCACCAGCGATGCCGATTCTGACAGTGTTACCGCTTTTGACGGCTCTTTGACCGATTCATTGGATCGACTCTCCAATGGATCCAACGGTTGGGACCAGAAACCACTGGCTCCGAAGAATTCGCTCCTGCCGCCGTTGCAGTCACCACTGAAAGCCCGAACGCCGGATCAGGCACTGGTTCCCAAGCAGCGACTGGAGCAGATTCTTGCCGAAGGGGCACGACTCGAAGAAAAACAGCTTTGGTCCGACGCGATACTCGTCTATGAAAAAGGACTGAAAAACTTTTCGACAAGTCCGGTCCTGCTCAAGCAGTACCGTTTGTGCCGGTATCAGGTAGAACTCGGACGCCGTTATCACGATGTTACGTTCGAACAACTCCTCCGAAGAACGCCGCTCGACGAAGCTTTGAAAATCTACGCCGAGGTTTTCACACAAATCCACGAGAAGCACATCGATTCGCCCGATTGGAAAACGCTGTTCGAATACGGCTTGGACAATTTGGAAATCGCCTTGGGCAACCAGGAATTTCTCCAGTGGAACAAGATTCACGCTTCGCCGGAAGAGCTGGAATCCCTCTGCCGAAAAATTCGGGAAACCGCCCAGCCTTGGTCGTTTCGGCATATTGAAGATATGAAGAACGGCGCCCTGAATATCGCCGATCTGGTCCGAAATGAAATCGGTCTGCAATACACCGTCGTTCTCATGGAGTTCGTTTGCGGAGCGGCTTGCGGACTTGACCCGCACACGACCTTTTTGACGCTCCGGCAGTTGAACGACTTTTTTTCCACGATTGAAGGAAGTTTCGTTGGAATCGGAATCGACATCGACACCAGCGATCCGAAATCGGACGTGCTAACCATCGCGAAAGTTCATCCGAACTCTCCGGCGATGCAAGCCGGTTTACAGGACGGCGACTCTATTTTCGCGGTCAATGGAACTTTGACCGCCGGTTTGGGAATTGATCGGGCGGCGGATTTATTGCAAGGGGAAGACGGAACCGCCGTCGTGCTTCAAACGAAGACCTCTTTCGGCAAGCACCGGGAAATCCGTATCATCCGGCGTGAAATCGAAATCGTAAGCGTTGAAGACGTCCATTTGATCGACGGCAAGATCGGATATATTCGAATCAACTGTTTCCAAGCGAGTACGACCCGGGAAATGAAGAATGCTCTGGAAACCTTGCGGCGGCAAGGAATGCAATCGTTGATTCTCGACCTTCGTGGCAACCCGGGTGGATTGCTCTCCGTCGCAGTGGAAGTGGCAAATTTGTTTCTCGACAGGGGAATCATCGTGAGAACCCAGGATCGCAGCAGTCAGTCGGAAACCATTCGACGAGCGGAAGTGTCGGGAACGAATTCGGTCCCGTTGTACGTTTTGATCGACGAAGAGAGCGCAAGTGCTTCGGAACTCTTTGCCGAGGCAATCCAGGAACACAAGCGTGGTGTCTTGATCGGAACGCAGAGTTACGGGAAGGGGACCGTGCAAATCCTTTGTCGTTTGCCCGACAACAAGGTCAATACGCAAGTCGCCGGTTTGAAATTGACGGTGGAACGCTTCTACTCGCCGAGCGGTGTCTCGTGCTGCAACGTTGGCGTTCGTCCGGACATCGTTATTCCGAGCGAATTGGAACAGACGGTCGTCGCAAGCAAACCGGATTTGACGGTTGGCACCATTGCCGAGGCCGCACCGAAACGCAAAAGGATCACCAGTTCTCCCGATGATCCCTACGTCGCCAAAGCAATGGCCATCTCTCACTCGATACCGTAATCGTAACGTTTATCGTTCGATTGCGCAAAGATTCGGATAGTGATCCCCGTCGGCAACGGCTTCGTCGTCGACGTGGAACGACATGGCGTACCGTTTGCGTTTCCATTGGTTTCGGGTCCAAAGCCGGCAAAACCGCTCGGTCCAGAGTTGCACATCGTTTTCGGACAATTCCGGCGATTCTTCCAGCAACCGTTTCACGGCGTCTTCCGGGGAACGTTTGTCCCGAACAATGAGTTGCTCCAGACGGTTGAGAATCGGATACGGCATCAAATCGTTTTCGTCCGTTTGAGCACACTGCGGCGGTCGCAGTTCGGCGGTCGGTTCCTGTTCGTTGATCGCACAAAGAGCGGGAACAGGAGACTTGCCTGATGTTTCCTTCCAGCGGAGCCAATCGCGCAAAAACGCCTTGTCGATTCCGCCGACCGGGGCAAGTGCGCCGCAAGTGTCACCATCCATCGTCGTATAACCGACCGTCGCTTCGCTCCGATTACCGGCGTTCAACAATAATGCGTTTTTCAGGTTCGCCAAAAACCAAACGGACGGACCGCGAACCCGGGCTTGAATGTTTTGTAACGCGGTGTCATTTTCTTCCCAGCAGGGCGGCTTACCGTAGATTGGCGTAATCAACTTCGTGTATTCCCCGACGATCTGCCCGATTTTGATCTCGTGAAACGCCGCACCGAGCGACTCGGCAAGGCTTTTTGCGGCGTTTCGTGTGGTGTCACTGCTGTTTTGCGTTCGCTGGTACACGCAGGTCAACAGTTTCGCGGTCGCTTCTTCCGGGTTTTGGCAATCGGCCAGGCCTGGAATGAAATCAAGACGCCGAAAAAATTCTTGCGGTGTCAATTCGGTCCAGGCGTAACGAACCATCGACGCAACCAAAACGGCAACCGCCGCCGAGTCCGCTCCGCCGCTGAGCGAAAGCACGAACCCATGCGACCGGCTCTTCCGCAGGTAGTCGAACAACGCAAGCGGAATCGCACAGTCAAATTCTTCCCTGGGATCGCAGGCATCTTGCCTGCATACTTGGGGCCGTTGTTTCATTGCAGGCAAGATGTCCGCGATCCCAGGAGTTTCCCGATACGAAAACCGCTGCGATTCGGCAACGATTTCTCCGCGATCCGCAATGATTGCCGCCCCGTCGTAAATGTACGGCGTTCCTTCACAACCGAGCAGGTTGGCGTAAAGGCAAACGCAACGATTCTGCTCTGAAAACGACCGAATCGCGTTCTCCCGGCGGTCGTGTTTGCCAAACGCAAACGGACTTGCGCTGGCAACGATCCGAAGGTGGGCATTTTCGTAAGAATGAGGAAACTCGTCCCAGTCCGGTTCGCCGATTTGTTGCTGTACAAAAATTTCCCCGCCGTCGCCTGTTGGAAAGTGAAACAGGGAATAATCGCCGTAAAAGGTGTCTTGTCCGAAAAGGTTGCAGAGAGAAATCCGGTTTGGTTCCCAAAAATCGAACCAGCGTTCTTCGTCGAAATACTGTTTTTCAGGCCGTGTTTTGCAATGGATAAGCGCAATTTCCCCGTCGGAAATCCAAGCGGCGGCATTGAATCGCTCGCCGTCAACGCCGAACGGAAAACCGATGTTGACCGTCAACCCTTTCGTTTCCGGGACGATTTTTTCGAGGGAATCCAGTGCCTGTTTTAGCACGTCCGGCCTGCGAAAATGGTTTTGGCAACCGGCCCCGCTCAGGGCAAGCTCCGGCAAGACGAGCAGCGACGCTCCATGATTTTGAGCTTCCCGAACCGCTTCGAGAATCCGACGGCGATTACCGCTCCAGTCGAGCGGGATTTGATTCAGCGTTGCTACGGAATAACGTGTCATTATTTACTCAAAGTGTAAACGAAATGGTAATGAAACCGGAGAAAGTGTTGAAATTTAAGGGCATCGGGCATCGGGCATCGGGCATAGGGCATAGAATTATGACTTGTTCGACTCTCACCCATCGACGAGGAAAAGGTGGAAAATACTACTGTTTTTCCTATGCCCTATGCCCGATGCCCGATGCCCTTTGACTGTTTTGAGTACCCGTTCGTTTACGGTTTGAGTAATCTAATTTCCCCAGAGTTTACGGTCCAACGTTCGGTACGTAATCGCTTCGTAAAGATGCAACGCCGTGATCCGCTCGCTTTGTTCCAGGTCGGCAATCGTTCGGGCAATTCGCAAAATTTTATCGTGCGCCCGCGCCGATAAGCCGAAATCGTCCATTGCCGTCTTCAGAATCTTGTGTCCGGTTTCGTCAATCGGACAGAATGTAATAATCTGTCGATGCGACATCTGGGCGTTGCATTTGATCCGCGATTTGTGGAACCGCTTTTCCTGTATGGCCCGCGTTTCCTGAACCGCTTTGCGTATGTCGGCGGAACTGGTTCCCGGAGCCTGAGCGGAAAGCTCCGAGTAATCGACCGGCGGAACCTCGACGTGAATGTCGATACGGTCCAACAACGGTCCGCTCATTTTCGACATGTACTTTTCAATTTGTATCGGATTGCAGCGGCACGCCCGGCGTGGATCGTTACGGTATCCGCAAGGGCAGGGATTCAACGCCGCAATCAGAATGAAATTCGCCGGAAACGTGCTCGTTTGCGACGCTCGGGAAATCGTAACCGTTCCGTCCTCAAGCGGCTGCCGAAGCACTTCAAGCGTGCGGCGATTGAACTCCGGGAGTTCGTCGAGAAACAACACACCGTTGTGGGCAAGTGAAATTTCGCCCGGGTTCGGTGGAGAACCGCCGCCGACCAAGCCCGCTTCGCTGATGGTGTGGTGCGGTTCCCGAAATGGGCGCGTTGCACAAAGCGGAACGCCGTCCTTCAAATATCCGAGCACGCTGAACACCCGTGTCGTTTCGAGCGATTCGGCAAGCGAAAGACGGGGCAACACGGTCCGAAACCGCTTGGCAAGCATCGTTTTTCCGGTTCCCGGCGGTCCGATCATCAGCATATTGTGTCCGCCGGACGCCGCAATGGTCATGGCGCGTTTGGCCGACTCCTGACCTCGCACGTCGGAAAAGTCAATGTCGTACTCCGCCAGCTTTTCGAATTGCTCCGATTTCAGCGAAGGATGCGGTTCAATTGGCAACTCGCCGGTGAGAAAACCAATTGCTTCGGCCAAACTGGAGACCGGGATGACCTCAATGTCCTCAACAACGGCAGCTTCGGCGGCGTTTTCCGCCGGTAGGAGAATGCCGCGCAATCCCCCTTTTTTTTTCGCTTCCTTTGCGGCAGCAAGGGCGACCGGAAGTGCTCCTTTGGAACGCCGGGTCGTTCCGTCCAACGCCAACTCACCAACAACGGCGTATTGGTCGAGCACGCTTGTTTGAATTTGACCGCTTGCACAGAGGATGCCGAGCGAAATCGGGAGATCGAACCACGCGGCGTTTTTCGGCAGATCGGCAGGTGCGAGGTTGATGACAATCGTATGCATCGGATTGCGAAAGCCCGAATTGACGATGGCACGGGTAACGCGATGGGTGCTTTCCCGAACCGCCGCTTCCGGGAGTCCGACGAGCGTTACTTTGGGCAGAGAACCGAGTGCGACATCAACTTCCACGTCAACGGGAACGGCGTCGATACCAAGCAGCGAAAAGGTTTTGATTTTAACGAGCACGGAACCCAAAGGGAAAGAGAGTAGGAAAACGAAAGCCCCGATTATATCCTGTCGCAACGTCCTTTTAAAGAGCCGCTCGACGGAGCATAGACGCCGGGTCAGGAGGATTGCAAAGTCGCTTTTTTCCTGGGAACGCAGGCTTCCAGCCTGCCAGTGAGTTCGTAGGCATCCTACCTGTGCAGGGCGGAGACTTCATTCCGCAACCTTCGCGCAGGCTGGAAGCCTGCGTTCCCAGGGACTTTGCAATCCTCCTGGATTCGGCTGGCCCCCTTGTCAAAGCGGAATCGACGGATAAACTCTTGGGTTCGCTATTGGGGTGGTATTTTCCACCGTGTCAGGCTTGCTTATTAACAGACTTAACGATGTACGCAATTATTGAAGACGGCGGGCGGCAGTTCAAAGCCGAAGTTGGTAAAAATTTGGTGATCGACTATCGCGGTGAAATTGAACCGGGCACGAAAATTGAATTCGAAAAAGTGCTTGCCGTCAGCTCCGAGGATTCCGTGGCAATCGGCTGTCCAACCGTTTCCGGCGCGAAAGTCGTTGCCGAAGTCGTGATGGAAACCAAAGGGCCGAAATTGGTCGTTTGTAAATTTCGACGGCGTAAGAACTCCAAACGGAGAACCGGACACCGACAAATCCATACCCTCGTGCGAATCAGCGAAATCGCGGCCGGGTAGATGCTTGTCTCTCGCACTTTCCGGGAGATATTTGATTTCAGATGTCTCTTGAACAGCCTACTCCCAAAGATGAACCTCTTGACGTCCTGAAAAATGAGGCGGCGGTTGGTGGTTTGCCCCTAACGCAGGTTTTTTCTTCTCAAAAGGATTTCTCTCCGGCCCCGTCCGCCGGACACCCGCTTGATCGTCCGAAAAAAGCAGCCCTCGAAACCGATCAAACGGTTGTTTCCAGCGAACCGCCACTGGAGATTGTCTCCGCTTCGGAAGCGGACGAAAAACAACCTCGTGACGCCAGGCACGAGTTGCCGATTCCCCTTTCCGGCCTTCAGTTGTCGTCCGGCATGATGCTTGGACCGTTCACGGTCACAAAATTTATCGGCGGCGGCGGTATGGGCCGGGTTTATCTCGGATTGGACAAATCGCTTGACCGAAAAGTCGCACTCAAAGTCCTGCAACGCCAACGCGCCCAAGATCAAGCCTCGGTCGCACGGTTTATGAACGAGGCCAAGTCTGCGGCCCGACTCAATCATGAGCATATTGCTCAAGTTTATTTTGCCGGTCAACAGGACGATATCCCGTTTATCGCATTCGAGTTCGTCGAAGGAACGAATATTCGTACAATCGTCGAAAATCAGGGGGTATTTCCCCTTTCACAGGCAATGACTTATCTGATCCAGATTACCCATGCTCTGGATCACGCTGCCTTGCACGGGGTTATCCATCGGGACGTCAAACCTTCCAACATTTTGATTACCCAGGAAGGTCGTGCGAAGTTGATCGACATGGGACTTGCCCGGTTACTCAAACCGACCGATCCGGGCGATGAATTGACGGCCAGCGGCGTTACACTTGGGACGTTCGATTACATTTCGCCGGAACAGGCAAGGGATCCGAGAAACGCGGACATTCGTTCCGATATTTACTCGCTGGGTTGCACCTTTTTCTTCATGTTGACCGGTCGTCCGCCGTTCCACGAAGGGACGGTGTTGCAAAAGTTGCTTCAGCATCAAGGGGATGAACCGCCGGATATTCGTTATTTTTTGCCGGGTGCGCCGCCGGAGGTGGCTCACATCCTCCAGAAAATGATGGCCAAGGATCCACGGCAACGATACCAAACGCCGGCCTCGCTTTTGACGGAATTAACGAACGTTGCCGCAAAACTCGGTTTGCGTCCGTCCAAACATGGGAAAACCGTTTGGACGATGCGTTCGCCTCCCGAACAATCGGTACTTCTGACCCATATTCCATGGATTGTCGGTTTCGTGCTGTTTTTAACGGTGTTCGTTTTTTTGAATTGGTTTTGGCCTCAAAAAATCGTGCAACCGCCGTCGATTCCCACAACCGTGGTAAACACTTCCGGAAATGGTGAAGAACTGCCGACGGACCTTACCCTCCTGGTTCCACGACAAGAGTGGCCGCTCCGGTACTGGGAGGAAAACGTCCGGAATCGTTCAGACAGTCCTTCTCAGACCAATTGTTCGTTTTCTCCTACACCGCGATACTCCGCCAGTCTGGGAGTCGGTCTGTTTAGTGAAACGCTTGCCTTACGAGCTTATGCAACCAATACGGAATCATCCGTATCTCTTACGGCAACTTTCCCGACAAGGAGCACCGGTTCCGATAATAATCCTCCGGCCCAATCGACGGTCTTGATCGTTGATCCGTTCAATTTTCGAGACCAGGAGGGCATTTACTCGAATCTCGGAGCGGCGATTTCCGTTGCCGGAAAAAATGCGATCATCGAGTTGCGTTTCAACGGCAGTGCCAACATGAAAATCGAGCCGATGTCGTTGGTCGGAAAACAGTTGACGATTCAGGCTGGCAAGGACTTTACGCCGGTTGTTCAATTCAAACCGCTTGATTCTTCTTCCGTTGTGAAAGAAGAAGGGCGCACTTTTCTTTTCCTGGTCAATGGCGGAAGTATCCGCTTTCACAGGATCGCTTTCGAAATGGAGGTTTCCCGTAATGTTCTTGCGGAAAAATGGTCTCTTTTCGACATGCTCGGTCCGAGTCAACTGTTTTTGTCCGATTGTTCGATCACGGTTCGAAACACGAGACCTGGTTCGCAAGACGTTTATCACGAGGGTGTTTCCGTTTTCCGTGTTGCACAATCGACCGACTCGGAACCGAACGCGGTTGGTTTATTTTTTCGCTCGCCGAACACGGGTTCCCATTTGAATTCTGCGGAGATTTCGCTTCTGGAAAGCGAGAGTATCCCGTCAGACCATTTGATGGCGGAGAAGGAGAAACTGTCCGGCGGTATTGCGGTGGATAAAAACGACCCGCCGGTCAATCAAATCACGTTAAACAATTGTATCGTTCGCGGCGAGACGACCGTGTTGTCCGTGGAAGCGAAACGTTCCGTTCAGATGGATGTGAATAATGCGTTTTTCGCAACCGATCTGCCCTTTGTGTCTCTCCAGGACATTCCCGGTGTTGTTCGGGAACGAGAGCGAACTGTGAACCTTTCCATGCAATACGTTTCCCTCTACTGTAAATCCAAGCTCAATCGTTTTATCAAGAGAGAAAATTCGTACCCGCTGTCGGTCAAATGGTTGGCCAAATACTCGGTTTTTCGGCTTCACAACACGCCAATCAATGAGTTTTTTGGATTTATGACACAAGAGGAACTTCGACCGGAATACTCCGAATGGGACGGCGATCTCGCATTTTTTCAAGACGTCTCCTCCTTCGCGGAAATTAAGGCAAGTTCTTCCGTAACGTACCCGATCCGACTCTTTTTGGAAGATTGGAAAACCCGTTGGAATTCACCGCCGACCGTCAATGTCGATATTTTCCAACAGTCGCTTCTGGAAAACCGGACGGTCAATCGAATGGTCCCAACGGATTTGGCCATTCGAATCGGCAGTCCTGCTTATCAGACGGTTTCCCGACCGGAAAGTGATCCACAAATGAAGATCGACGCAGGCCAAATTTACGAGTTGCTTCCGAAATTGTAGAAAAACCACAAACAATCAGAGCCGCACACAATCAGAGCCGCGCACGCAGTAAGCGGTAACCCCGGTGGAAACGTTTAAATCGCTTACTCCGTGCGCGGCTCTGATTGTGCTATTTCTTATTTCTCAAATTTGACTTTCGGCAGTGCATCGAGTTCCATTTGAGTCATACCGGTTGTGTTCGGATTGAGTTCGCCGGTATAGCGTTCGGGGAACGTGATGGAGCCGGTTGATGTCGTGCCGGTCAAGCCGCGCAGACGCACTTCCAAACAGCGGTTGGCCTGATTTTTTAGCAGTGTCGCTGCCGTCGAGGTCGTTCCATCGGGAAAGAAAAAGACGGGAGCCGACCAAAGCGTTCCGTCCTGCGCTCTTGTTTCTCCGTACCTGGTGTCACGATTGGCGACCGGGTCGTGAATCGCACTTCTTTCCTCCTCATTAACCGTGAATCCGAGGTAATACGCCGCCCGTTCGTCCGGAACGGCAAGCGTGTCGGCAAAAAAGACCCCTTCCGGCAATTCGAGAAATCTTGCCCCGGTCTCCGAACTCGCCAACGACGGATCGCGCAGGATAAAATCTTCCTGTGAGCCGGAAAAACCGCTGGAATAAAAATGATCTTCTTCATCGTATCCCGGTGTCCCGGCAACGTCACTATTTCTGTTCAGAAAATAGGAATCGTCGGTCCGCATGGACGCCGTAAAATGAACATCCAGAACCCGGTCGACCAGAATCCGGTTGCCACCGAGGAGTGTGCGAAAGCAGAAAATTTGCCCCTCTTCCATTGCTTGAATCCGCAGACGAATCCATTCCGAGCGAACGATGTCCGCCGATTTTTTCAAACGATAATTGACCAGCGAGTTGCTCAAAAGCGGAATCGACAGCCCGGCCAGGACAATCATCAACACGAGGACGAGCATGACTTCGACGAGCGTAAACGCGGATCGTTTATAATACGTTTCATCGCGCCGCCTGGGGACATACCCGGCGTCCGTGATCGCTTGCCGCAGTTCGTCTTCGTTCGTTTTGTAAACGGTTCCCGCCGCTGCAACGACGTTTTCTTCGATCATGATACTCCCCAAATCGTTTGCCCCGTAATGGAGCGAAAGCGGTCCGATTTTCATTCCCTGCGTTACCCAACTTGCTTGAATGTTACGAAAATTGTCGAGAAAAAGCCGGCTGACCGCAAGCGTTTTCAGGTATTCCCAGCTTCCGATTTTGCGCAGATGCGACAATTGCGTTTGGCCCGGCTGGAATGTCCAGGGAATAAACGCCGTGAATCCGCCGGTTTCGTCCTGCAAATCCCTGAGCTTGCTCAAATGTTCGACCCGATCTTCGACGGTTTCGACGTGTCCGAACATCATGGTTGCGGAACCGTGTCCGCCAAGGTGGTGCCAAACGCGGCAAGCGTCGAGCCAATCCTCTGCGGACGCTTTATTCGGACTGACTTCACGGCGAACGCGGTCCACAAGAATTTCTGCACCGCCGCCGGGCAGTGAACCGAGTCCCGCTTCCCGAAGTTGAATCAGCACGTATTCACGGAAAAGCGAGAATTTTCGTGCGAAAAACACGATTTCCGTCGGTGAAAACCCATGAATGTTGACCGTCGGGAACGACCGTCTGATGTCGCGGATCATGTCGAGATACCACGAAAACGGGAGCGTCGGATGCAATCCGCCCTGAAGCAGAATCTGGTTGCCGCCGAGCGCAACGGTCTCAGCAATTTTCGCATGGATCGTGTTGCGGTCGAGGATGTAGTGATCGGGACTTTCCTCCGTCCGACAGAACGCACAAAATTTGCAACCGCTCATGCAGCCGTTGGTGTAATTGATGTTCCGCTCGACGTTGTACGTCCGTTCCCGCTCCGGATGCAACCGCGAACAGACCCGGTGGGCCGCCAAAGCGAGGGCTGCCAGGTCGTTCGAACGCAACAGTTCCACCGCGTCTTCGGGAGAAAGACGAACACCGGAGACCGTTTTTTCGAGAAGCGATGAAAGCATGAATGGAACTCAAAGCGACCGGAGAGGACCGCACTGACGAAAACAGGGTGTTACCACCCCCGTGCTTACTCCAACAGATAACAACAATTGACGACTTTTTCGGCCAAATCAATCGGGACGTAATAATAATGGTTTGACGCCTCGAAACCGATCCGGGAATCGGCTTTGACGACCGGGAAAAACGCCTTGACCAGTTCCAATTCGTCTTGCACGATCCGGCGCATCGCCTCCGTATCATTGGCGTCACGAGCGAGAACGAACTTTGCCTGGTTGGCGACCGAGAGAAAATGAACTTGCACCGCCGTCGCGACTCGGACTTCGGCGTCGAATTTTGCGGCCAAATCGGGCGACGTTTCACGAACCGAGTCGGCCAGCTTGCGAAAACAGTTCGCCGCGTCGCCGAAACCGGTTGCTGACTTCGTCATTTGTGAAACGTAAATCTCCGGTGGAAAAACCGAACGCCAGGCATTCAAATCATCGTAAGGGAACCCGACCATTGTTGCATGATAACCGGTAGGCTTTCGGAAAAACAGGTTCGACGGTCCCACTTGCTGCGGGCCGCTGTACATCGTTCCAATGTGGTAAGGGTACTCGGCAAACGATTCCGACGCCTTGCGCCAAGCGTCCTGTACAACGACGTCGGCAAATTCTTCTCCGAAATAGGAAGCCGCCGTTTCCCGCATAATGGCGTCAATTTGTTCCCCTCCTTGCCCGGTCAGGTTTCTCGACGTGAACCGCCGGAACAGGTCCAGGTTCGCCGACGGATAACCGCCGACGCTCCAACTTAACATAAGTCCGTTGACACCAGCCTGCGACAGGTTAAGCCCGTGCTGTGCAACCCGCTCCAGTGCCGGAATGTAAGGAACCGCCGACATTTCCCAAGTCGCGTTGACCTGCACTTTGGCAACGGGTTTAAGCCCCGCTTTACGTGCAAATTCCCAATGCTGCGACGCCCTGGGACCGGGACCGACATTGGAAATCGAATATTCGCCGACGACAGAATCAATGCCGCCGCGTTTGATCGGCTGCGACCATTCGCTCACCGACATCAGCCGACACGACTTGGGCAAGCGGTTGATAATCTCTTCCGCAAAGGCGTCTTGCCAGCCCCAATCCCAAACGATTACCTTTGCGTTGGGATTACCGCGATGAACGCCCTGCTCGATGGCTGTATTGACCTCGACCAGAATATCGGCAAACGACCGATCCTTGCAGTTCGGGCATTGTCCGTGCTGGTGATGCGAGGCGCAGCTTGTCAAATTTTCCGAAGCCGTGATCGTGAAAACGCCGCCGAGATCGGGAACGTTCTCAAAAAGATACGTCATGGAATTGGTGAGCCATTGCCGCACTTCCGGTCGGGATGTGCAGAGTGCCAGGTGGTCCCCCTCACGAACACCGGCGAGTTTTTTGCGGCCTGGCGTTTCGAAGAACGATTCGTGCATCGCTCGCGGTTCATTAACGTACAAATAGACTTGGATACCGTATTTTTTTGCACGCTGAACCAGCGTTCGGAGCGATTGCAAACGGATTTCGTGCTTATCGCCGAATTCGGGAAACAGCTCGCTCGGCGGCACGAGCGTCCGCAAAACCGTGTGTAACCAAACACCGTTGACACCACTTTCTTTGAGTTGACGCAGTAGCCCGTCGGGGTAGGAGTCAACCGTTGGGTCAAGCAGCGGATCGCCGAACGTCGCAAAATAGGAGTAAATGTAACGCAATTCGAACGCCGATTCGTTTGCTTCGTCAACATCGACCGGCTTGATTTCCGGGACCTGCGAAAACCGGTCGATAAAGGCGAATCGCGGTTCTTCCGGCGTCGTGTACCAGTTTTCCCCGAGTTCACGCCGGACGCACCCGGCAATTTGTGCGGCCCTGCGTTTCTGCTCGGCGGTCGGTTCGGCGTACCGAAGCGGTTCGCACTGCGGTTTGATCGAGCCGAGTTTAATGAACAGAAAATCGTCTTCCCGCAAGGAATAAGCGAGTTGTTCCCGGTCGGTTCCCAGAAGTTCGACAAGCTGCTCGTAGGGCAACAAGTGCCAATTGCGTTTCAGTACGGTAATGTAACCCCGGGACGATTGCCAGTACGGCGAAATTTCCTCTTGCGGCGGCAGGCCCACGGAACGAGCGACTTTTTCGACGTTTTCGGTCGTCGTACCCAGCACCGCTGCGAGCCGCTCCGATGGGACGAGCGGCCAATTCCGCCAAACGAAAGCGTGCATCCGGCTTGGAAAATGGTCGAACGACAACGCAATCGGTCCGGTCCCTTCGCCCGGCAGGGGAACCTGGCCAAAACAGGGAATGGTGAAAAGCAACAAAAGCAGACAAACGACGATTCGATAAGATTGCATAAGATTATTTCTCCACTGTTGGCAAGCCGCAATCCTGGAGGGACTTCGGTTATCGGGGTCGAGCGGGGGTTGAAGGCAAAAAATCCTGCATTGTTTGGGAGGCTTGAGTCGAGTTCGTTTTTGTCCAAACTTCCTCAAGCTCCCGGCAAGACCAGCCTCCATGCTACCTCTATTTTCGTCGATCCACAAGAACCTCGATCAAAATTCCTTCTTTCTTCGCTAAGTCACGCCTCGCAGGGCGAGGCGGCTAAGCGATTCATCAAATAGTGGTTATTACAAAACTGCTCTCAACTCTTCGCCGTGCGTTTCTTCGATGTGTACCTCCACGAGTTTTCCGAGCAAATTTTGCCGGGAATGAACCTTCACCTTCAGATAACGGTCGGCGGTTCCGGAAAATTCGGCGGCACTTTCCTCCGTCTCCAAAAGAACCTGCACGTTTGTACCGAGCAACGATCCGGCGTAATCGGCTCGTAACTGGTCGGCAATTTGTTGCAGCTCGGCGGCTCTGGTTGTTTTGACATGGGTTGGAATCTGGTCGGGCAACTTGACCGCTTCGGTTCCTTCACGACCGCTGAAACGGAAAACGTGAACCTTTGAGAACCCGATCCGCCGGACCAGGTCGCAAGTCTCTTGAAACTGAGCGTCCGTTTCACCGGGAAAACCGACGATCACGTCCGTCGTCAAAGCGACCCGATCCAACTCCTGCCGGATTTGCTCGCATCTTTCCAGAAACGGTCCGCTTAACCAACGGCGTTTCATGCTGCGTAAAACGTCGTCGCTGCCGCTTTGCATCGAAAGATGAAAGTGAGGGCAAAGAATTTTCGGGTGTTCCCGAAAAAGCCGGACGAGTTCGTCGGACACTTCCACCGCTTCCAGCGAAGAAACACGAATGCGAAGCGGAAGCGATTCCCGGTTGATGAGCGCAACGATTTGACCGAGCAGTTCCGCAAGATTGGATTTTTGTACTAAATCAATGCCAAAATGTCCCAGGTGGATCCCGGTCAAAACGATCTCGGCATATCCGTTATGGGCGAGGATACGAATTTCCTCCAAAACCTGTTCGGGAGGCCGGGATTGCAGGTAGGGCCGCACTTTCGGGATAATGCAATAAGCACAACCGACTTGACACCCATCCTGCACTTTGACGTAAGCCCGGTGCCGCCTGCCGAAACACGAGATGCCGGTCGGCGGTTGTGCAAGGCCACGACGCTTTAAAAACTCCGGGATGTCCCGCTTGTCGCAAATCACTTCAAGCGAAACGTCGGAGTCAAACAGCGTTCGAATTTCCTGCGGCCTTCGGGTTACCAGGCAACCCATCACGACAAACTCCGCACTGGGATTTTCTTTGGCGAGTTTGCGAATGAGCTTCCGGCTTTTGAAATCGCTCTGGGTGGTAACGGTACAAGTATTGACAAGAACAAGATCGCAAGACTCTCCTGGTCCGTTTTCGTTGTCTTCGGCGTCGACATAGCCGAGACGCAACAGGCCGTTCCGGAGATATTCCGTCTCGTATTGATTGACTTTACAGCCGAGCGTGTAAGTTTTTAACCGCTTCGCACGCGGCTCTGATTCGTGCCAAGCCCGTTGCGTTTCAGAAAAATTTGCGGGCACCACTCAACTCCCACTGAATTTACGGGAAAATTGCGACGCCGCCGACGACCACACCGGCTTGGACGAGTCCGGCCCGAACGGAAAGCGGAAGCGGATCGACCATGTACGGAGCACAGCTGCCGGGGCGGTAGTGGCCGAGCGTATAAATACATTCGCACGGCGGATTTATCCCCATTTTGTACGGCAAAATCGGGACTGTCAGGAAAAACTTCGCACCGGAAATGATCGGTTGAAACTCTTCCCGAACCAACGTGTGGCCGTAACGTTCCAAAGCGACTTCCTCAAAGTAAAGCGGTTTGTGACACAAAGCGGACGCCTTCCACATAAAGCAGATTTGCTCGAAATCCCGTGCCGGAAAATAGTCGTCGCCGCCAAGTCCGCATTCTTTGGGAACGGCACTGCCCGGATCAAGCCGTATATCGAAGCTGATTCCCGTGATCGGCTTAAGAATGTTGTCTTCGGGACATCGGATTTCGACTTTACTCCCTTTGACTATTCCTCTCAAGCCACCCTCAGAACCGCTTCCGTAAAGATTATCCAGTTCGCTTCCCCGCAACGAATTCGTTCCACCGGGTTGCGGAATCGTAACACCGGGCGAATAACCGGAACTTGGACGGGACTCCGGATAGTCCGTATCGATTTGCGCTTCCGGAGACACTTGTTGTCGGTCAAACCGAACCAGTTGGATCGAGTTTGCGTTGGTTTTCGCCGCCGTGTTGTCGGTTTTCGGCGACTTCCATTGCAGGGGCGATTTTGCGTAACCCGGGGCCGTCACCAACGCTCCGGCCAAGACCAAAACCAAACATCGACTCCAAAAAAACGTGCGATTGGACATTGTTGAGGATTCCTTTCCTTAATAGTCGGCGGACGGCAACCAGCAGAAGGCAGATTCTGCTGACTGCCGTCTGCGATCTGCCGTCTCATTACTCGCCTTCCGTGCTATAATTCGGTGCTTCTTGCGTAATTGCAATATCGTGGGGGTGAGATTCTTTCATGCTTGCGGCGGTGATTCGAATGAAACGCGTTTCCTTCCGCATTTCTTCAATCGTCTGGGTTCCGCAATAACCCATTCCGGCTCGCAGTCCGCCGACCAACTGGTAAACGAACGGCCCTAACGCTCCTTTGTACGGGACACGTCCTTCGACTCCTTCCGGTACGAGCTTGTCCGGTTGACCATCGTCGGACTGCCTGTATCGTTCGCTCGACCCTTGAACCATCGCTCCCATAGACCCCATTCCCCGGTACGCTTTGAAGGTGCGTCCCTGGTAAAGGATCAACTCGCCGGGGGCTTCGTCCAAACCGGCGAAAAGTCCGCCGACCATACAAACGTGTGCTCCGGCTGCAATCGCCTTGGAAATATCGCCGGAATAGCGAATTCCTCCGTCGGCAATGATCGAAACATGGGGGGCGTATTCAGCGACAAACTCGGCGGCCCGACAAATCGCGGTGATTTGCGGAACCCCGACGCCCGATACGACCCGGGTGGTGCAAATCGAGCCGGGACCGATACCGATTTTGACAGCGTCCGCTCCGGCGTCGATTAACGCTTTGCATCCGTCTTCCGTAGCGACGTTTCCGGCAACCACGTCGATATCCCAACGCTTTTTGATTGTCCAGACGGTTTCGATCACGTTTTTCGAATGCCCGTGAGCACTGTCAACGACAAGAACATCGACATCTTCGGCAAGGAGTCGTTCGACACGTTCATAATCATGAACACCGACCGCAGCTCCCACTCTTAGCCTACCTTTCCCATCTTTACAGGCATTTGGGAAACGGCGAAGCATGTCAATATCTTTAATCGTTATAAGTCCCGTTAGTCTATTATTTTCGTCCACCAGAAGCAATTTCTCCACTTTTTTTTCCATTAAAATCTTCTCAGCCTGCCCAAGCGTTACTTTCCCTGTTGCCGTTACAAGGTTTTCAGAGGTCATAACCTCGGAAATCGGAACGTCCCAGTTTTCTAAAAACCGAAGATCGCGGCGGGTGATGATTCCGCAGAGCCGGTTTTCCCCGTCCACAATCGGAACGGCGGAGATGTTCTGGAAATTCATGACCTTTTGAGCTTCCCGAACATTCCCGTCAGGAGACAGGCAGGCAGGTTCGGCAATAATTCCGTTGGCAGTCCTCTTGACCTGAGCAACCTCCTTGGCTTGTTGATTGATGGTCAGATTTTTGTGGATAATCCCTATTCCCCCTTGTTGGGCCAAAGCGACTGCCATATTTCGCTCCGTTACCGTGTCCATCGGGGAACTGATGAGCGGAATCGTTAAACGGATACGCCGGGTCAGTTGGGTGCTGACGTCTACTTCGCTGGGAACGACCTCGCTGTATCGCGGTTCCAGTAATACGTCGTCGAAAGTAATGCCTAATTGGAAATTTTCATCGTTCAGTTTTCGCATTGGGGCGTCTCGGTAAAGAAGGGGGAATCAAAAGTAGATTCCACTAAAGTCTATCCCTTTTACCCCAAAAAAACAAGAGAGGGGGAAGAAATGACAAATGAAAAATGAGAGCCGGTAACCGTGTTACCGGTCCGACATCTCAAAGTGACGAAACCTGACTAAGCAAGTCAAAAGAAAGCTCTCTCACGGCGGGCTGCGGTTGCGGTTTTGCGAGTAACGGCTTCGGAGCGAAATTCGTTCCCTCGGGACAGGGCGAGATTTTCTTCGGTTGCGTCGGTTGCGCCGGTTGTACCTGAGCGGAACTTGCACTGACAAAGCGGGCGGTCGCAATAACGCCGGGGATTTTGGGTGCAATTTTCGGTTTTTCGGCCTGGATATCAACCGATCGGGCAGATGGTGAATAGGCGAATTTTTCCGCCTGAATTCCGAACTCGGCGTCTTCAAGGTAAACGGTCACATTTTTTCCCCGGAGAACACGCTCGGAAGAGGTCTGCGCGAACACCGGAGAAGAGACAACACCGATTGCGATAACCGAGAGTAACAACGTCGTATTTTTCACTCGTCCAATCATGGCAAACATTTTTGATAACAGCCCCTGTCCACTCCCCTTGCCGGGAAGTGAACAGGTAAGAGAAACAGCGAAAAGTCAACGGCTTCGGAATGATTGTCTCATTCGTTTCCTTTGACACTTCCAGTATCGTCCCAAAAAACGGAATAAAGAGCACAATACGACCTTTCTTGGCCGAAAAAGAAAAACTGCGATGTTATGATCGGAACGCTTGGAATGACCAAAAAAAACGATACCAGCGGATTTACCGGCAAAGATTAACTAATCGATACGGCATGAAGAGAGAGCGGATGCATTATCGAAAAAAGCGAAAAATTTTACGGCTTCGCCAAATCCAATACAATCGGACTATTTTACCCCATTTGGGTATTCGCCTGTAAAACGCCAATAAGGTGTCATTTTTCGCTAACCGTAAACCCAATCAGAGCCGCGCCCAATCAGAGCCGCGCCCAATCAGAGCCGCGCACGGAGTAAGCGGTTTTCACGTTACCACCGGGGTTACCGCTTACTGCGTGCGCGGCTCTGATT
>Ga0209628_10000739_pt1 | contig 20354 bp, 13 predicted proteins | sample TergutCu122P4_FD_187285 | JGI IMG/M metagenome (GOLD analysis project Ga0209628, IMG submission 187285) | Cubitermes ugandensis P4 segment gut microbial communities from Kakamega Forest, Kenya - Cu122 P4 (SPAdes) (version 2) | ecosystem: Host-associated > Arthropoda: Insects > Digestive system...
TTACAATACTACCGTTGAAGCGGATCACAGTGATTATCCCGATGTTTCTCTGCCATGGGCTACTCCTACCGGCAGAAAAGTCGGTAGAAATGATCCCTGTCCATGTGGTAGCGGAAAGAAATATAAAAAATGTTGCGGCGCGAACATAGGGAAAAAAACGCGGGTCACTCGGTACGAAGAGGATTCTTATAAAAATACAGATCCACCTCCAACACTCGCGCAATGGGACCGTCTCTATCAAGCGGCGAGACTTATCCGCTCGATCGAGCCTTGGGAATACTTGTGGAGCTCGGATTTGATTACCATCGTATCTCAGGCGGGAGCGGAGCCGGTTTATTGCTCAGTGATGGGGAGAGCTGAATATCGATACGCGATCGGCGTTTATCCCGGATATGACGCGGTCAATACCTTATTTCGCGTAAACAACGCTGACAGTAGTATATACGAGTACATCGAGGGGATGGGGCAAAAGTGCCTGATGTGTTATTTTGGTGACAGGGAGGAACTCAAAGAAAAGGATCGGGAGATAATCAAATCCTTGAATATTCGTTTTTGGGGCAGAAATGAGTGGATTTTTTTCCGCGCGTTGGATCCCGGCATGTCTCCCTGGTTTATCAGTGGAAAGCAAGCGGATCTTCTCGCGCGATCCTTGCTTAATGTCGCCCACGCCTGCAGATATTATATTGAAAATACGCCGCGTGAAGAATTGGACGATGATGAAACTATTCTCCGCTTTTACTCTCCGGAAAAGGGCCTTTGGCTAAACACTATTACTGATCTCGGGCCTATACGCGTCGATATGACAACAACCTCTGTCTCTGACGTAAATTTGTTGTCGCGATTGAAAAAAATCGCTAGAAACGGTATGGAGCTTGAGCTTGATGTTATTTGGCTTCCGATACCATTGCGAATACGCAGAAAGGATCGCCCTTCCTACCCTCGGCTGATTTTCTTAATGGACAGATCAAAGATAAATATAATTGTCCGGCGCTTCGTGGTTAAAGGCGAGTCTTTGACACATAGCGTCATGGATTTATTAATCGATTATGTTGAAGAAAAAGGAAAACCAAAGTCCATCCATGTCAGAGATGAACGCGTATCAAATATCATCGGGGATTTGTGCTCAAAAATAGGTATACAAGTGATTGAAGGGGAGGAAATGTTCGCGACAGAAACACTTCTGGAAGACATGCTTGAAATTGATGAGGATGACGACGACGATGATGACGAGGATGACGATGATTAGTTTTATCTGACGAGCCAAAACGGCACATTAAATGTGTCCGCTTCCCTATGCAAGCGATCTTTTGTGATAATTATGGAGACTGGAGATCGTACTCCAGGATAAGCTCGCTTGATAGCGTCCATTGAAGTATGGCTTGCGCTATTCCTATATTTTTCTACTAGTCAAAATATCGAAACATCTGAACGAGTTTTTCAGTTTTAAGCATGCCGATTTCATCATTATCGAGATCTCTTAGCCCAAACTCAACAAAACCGTTATCATTATAGAATCTTTTTAGTTTGTCAATATTTTCGCATTCTAAATAAACCATTTTTCCGCCAATTATCCGTTGAGCTTCTTGAACGCAATCGCAAGCAAGCTTAAGCAGTATGTCTCCGGATATAAGTTTGTTATAACCATTACAAAAATTCTTTCCAAGTTGACCTATTAAGGGTATTGCCAGTGAATAGCTTTTTGATTCCGAGTCATATTGCGCGTATCTCGATATCCTTCTTTGCCATCGGGCGGACAATAATCTTTTCGGGATTACAATGCTTTTATTAGCAAGAGCAAAATACCCAACGAGTACTGGTTTATCTTTATATGACATAAATACTAAAAAGGTTTGGGAATAATGCAACTTACTAAATTCCAGAGCTTTATCTTTCAAGAACAACTCAACATCAATGTTTAGCGGACATGAAAAATCGGAGATTATTGTTTTTGCAACTTCATCCCCGACTTCTTCAATAAAATCATTAATTAAAGCTAATACAATCCCTTTCATGTCACTCCTCGTCAAAAACTGCTTTTATTTGACTTTTATCCAGTTTTCGCACAATTTGAGGAATAACAACGTCTTTTGCCTTTTTTGTTTCCGCGTGCTCAAGCGCTTTTATGAAGTCCCGCGCAAGCCTGCGATCCTTGATGCGTACATTCTTTAGGATACTGTTAGTAGCCATTTTGCTCGCGCCCCCTTTCATGATCAGTCACCTATAAATTATTATACCAAATTGGCGATTTTATATCTATAATTTAAATAACATTTTATGGTTTTATCCTGTCCTGTCCTCCCGGAAAAATATATCTATAAAATGTAATATACCCTTTCCACGCCTAGGAGAACAAGAAAGCCGCGTTAGAAAAAGGTTTACTGTAGTTTATTAGGATTTCATGAATAATTCAGGCTAAACACCATCTGTTACCTAGTTCGTGTTACAGTGTTTATAACGGATGTGCTTATATTCTGATTTGAGTAATCATTTCAAGAACGTTGTTTTAATAAAAATAATACCAATTTCTGCATTGACTCTATATACTAAAACACATTAACTAAGCCGCATATGCCGCATTCCTTTGAATCATTTTGAAGCTTCGCTCCACACTGACAAACATAACCGATAAATTTTGCAGGGTTTCCCACAACAAGCGCGTTTCGTGGTACATCCTTAGTAACTACTGATCCCGCGCCTACCATGGCATACTCATTGATTGTCACTCCACATACGATAGTAGCGTTTGCGCCTATCGAAGAGCCTTTCCTTACATGAGTCTTAGTCAACAACCATGAGTTTACTTTTGCTCTTGGAAATAAATCATTCGTAAACGTCATTGAAGGACCTAAAAACACTTCATCTTCGATGGTAACGCCATGATATACATTCACATTATTTTGAATTTTACAATTATTACCGATCGATACACCTATGTCAATATATACATTCTTGGAGATTACACAGTTTGCCCCTATACATGCGTTTTCTCTGATTTGAGATTGATTCCATATCTTTGTGTTTTCACCAATGGTAGCTTTCTCACTAACCTCAGCAGTCGGATGAACGTAGAAACTCAAAATCAGACACCCCTCTCGAAAGCAATAACCGCTTCAATTACCTCAGATATCTCCGCATCAGTAAGTTCTGGGAATATTGGCAAGCAAACTGTCTGAGTAGAAACCATTTCCGCTACAGGTAAAGATCCTTCACAATAACCCAAACTTTCGAATGCCTTTTGGAGATGCAAGGGAATGGGATAAAAAGAACCTGACCCAATACTTTTAGAAGCAAGATATTCAATTAGTTCTTCTTTTTTTTCTGTGCGAATCGCATACTGATGATAGCAGCTTTTAACATTGGGCGTAGGCATAGGTACGATCACATAATCCTTAAGGTACTTGGTATACTTATCCGCAATCATTTTCCTTGAATAGTTGAAGTCATCAAGGTATTTCAACTTGATGTTTAAGACTGCTGCCTGTATAGCATCAAGGCGAGAATTGTAACCAATAATGTAATTATAATATTTATATGGATTGTATAAAGAACCAGGTGTAATAGACACTTCAGTGATAAACTCATCTTTTATGCCATATAAATATTCACGCGCTTTTGCACCATTAGACGATGCTCCATGCTCCTTAAGCGCAAGCAGGATGGTAGCAAGCTTGTCGTCATTTGTTGTGATCATTCCGCCATCCCCAAAAGCGCCGAGGTTTTTTGTTGGATAAAAGGAAAAACAGGAAATGTCACATAAGGAACCAACCATCTTGTTTTTATACTTTGCGCCTATTGCCTGAGCAGCGTCATCGATAACCTTGAGCTTATATTTTTGAGCGATGTTATTAATTGTATCAATATCACATGGGCATCCAAAAATATCAATAGGTATGATAGCCTTCGTGTTTTTTGTGATTTTCTCTTCGATTTTGTTCACATCGATAGTAAAATCAAACTCATTTATATCGACAAATACTGGAATAGCGCCAATTGATGCTATCGTTTCGGAAGTCGCAAAAAAAGTGAAAGGAGATGTTATAACTTCATCCCCCGCTTGTAATCCGCAGGCGCGAAGAGCGAGTACAAGCGCATCAGTACCATTTGCGCAGCTTATGACATTCTTTACACCGAGGTAATCCTTCATAGCATTTTCAAACCTTATTACATGGTTTCCACCAATGTACATTCCAGATCGTATTACTTCTAACACTTCCTTCTCAAGCTCATCTTTGAGTATCATATATTGCCTTTTTAAATCTAAGAAAGGAACGGCCATCATCAAATCCTCCATTCGTCTATTTTGCGGAATTATACAATCTATTTTACTGTGGAAATAATTCGCTCAGCAATTTCGATTGCCTTAAGAGCATCTTTTCCGCTTATAAATGCAGCTGTGCCCTCATTTATACAATCAGCAAAATGATATAACTCAGCTACTAAGGGTTCAATAATCGGAACAAAAACGCGTTGCGATAGACTGTCCTGCCTGTATGTAAAACTGTTTCCCGCATCGACAACCATGTTCACGTTTTTCGTTATATTAAGTGTTTTTCCTAATAAATCCGCTACAATATAAGAGTCAGAAGTATGAACTAAGATTTCTCTGACCTTTGTTTCCGATACCCTACTAGCAGAGATCCCTGCTATCGTCCCATCATTAAACTTTATAATACTCTCCACGAAGTCATAAACTTTAGTTACTACCTTTGAACCTACGCTATTGATTGATTTGACAGAAGTCCCGCACAACAAATTGCATACAAGGTCTATATCGTGAATCATTAAGTCGAAAACAACATCAGTATCTTTCATTCTTTCGTCGAATGAACTATAACGTTTTGCGTTAATAGCGATAATTTGCTTATTAAACAATATCTTTTTTAGCTCACCAACCACTGGGTTAAATCTCTCGACATGACCAACAAGGAGTGTTTTACCACTTTTTTTATACGCCTCGCATAATTCAAAAGCTTCTACACTATTCATCGCCAAGGGTTTTTCAATTAATGCGTGTATACCTTTTTTAGCTGCAATTAAACCTAAATCTCTATGTAATGACGAAGGTGCCGCTATTACTACTGCATCTACTTCATCCAATAAGCTCTCGTAATCAGGCGCTATCTTTACGCCGTAAATGTCAGATAGAAAAGTAGCACGTTCAATGGAGGTGTCATATATTGACATAAAACTAAACAAATTCTTTTCGTTAGACAATATTCTGACATAATTTCGACCCATGTTTCCAGTTCCAACAACACCAATTCTTATCACGCCGTTCATCACCCCCGCAATTTTATTAAAGCTTTTTTTGCCAGCATCTTAACCTAAATCTACACATATCGTATATACCCCAAATTATATCATGAGGCTTTCCAAATGACCCCTTTCGTATTTGTGAATCACGCATTGGAGTAATTCTGTTTTTTACTTTTAACCCTTTTAACTTGGCCCTAAAAACCATTTCCGGCCATACGAAGATCGGGCTTCTCGCAAATGGAATAATATCTTTAATGACATCTTTCTTAAAAACTTGTACAAAGTTTAAAACGGGTGTTCCTTTGATAAGCCTTGGATAGAGAATATTTAGTAATACAGTATTTATCGATGATGTTAATTTTCTCCATCCAGTGCTTCGATAATTAACTCTTTGTAAAACAAGGACATCGTAATCATCAATCTCATCCACCAACTCGCTTGTAATCGATGGAGATAACGGTAAATCAGCGGCATTATACAACACAATCTCTTTACTGGCATATACCAGACCTCTTAAAACAGACGCTCCAAAGTTTAAATTGATATAATTATGGAGTACATGGATATACGGGTATTGCGCTGATAACCTATCCATGATAAAACCTGTATTATCTGTTGATGCGTCATTAACAAGAATTAACTCATAATCAATAAAACTACCATTTAAAAAATGAAGGCACTCAGTAACAGCAGATTCAATAATTTTTTCTTCATTAAAACCAGCTATTACATAAGAAATGCTTTTTGCCATATGGTTCACGCCTCACAAAAAATGTAATTTTCGTGTTAAATTATATATAGATTTAGTATCATGGCACATAACTAATGATGTTACTATAACCAACAACAAAAGTTTCTTCAGGTATATTACGTTCTGTCCGAACAAACATTATAACTTGATATTCCCCTCCATCAGTAAAATCATATTCAAAAGAGGAGAAATCAGGTTGATACCATATTGCATCGATACGCTCTCCATTGCGTAATATATACCACGCATACAAATATCCTTTGGGAATATCAGGGATTATGTTTTTTATTTGATGCCTTGGACCTTCTATATGTTCAATTCTTGCTTCATATTCATAATTAAGCTTAAACACAATAATATCATTTATTACAGCAATTGAACCTTTCGCAGGCCAAATAGGCATTAATTGGAACTCGTCAGTAAGTATTGCTTCGTTAATTTGTGATTGCGAAGCAACAGGCCCTAGTTCAACGCCTAAAAAACTTCTTATAAAATTTCGCATTTTATATGAATTAGAGATGGATGTACTATTTAATCCCACAATTTGACCCCATAACCCACGATCATTAGCTATGACAGGGAACTCATTAACAGGTTGATTAAATTTATTTGATGGCAACTTTCCTATTATAAAAATAGGCATGTTTCTTTGATACGAATCTAGTTCTTCAATACGAGATAAAACCCTGTTATAAAACGCAAATGTCCTTTCATAATAAAGGTTAGTTTTCATATAATATATCCCACTTGTTAATAGGTAATTATATCCAATTAATAATGTGAGAATTAAGGCGATCCATTTATGTACTTGAATAATAGATACACAGGATAAATAATATTCGCATATTACTATAACAAAGACAAATGAATATACAAACTGATGCGTATTTATTGTTGAAGTGAAGGCTTCAGGCGCTAGTATATCCATTGCGTTTAACCCGATTGGGATCAGCGTTAATAATACGACTATAGATACTATCCTGAGAGGATCTGAATAAATCTTTTTTTTGACAATTATACTTATGAGTAAACATGCCGCAAGCAACGCTGATGAGACATATAAAAAGAATAGGAATCGCGAAACATAAAAATAACGACCTCCTGGAATAAAAAAAGAAAAAAATCCTATAAAACTTCGTCTAATTAGCTTTGGAATCATAAAAAGCGGGATGACTCCCATCGAACTGACGCCTTTGTAGTTAAGAAGAGGGTTTCCATATATAAGCACAGTCAATTTCACACTACATATATATAGTAAAGCGCCAAGTGTGCCACAAATTATATATTTGATCGCGTTTTGAAATGTACGCCATATAGGGACATCATTGTTTAATAATTGGATAACTAATAAAATCAAGCATAATCCAATGGATGAACCTATATAAGATTGGTACAGCGCTAAGCTAAGCATTAAGCATAAAGCCCCTGCTATATATCCATGTTTATATTTTTTTGTAAAGAAAATTGCCATTATTGATAACAAAAATGAGCTGGTATAAGCGTCAGCCATAAAATCATAACTAAAAGAATAAGCAAGAGCAGGAAAAGCAGATAATAAAAGTGAGATAGAAACAGCAAAAGCAGCACTCTTTACTTCTAGTAATGATACAATTAATGCGTTTGCTATGACTAAATACAAAATCGTGAGTATGCCAACAACATGAGGAGCATTATAGACAGTTCGAAATGCTTGAATAACAAATAAAAACCATCGACCAGAGGAATACCCATATTTTAAACTCCTATATAACATTTCTGCAGAGTCTTCATTAACGAATTTGTTCATGAAAAAATACGAATGGATGATAACACAAAAAAAGGTCGAAGAAATCAATGCTATTTTAACGGGAACGCATATATTTTTTATTTTTCTTATTACTATCTCATCCGCATCTGTTTTAAACATATTGACATATTTAGAAATGACGCTTTGCAACTTTAACCTCCCAAACCACTAGTGATTAAAACTAACTATCTTTATGAGTTACTTAACTACACTAATTAGTGTAACCCCAGCGATTACTAAGAAAATACCAAATATGCTCGGAGCAACCAATCTTTCCTTTAAAATAAACACTCCCATCAGAACTGCCACTACATTTACTGCGCCAGCGCATAAAGGAATCAGATAACTAAGGTTTGCCTTTTGAATTAGGATAATATAAAGAAAAAAACTAATCACATATAGAATAAGACCAGCTAATAAAAGTGGATTAAATTGAATTGAAATTAGAGTAAGCGAGTACTTAAATGAAGTGTCAGATCCCCCAAGCTTGATTAAAAGCATACCCGTAGTAGTAAAGATAATATAACTCATTAATAATATGAGCATAAAATAATATCTCCTTCCAATCAAAATGTTTGAGACATAGCCAAGCGGAACTCTTATTATTATCGTTTAAATATATCTGCTCCTACTCTACGCTAATATAATACTCCTTAGAATGTCTATCTATTCAGGGAACTTCCTTTTTAAATATTCTAATGTTGTTGCTGGAACCAGTTTCGAGATCTCATGATAATTTTTTGTTTTCAGGAGCTCGCGCACTCTGGACGCGCTTACGGGTTTGCCGCCATGTTCTATGCGATTTATTACCTCAAAAGATACTCCATTCCTTGGTAAAATCCGACGCATAGCATCGTTGTATTGTCGTGTTATATTGTCAAGGGGTTCTTCTCCCGCGAATCGGATGGTGATATTCAATGCCGGAGCAATATGTCGTGCGAATATATTAATATCCAACGATGGATCTACTGTTATATTTTGAATATTTTCTTTACTACTATATGCCGCGAACGTACGTTGTGAAATTATGTATTTTCCACCAGGAATAACTGTAACATTACTAATATCCGCAGTCCCTTTTTTTACTAGCTCAATTCTATCAGCGAAGGAAAAGAAGTATTTATCTTCCTCAACAATAAAAATATATAAATGCTTAACCCTTGAAGCGGCATATTCAACTAAGTACCGATGCCCATTAGTGAATGGGTTGCAATTCATAACAATAGCGCCAATAGGCAAACTATAAGTTGATAAAGAAGATATATATTCCGCAAGCTCACTATTCTCAGAATTATTTAGTAAGGTAATTGTTGAAACAGTTTTCTCAACTGGTGTAATTTGATTACTAACCATTGTATTATCAAAATAATTCAACTCAGTTAACCGGTCAAAGAGAGCTTTAGCAATAACTTTATTCCCAATATAATTCACATGACCTTCATCTACGTATATCTCCCCAAAATTGTGCGGTCTGGAAAATAGTTTTCTTACATCACAATAATCAAAGTGCTTTGCCAACTCATCAAAGACTTTTCTATGCACATGAGAAATAATAATATCACCGTTTTCAATTGGAAGTAGCTTTGCTAATCGCCACTGTTGTTCGTCACTTCCTCCCCAATAACTACCACAATTGACAACAGAATATGATATTTCATTACTATTTAATAATAATTGAAGATATGATGGTATGGTCTCCCAATCCGCGCTATATACTCCAATTATATTGCTAGATCCCATCATCCATATAGTATTTTTGTACTGCCTGGGAACCGCGTGTGTTACCCGAAAATTATTAATTACGTTAAGATAATCACCGCTCGAATTAAGTAATCTTGAAATACCGCACTCGTCATAAAATGATGAAGGAATTGTGTTCTTTATATAATCTGACTTTTTTCCATGCGCGGTAAAAATAGGATCATTAAAACTCGGATCATCGCAATGGGTATTGACATATTCTAAAAAACCATTGAGATTCTTTTCATGTTCCGAAGTCTCCCCTTGCGTATCTAGATAATAATCACTTAGAATCATTATTTTTACCCCTGGGCAAGTCAAATGAAACTCAAGCGCAGGGTTAATAACCGTTTTATTAAAAAGTAATTGAGTAAATAATTGCATTGCGTCAAAAGCAGTAGCTTTTACAATTTCCTTGAGTCTATCTAACTCATCATAGTTATAGACATCAAGAACGAGAATGGCTGTGCTTTCGTCTAGTCTATGAGCGACACTACCCCAATGTTTAACATTGACTTTAGAAAAATAGATTAGGTCCTGGTATGTTTTTGTTTCGTAATCATCATTAGATAGGATATCAACGTAGTGTTCTTTATAATACGCCATACGGTAGACCAGAACACCTAAATAGCTCTCTGAGTATAGCGCTACTTTTGCAAAACCTAATTCTTTAAAATACGCGAAAACATCAACACCTACTGTCGCGGCGCTAATAATGGTCTCATATAAGCGCCGTTGTCGCGTTCGCTGGTCTTCTCTTGTTTGTTTTTCTTTATCTGACAAGATTAGGTCAGTTAAGCTCAAAGGTTTATAATAAATAAGCTGCTTTGCGCTCATAATATCAGCGGTGGTGTAGTCTGTGCCCTTTTTATGAATAAAAATAACTACACTATAATTACCGGAGGTTTTTAATGTCCAGCTACGTTCTCCGATAAAAATACCTGAGTACCATTCTTTTTCTACTGCTACTCCTCTTTCGCAAAGATAAAATGTTGTCTCAATTTTATTAATATCTGTTTCAACAGAAAGAGAAACAGAAAGCACATTTTCTCGAAGACTCATCACCGGTTTCGCGCCAAAATTACCATTTGGATTAACGTGTCCGTTCTTATCCGGAGGCGAGGATATCGACCATTCGGTAACTGTTTGAGCTTCACCATAACTAAATTGATCTTTTATCTCAATTTTAATCTTTTCGTTTTCAAAAATACCTTTATGTAGATTTAAAATAAAATTATCTTCATCCATGTTTTCACTTCCACTCATGAAACTCATAAAGTATCATTTCTCAAGATCAGTATAATCAAGCGTTTTTCCTTCTCGATTGTTTGAACGCGTGAGGATTGCTTCCTAACGCGTATCGCCGCCGCTTTTGAAAGTTTTAAAAATACATCTGGATCATTGTATAATGAAATGATCGCTTGCGCTACACCGATGTAGTCTTCAGCGGGTACTAAAATCCCGCATTCCTCATCCACAAACTCTGGAATCGCCGCGACAGCGTTCGCGATAGGAACAAGCCCAGAAGACATAGCCTCGTCACGTGAAACTCCTTGAGCGTCCATCCTCGTTGTCGCTATATACACGCCGCATTTTTCATGTAGATCGGCAATTTCACGCTGTGATAAAAATTTATGGTGTAAATAAACATTTTTATAACGTTTAAGAGGCGCTGTATCTGACTCAAACATCTCGCCGTCGCCATATATATAAAACTCAAGCTCATCAAATACTGGGTTCTTTGACAATTCGACAATTGCTTTTGTCGTTAAATCATTGGCGTATTTCCTGCTAGCGTAAGGCTTTATGGAAAGTATCTTTTTTCGTTGATTGGCTTCCTTCGGACGGTACTTAAACAGCTCTGTATCTATAAAGTTATGTATGATCGAATAAGAAGATTCTGGCAGTACTATATTATTGTCTTCCATTACCTCATCCGCAAAGTATTGAGAAATAAAAACAAAATGAATAGCTTCGCTGTCAGCATGTTTAAAGACCTCAGCCCAAAACCTTAGAAGCTCCTCTGTGCTAATTTTACTTTTTTCGAGTTCTGCGTCGGATGTAAAATTAAATGTCCTCCTCCACCATGGTTGAACCTCCGCTCCATGCAACCAAACAATCAATCTTATCTTACCTAGATACTCCTTCAATACAGACCACATAGTAATATCTAAAAAGTGCGCGCAAACAGTCTTAATCACGCCACTATCCAGTATACGTCTTAAAGCTTGGGTTTGCCCATCGACAACATCGATACCTTCAAACTCATAATAGCCATCCTTCGCGTAAATGTTCATACGCATGACATCACATAGTAAGCCGTCCTCTTTATATCCCATGACGCGCCTGTGGACAAACATATTTCTGTATAAATTTCCTTTTTCCGGATATTGGTTGGTCAGTACCAAAACATCTGATCGCGTAATGTGGCTGCATGACGAGCTGTCATCTATATCCTGACCGCCTATGATCAGGCGTTGTACATTGACAGAGCCTGTTCCTTTAAACCGCAATGCGAGCTCGAATCGGACAGCCCCATCAGGTATCATGACGCTTGACAAAGTATTTAACCTTGAAAATGCTGGGGTAAGCTTGGCGCTGCTCGCGTCGAAAAAAATCAACGCGCAACTGAGATCCGCGTTACCTGTACCCTGCATCTTAAAACGCAATTGTCCATTTATTAGCGTTAACTCGCTTATTTGATAAGCCTTACGACTATATACATAACTATGCGCATCAGAGGCTAACTCGCTGTCTATATAAATCGAGGACCCATTTTTAGTGACGCTGAGTCCATATGGGCATCTTATGGAAGCGGGATCAAAAATATCGGAAACATCCACTACAAGAGATCCGAATGGGTAGAGATCCCCTGTTATGTTTTCTGCCACGTTGTAAATTAACGAGATCGGTATACCAATGTTTGGTATATCTATATCATCCGTTATATCGCATACACCCGAATGATTTTCGCAGTAGTTAAATGGGTCGACACAAAGCATGTTCTCGCTATCCCATACACAATCAAGGAGCCATGCTACATTCCGATCAAAGGCAAGATCAAGCATGGCTATAGATCGCTTAGCTGAAAATTCTTTAGCCGGGCGATAACATGGGCTTAAGTCGATGTCCAAGGTATCATCCGCTGAAGACGCAAAGTAGGCAGCTTTACCTATAGCTTTGAATTTGCCATATCTCGTAGTTAGTACTAAATCTAAAAGGTAATTTTTCCCATAATAATCTCTCGGACTCATTACAGCAATAAAATCCGTTTTAGTTATTTCATGGATAGGTGTACACTTCGCCTTCTCCTTAGATATAAACCGTATCATGTCAATATCAGAAAGGTCACTAATATATACTGTTTCAAAATTATGGTATGTTTGCTTTTGGAGCATAAGCCGCATACGCTCGATATCGGCTAATGAGTCAACTTCACAAAAAACTGTTATTGAGGGCAATGGAGGTTTAAGGCTTTTCCCATATACTTTTTGGACAATATAGTTAAGCCTGTCTTCATATAAATGCTCCATTAGCGCCTGTCTCAACCCTGCCAATCGATATTTAGCGAGAGTGAGGTCATCTGAGCAATACTTCTTGATATACGAGTCAAGCGTATTCTCATCATCTGTACAAATTGTCAAATCGCCGAAGTAATTTCGTAAGCCTCTCGAGTAATTTCCGACAGTCACAGTATTTGACGCTAGAAGCTCAAACGCGCGACGCGCGAACATCGTCTGTGATTGCTGAATCGAGTTCATATTCACGCCATATATATAGCTTTTGTAAGCCACGTTTATATCTTCAGGCGCCAAACTTCCAAGAATATTTTTATTATATCTATTAGGAAACGCATGTTCCGGACGAGCATGTCCGTAGTTCCTGTCATATATATCCAGTCCGCCGGATTTTTCAAAGACATCGGCGAAACGGTCAAAAACTATTGCTCTGTCTCTATAACGATGATAGTACGCTCCCGCAAAGCAGAACCTCGCTTTTCGTTCATACTTTTCTATCGGGTTATGTAAAGTGGGTTGAGCGGCAAAGTGAAGATGATATACCCGGTCATGCCCAAGCTCCGATTTATATCTTGATATACAATCTATATCAGTCGTAAAGACAAAATCCGCTTGTCGCGCCGCCGCCATGAAGGAATCTGTATACACAGGGTCCTCCTTATTCCAAAATACGACGGGTATAGCATATTTGCGACAATATTCGGTTAAGTCAAAATACTCTTTCGAGCATTTTACGATCTTCTCATACCAAAGTTTGTCCTTACCTTCCCAGGCGGACTCCACAATCAGTATATCCGCGTTAAACTCTTTCAGTTCAGCTTTCCAATTTTCAGGCGTGAGCTCAAGCAACGTACACTCGGGCGCGAAACAGTTGCGTGAAAAAATATCCATGATACACGCTACACGAAGTTTCTTCAACTTCTCCGCTTTCAGTGAAAAGGCAGCGCTTTGGGGCGTCTCAGAGTAATCCTCATCAAATTCAGATACATCGTATCCACCTTTAATAAGGAGATCGAGCGTCTGTGATCTTTTTTCAGAAAGCCGCTGGATTGTCTCGTCGATCTGGCGCAATCCCATATAGTCACTTTCCTCCGACGCGCTTTGCTAAGCTAATAAAGCTTTTCAGGCGCTTATAACAAGCTATAGCGATTTTTCCATACCAAGTATCTGTAATTAAGCTGAGTTTTCTACGATATTGCTCGTTTTCCTGTCTTAGACTGTTAATTTGCGCTTGCTGGCTGGTAAGTAAGCGGTTTAAATCATTGAGCAATGAAATAGCCTTGCTGACTTCCGCGACATAAGCCTTAAGCTCACTGGCATACTCATCGTTGATCTGCTTTAAGGTATCATTAGACTTTATCGAATCTAAGTACTCCTCGTTGAGCGCTTTATATGATTCGGTAGAAGCATAGTATTCTTTGTTCAACGCGTTATATGACTCTGTATATTTTATTAATGCCTCGTTAAGAGCTTTGTATGACTCAATAGAAGCTAAATAATCCTCATTGAGGGTTTTGTATGATTCAATTGAAGCTATGTACTTTTCATTTAAAGCTTTATAAGATTCAATAGAAGCCCGGTACTTTGCGTTGGATTGGCTTAACGTATCATTTAGGTTTCGGGACTGTTTATGAAGATCCTCATATAGTTCCTTTGTCTTTGTATAATTTTTGTAGTATAAGTTTGTCCGCGTCAGGTATTTTAATGTTTCATCAAAAAAGCGATTTAATGTAAAGTCATCAAAGATAAATGGAGGCTTGCTCTTTGGGATGTATAGCATGTTAAAACCCATAGCGTCTGAAAGTATATAGTCATGATTTGATAGAAAACGCTCTACTTCAATGTATGACTCATAGCTCACTTCCACCCATATATACGGAGCGTGTTTTTTTATTGTTTCGCTCATGCCTTCGAGTATAGCTAACTCAAAACCTTCGGTATCGATTTTTATAAAGCCCACATCCATAAGATGACGCTCATTTACATAGTCGTCTATAGTCACGAGCTCGATTTCTGTTTCTTCTTCGACTGACTGAAACGCCGTTGCGCCAAGATTATATTGATCAACGGAAACCACTTTCACGAATCCTCGTTTGCTTCCAAGAGCTTTCTTTTCAAGCTTTATACGAAATGCGAATCCATTGTCATCGATATTTTTTTGGAGGCATATGTAATTAGCCTGATATGGCTCAAACGCGATGATCTCAATGTCAGGTATGTTCGATACCCAATATAAGGAGTGGTTTCCAAGGTTTGCCCCAACATCAAGTAAAACGCGACATCCGCGCGCTACAGGCAACCATTTACTTAATGTTTCCATTTCATAAAAGCCCATTTTTCGCATGGTTTCAAAGATATACTCGTCTTTGTAACCATTTATAATCAGATCACCAATTTTTTCCTTAAGTAGCTCCATATTATTGCCTGCTTGTCATTTTTATATCTTGTAAACGTCGTCCATCGCGCATACATTACGCGTATCTAAAATGATCTTACCTTTAAGTTTAACCATATGCTCCCTGATATGACTATGACCCACCATGATAATGATAAAATCAATATCCGCCAGGAAAGAGTCAAAGTCATGATATTGCCCAGGCACAATATCCCGGTTAAGCATTGGATCATATACCTTAGGTAGTTGGCCCAAGTGCCTGGTGATTCGGTCAAACATTTGTAGAGTCGGGCTTTCCCGGGTATCATTTATGTCTTCCTTATATGTAAGGCCATATACTCCTACCCGGGTAATATCTTGCATATCATGCTTTAACATGATATCACGCGCGCGGGAAAGTACGTAATCCGGCATAGAATTATTGATATTTCGCGCTTCATGTATCAGTAGTGACAGATCAGGATGGTCACCGACTAAAAACCAGGGATCAACAGATATGCAATGCCCTCCGACTCCCGGGCCGGGTTGAAGGATATTTACTCTGGGATGCATGTTCGCGATACGTATAATTTCGTATACATTTATATCTTCTTTTCGGCATATTTTGCAAAGCTCATTCGCGAACGCGATGTTCACATCCCGAAATGTATTTTCGACAATCTTAATCAGCTCCGCGGAACGAACATCCGTGATAACTATCTCCGCTTCGCAAAAAGATTTATAAAGCTCTTTGACTTGTTGCCCTGTCCATTCGTCATCGACTCCTAAAGTACGAGGATTATGCTCCAACTCATAAATCATACGCCCAGGTAGGATTCGTTCGGGCGCATGGGCGATATGTATGACGATACCCGATTCAGCGCATTTTTCGTTTATGATGGGACGGACATATCTGTCAATCGTTCCAGGAGAAATTGTTGACTCAACAATAATAATCCCTTGATCGGGGCATACTTCCAACACGTTATTTATAGCTTTTATGAGAAATATCGGGTTAATGCGCTTGCTGTCTGTTTCGTAAGGCGTGGGAACAGCGATGATATACATTTCCGCCGGCATGATAGACTCAGTGAACAGGATACCGTTTGCCATCGCGTCAAGAAGCAATAAATCCAACCCAGCTTCCTCAAACGCTAGATTGCCTTCACAGAGATTGGCGACCAACTCTTTATTTATATCTACTCCCGCCACATCGATACCATTTGCAGCTAAGATAAGTGCTGTAGGTAAACCGATATATCCAAGACCAACCACGCATACTCTCTTCATTACTTTTTATCTTTCTGAGTTATTTTAATGTCAGAAAACTCTACTACCGTGTCTTTATCAAATTGAAGTAAAAACGCCAATTTAAAAAGTTTAGCTTGGGGAAGTATTTCCTTCTCTAGAATTATCTGTCCTTTACCCGATGACAACTTGAAAATGTCTGATCGGTTTGATACCCTATCTTCCTCTTCATACTCCATAAAAAAGATGGTCAAAACACCATTTATTTCTGTTATGACGTCAAAGCATAGCTCAAATCGGTTAGCATGTAGTTTCGCCATATCAAAAAACTTCGCGGAAGGGGCTTTATCAAAGACATTGTCAAATAACTGCGCGTACGCGGATGTTTTTTCCTTTAAAGAAATGCTTAAGCGTAAAGTATTGGAGTCGATGACTTCAGTTTTTATGCTCCTTGATGCTGAATAAACACAGTATACTAAGTTTCGGTCCAGATCACTTTTAATTTGTGTATCTTTATTTATTCTTCGGATAACACGCGTCTGATCTAACAAAGAAGTCACCTTATTATACAGGATTCGAATTGATTGTGTGTAATCTTTATTTAATAAAGCATAATGGTATAAGGCTTTCCCACATAAACGCTCCAACTCAGGACTCTGCCGGTAAAGTAAAATGAGATTGTTAAATAAACTCTCATATAGTATGTCCTGATATTGTTTCAATTGCCAATTAATCTGAGCGTCTAAAGCGTCCGGATACACAAAGCGCGTATACTCGCTCTTTTGCTTAACGTTCTCTTCCCATGCGCTTGCATCGCATCGTTGTATAAGATATTCTTTTCGCGCTTTTTTATCTAAGCTTAAGTTCGAGAGATGATCTTCCCATGTTTTACTGATATTTTTTCCAAGGAGTTTTCCCGCAAACCTTATGAGTTTAATCTTCAGATTTTTATATTTGCTATCCTGATCATTATTGAAGCTATTATTAATATCTTTATCATACGGTATGCCCGCGAGTGTTTTATCTAATCGTTCTATTACGTGATGATGCATCCGGGCGTCTTTGTGAGTATCAAGAGACATGAGTTTAGCGCGAAACAAGTTTTTCGACATGAGAACGGAGTAATCAGTATTTCCAGTCGCGTTCTTGAATTCGGAGAAAAAGTGAAATCCATTACCAAGCATGAGCCAAATCATATCAAGTTTTTGAAATACAGATCTGACAGGTATTTGGGATAATGTTTGGAGAAACAGTTCATTAAACGCCTGATAAGCGCGATCACTCCCACGTATAAAAGGGGCATATTGATTTTCCAAATAATCCACGCAGTCCCCGATATCGGCGAAGTCCTCGCTTAAATACTGTCTGGCGTAAAACGAGCGTATGACAATATCCCCGCCCGCGCCACTGAGAGTTATAACTTTATCCATATCATTATAAAATGTGGATGGGTTATGCTCATAATTAACGCCGATAAAAAAACTCCTCATCATATGATCGGCGGCATATATGGTTTTATTAATATGTGTTTCAGGTAAAGTATCATAAGGATACCCATACAACCTGTTTATATGCGTCGCGATCGCGATATCTTCTTTACCGGAATTGTAAGTGTTGATCTGTATCTTTTTGCCTTTATTCTTTACATGCCTCAGCGCCGCGTAGACTGTCCGGGAGTCCATTCCCCCGCTTAAGTCCACTTTAAAATGCTTAACGCGAGAGTCATTAAAAACCGCGTTGATATCCCGGATGATATCATTCTTGCCAGCTTCAAGGAGTAATTTATACGCGCCGGGGCTATATTGATATTCTTTAATTAAATCACGATAAAACTCGTTTTCTTCAAATGATATGCCCGCGTCTGTCAGGTTAATGTTGTAATAAGCGGGAAGCTGGAAACAGCCTTGGATATCCATTTCAAATGTGAAGTTGTGCAACATAGTCGGTAATCTGTGTGAGGTAAGCAATACCGCCGCTTTTTCCACGTTGAGCCCAGAATTAGCGTAGTAAGGCGCCGCGCAAAGTAAAAGCGCGTGATAACGGTTAGATACTATAATGATATCTTCGCCTATATAATAAAATAAATGACAGAAGTTAAAATAATCAGTATAAACTTGAATTACGGATTCATTGATTTGCATGCATGAGAAGCATCCCGTATAGCCGGATAAATTCCGTGGTAAATATCGCGCGTCCTTATCCCCGTATATGAAGCGGTCATTATACGTCATCATGCCGGAAAAAAGCCGCGGCGCTGAAAAATCAGCGTTTGTCATCAAAACGCGTTTCCATTCGCCGGCTTCAGGCAATAAAGACGCGCTTAGCCCGAATGATGGCAATTCATTCTCATTTTTCTCGCAAATTATCACGAAGTCATAAAAAGGATATTTATTAGGAATAAAGGGGAAGTTTATATCAAAGGAATCTATATGACGCGGCTTGTTTAAAAACCCAATGTATCTTTCATTAAAATCTTTAGTGAAATACTCCACAGGCTTTGTATTTATTATGGTTGTCGCTTCACGCGTTTTAATGTGCGCGCTTATATAAAAAATACCCGATTGTGACAGACTCGCGATATACAGCGATTTATCAGACCAATCAGTACGCTCAATGACTTCCCCGTCCCGAATAAGATAAAAAACGTACTTAGCTCCGGTAATAGGCTCAACTATCTTTGCCGTTAATACATTGTCAATTAGTTCAGCATTAACTTGCATATCACTTTTTGTCATTATACCTCTCGCCCCGAATGGCTATATGCCAGACTTTTTTTGATACTCAGTGAGCTCAGGAATATAGCTTTCCCTTTGATCAGCGTCCATCGCTCCATAATCATTAGCGAAATAACTATATGGCAGAATTATACTGTCAGGCAAGCCAAACCCGACGACGCGCCCCTTATGAAGCCACAATACCTTGTCGCAAAATTTACGCATTTCACTGACGGCGTGACTTACGTAAATGATCGTCTTCTTTTTTTCTTTAAACTCATATATCTTACTTAAGCTTTTTTGAGAAAAGCTATTGTCGCCAACCGCCAGGGCTTCATCAATTATTAATATATCCGGATCAAGATGAACAGAAATACCAAAGCCGAGCCTGGATCTCATACCACTTGAGTAGGTGCGTACCGGTTGGTCTATAAATATGCCTATGTCCGTAAAATCAATTATATCCTGCTCTATCTCAGCGATTTTCGTTTTAGTCAAACCCAGAAGAAAGCACTTAAAAGTGATATTTTCCCGGCCAGTAAGATGGCTGTCAAGACCGACATTCGCAGCGAGCATGTTGACGCTGCCGTTGACGATTAATTCCCCCGCGTCAGCGAACGCGATGCCCGCGATGATGTTTGAAAGGGTGGTTTTTCCGGAACCATTAAGCCCAATTATTCCCACAATTTCGCTTTCATCGCATACTAAATCAACATTATCAAGCGCGGTAAATTGTTTCGCTTTATAGTTTGGCAATAACAGGTCCTTGAGTCTTCCGCTGTCACCGTCATAAAGGCTGTATTTTTTTGTTATACCCTTGCATACAATTTTAGTCGCTCGTTTATCGCTCACGATTTCCTCTTTAATTACAATATATCTATAAATTTCCTTCGAAATTTGCAGTGTATGCCGCTTCCAGCGACAAACAAAAATATCGTGACAACCCAAAAATAAATACCATACTTCC
>Ga0209628_10000741_pt1 | contig 20305 bp, 11 predicted proteins | sample TergutCu122P4_FD_187285 | JGI IMG/M metagenome (GOLD analysis project Ga0209628, IMG submission 187285) | Cubitermes ugandensis P4 segment gut microbial communities from Kakamega Forest, Kenya - Cu122 P4 (SPAdes) (version 2) | ecosystem: Host-associated > Arthropoda: Insects > Digestive system...
ATGTTTAATATAATTTAAAGGCTATGATTAAAAAGTTACTCTTTACACTTTCATTGTGTATGCTAATGGGTAGCGCTCTTTTTGCCCAAAGCACTATTAAAGGGGTTATTAAAGATACGGAAGGCAACCCGCTTTCCTATCTTAATGTCCAACTGAAAAAAGAGGGCAGCGTGGTAAATGGAGCGATGACCGATGACAAAGGTGAATACCAAATTCATGGTATTGCTGCCGGTACGTATGATTTTACTACCGTTGGCTCATTTAACTGTTTGACCACCCATACCGAAAAAGGTATCTATGTGGCCAATTCGGAGACAAAGTTTCTTAACCTTACGATTAATTGTTCCTCTACTGAATTAATTGAAGTGGAAGTTATTTATGTACCTCCGATTTTTACCCAAGACAACACCGTGTCTTCAAACAAATTATCAGGAGATGATGTGCGTAAGGCACCCGGGCGTTCTATAACCGGAGTTCTTGCAAATTTGGAGGGTGTTGCTACTCAAGATGGTAAAATTACCTCCGTGCGCGGAGCCCGTAGTGATGGGCAACGAACTATTATTGATGGGGTTACAGTGCGAGGATTGGGTGGGGTTTCCTTTCAATCAATTGAAGGTGTTGAACTTATTCAAGGTGGTATCCCCGCTGAATATGGTGATGGTACAAGTTTTACCGTTATTACAACGCGCGGCGTTTCTAAAGACTTTCACGGAGGCGTTGGGCTTCAAAGCTCTCTTGAAGGGTATGGACAAATGTTGGCAGAAGCTTTTGTATCGGGGCCCCTTCTTAAAGGAAAGACCTCAAAAGATCCGGCACGTGTGGGATTCTTAATCTCTGCCGAAGGAACTTACGACATTGATAACAGGCCATTACGTGGTGGCACATGGGTGGCAAAACCGGAAGTTATAAAATCTATTACTGAAAAACCAATAGATTATAGATTTATTCAAGGTAGATATGCCACTTTCGTTATGGCGAATGAACTTGAAAGCGATGCGTTTAAAAAAATCAGAGTACGTCAAAATGCTGAAGATTGGGGATTTATTACGCAAGCCAAAATTGATGTTATGGGTGGCGGAAAAGATGCTAACGGAAGATCTAAAAATAACCTCCGTTTTTCTTTGGGTGGTTCCTATCAATATTCGCAATGGCGCGGATGGGGAAGCACAAATAATAAATATTGGAATTATTCAGGCCTCTTTAATTCAAAAAATAACGGAATAGATATTCGTAATACATTCCGAATTTTTGCCAGAATAAATCACCGTGTTAAAACCGATACCACTGCTAATGCTATCCTTAAAAATGTAATGTATGATATTAATGTTAACTATACATTAACAAATGGAAAACATTATGATAAAAACCATAAAGATAATCTCTTTGCATACGGGTATATCGGTAAATTTACTACAGACAGAAGCAACCACTATGCCCCCCCAGAAATAATGAGAGTGATGAAGGTTACTGATAAACCCTCAGGGGAAAAGGATACAGCATATTATGATGCGGAAGTTATAAAATTAGAAAATTATCTGGCTGAAGATTGGATGACATTTGAAAAAAGCGGATTTACGAAAGGTAATGGATTTTATAATCCCGACTTATTGCCCTATACGCAAAATTTTATAGATTGGATTTTAGAAAAAACAGGCGTTGATGTAAACAATGCAACTCTCTCGGAACGGATGATAGTTAATCAATTTTTAGGTCTTACTTGTACCAAAGAAGCATACCAACAGTATTGGGCACTGCTTAATGGAACAGAAAATTTAAGCTATGTTGGAAATGATTTATATCTTCCCCCGGGTTACGTTACTTCGGGATATTGGAAATTAAAACAGGAAGCCATTGGGGCAAAAGCAAGTTTATCTATGAACCTTCAAGACCATGAAATTAAGTTTGGTTTTGAATTCGAAAAACTTACCAATAGAAGTTATTCAGTTGCTGCATCAGGATTATGGAATTATATGAGACGGTTAACCGTGGACAAAAGTATTTTCCCCTTTGATTTCGAAAATCCTTATTGGAAAAGTGGAAGAGCATGGGAGGATCCAAACATCATAGAAACTCCGTATTACACATTTGTAGATGATACACTGATGTATCACGTAATTCCCAATCTCAATAATTTTGACAAAAACCTAAGAACACGCATGGGAATAACCAATGATAAAGTGTTTTTAGATATTGACAGTTATGACCCCAACATCTTTTCATTAGATTTATTCTCTAACTATGAACTGCTTAATAGTGGCAACAACTATGTTGATTATAGTGGATATGATTATCTTGGAAATATATCAAATAAGAAATTTAATCCGGAAAACTTTTTCAGCGGAGGTCCTACAAAAAAACATCCCGATAATCTTGACCTTCATGATAAAAACAAATATGTAATTGGTGCATTTGAACCGATTTACCTTGCGTTCTATTTGCAAGATAAATTTTCTATCCAAAACCTACTTTTTAATGTTGGATTAAGATTAGACTATTTTAATGCCAATCAATATGTTTTAAAAGACCCATTCTTACTGAGAGATGCTCATACAGTTCAGGATTTAAAAAATGTAGAAGTTGAAGGATGGGACCCAACACTTTTCCCTGATAACTGCCAACCCAATTGGATTCCTTATGTTTCTGTTGCAGAAAATGATTTAAGTAGCGCACCGCACGCTATAGTGGCATTTAGAAGTGGAAATACCTGGTATAATTCGTATGGCCAAGAGGTTACCGACCCAACCAATTTTTTAGGCGCGGGTGGTCCTGTACTGAAAGAAGTAAAAGATGTTGGAGACCCATCATACGCCTCTGCTGATGCGTTTAGAAAATATAGACCACAGTTGAGTTTAATGCCCCGTATTTCCTTCTCATTTCCGGTGTCAACCAATTCGCTGTTTTATGCTCACTATGATATTTATACCTACAGACCACAGAACTTACAAATTGACCCCGTGGCCTATTTATTTATCCCAAGTTATCAATCTGACTCTAAAATTATTTCGAATCCTAACCTGCGTTTGCAAAAAACGGTTGACTATGAAATTGGCTTCCGTCAAAAAGTAGGAGAATATGCAGCGCTTAATGTTAGTGCCTATTATCGTGAAGTAAGAGACGAAATACAGGCGTACCGTTTCACAGGCGCCTATCCAAATACCTATTATTCTTATGAAAATCAAGACTTCGGTACAGTTCAGGGATATATTTTAGGACTTACCATGAGAGGTACTAAGAATCTTTCATTCAATGTAAGTTATACATTATCTTTTGCCAAAGGAACAGGCTCTGACCCTAAATCAAACCTTACCCTAATTGCTTCCGGACAACCCAATTTGAGAACTCTTGCCAATCTAAGTCATGACCAACGTCACAAAGTAGGAGCAAATATTTACTTCCGTTTTGATTCAGGTAAAGATTATAACGGGCCTAAAACAATAATGCAGAAAAAAGGTACGGATACAAAAAAGGAGATTAGATGGTTTGAAAATGCAGGTGCTTCATTGCTTATCACTGCCGGATCAGGAATGCCTTATTCTCGCTCCGGCGCTGTTTATTCCTATTTAGGCTGGGGAGGAGAAAAAAGTGCAAAACTTAAAGGTTCAATAAATGGTGCTAATATGCCGTGGGGCTTCCAATGCAATTTGCGCCTTGAAAAATCTTTTATGCTAAATTTAGCCAGTAAAAAAGAAAAAACAGATAGCGGAAAACCTAAAAATAAACCCGGATTTATTACAGTTCATGTTGATTTTCAAAACCTCCTCAATATTAAAAATGTAATTAACGTTTATGATTACACCGGTAGCCCCAAAGATGATGGATACTTGTCTTCACAATTATTTCAAAGCCAAGCAGCATCATTTTCAATGCCTATTTCTGCTGCAAGAAATTACTATGAAATGACAATTGCCAATCCTTACAACTATAATCAGCCTTTTAGAGTATATATGGGCTTAAATTTTTCCTTTTAATGTTTCACCTTGTAAATTTTGATAATTATGAATAGTAAATGTAAATTTTTAATTGTTTTATCCCTAATTTTCATCATTGCAACGATACAGGTGCGAGGTGAAAAAACAAAGGGACCTATTATGAAATCTGAACCGAAAGGGGAAGCAAGTTGTGTGCCGCCTTCAAAAGACATAGAACTTTCTCTCAACCTTGTTCGCGCCTATCTTAAAACCAATGGAACAACATGGTTTAAGGGAGATAAAGCGCATTATGAAGTACCTAAAGGTTCAGGTAAAACATCCATGTTCTCATCTGCGCTTTGGATTGGCGGTAGAGATGCTGCAGGACAACTTTATGTAGCGGCGATGAGATTTGCCCAAGTAGGAAATGACTATTGGACAGGTCCTTTAACCATGCAAAAGGCCAGTATAGACCAGCCCACGTGTTCCAAATTTGATAAATTTTACCGAATATCTCGCTTAGAGGTGGAAAAACATATCAGAGGATTTGAAGAAAACGATGCCAAATATAAGAGCAGTATTCCAAAATCTATTTTGGAATGGCCGGCAACCGCTAAAGCTACACAAACAGAAGGTGTATCGCACTTTTTGGCACCTTTCAAAACCCTTCCTGGTAATGACGAAATGAGCTATAACCCGCAATTGGGAGACTATCCTTATTATGACTTACCAAACGATCTTTGTCCCTGGACCCCTCCAAATGTAAAGAAAGCAAGGGAATGCCCATGGTTAGATGATTATGGAAAAGAATGCGACCCGCTTGGAAAAAAACCCAATCCGAAAGGTTTGCCATTACCACCGGAACGTGTGTGGACCCGCCAGCACGAAAGCTATGGATGGGATAATAAGATGATTTATGCAGACCATGTTTTGAAAGGCGACGAAACAATTTTTTGGTTTCTTAATGATAGAGGTGGTACCCATAGTGAATCGAAATGCCCAAGGTCGATTGGGCTCGAAATAAGAGTACAAGCGTTTGCTTTTGCCACAAACGATGAACTTAATAAAATGACTTTCTTCTCCTATGAAATAATAAACCGAGGTTCAACAACACTTTTTGAGACCTATTTTTCGCAATGGGTTGACCCCGATGTGGGAAATGGATGGGATGACTATGTGGGTTGTGATGTGAATAGAGGTTTGGGGTATTGTTATAATGGAAATGAATTGGATACAGGAGAACCTTTTGCTTATGGCACTAATCCACCGGCAGTGGGTGTTGACTTTTTTCAAGGTCCCTATATTGACCCGGATGGCTCAGATAATCCACGATTTTGTAAAGACTCGGCAGATATAATTTCTAATAATTTAGTGCAGCAAGATTATTGTAAAAGATTTGTGCATCACTTGATTAAAAAATGGGGACCCAATGGTCCATCAGATTTGTCGGAAACATTAGAACACGTTTTTGAAAAAGATACATTTATTTTACGATGGAATAATCAATTTGCCATTAACGGCGTAAATTTCGGAGACAGCATTATAGATAATGAACGTTTTGGAATGCGGAGATTTGTGTTTCATGAAAATAAAGGGGGCAACACAGGAGACCCGGAAGGTTTCGTAGATTATTATAATTTGCTTAGAGGGATTTGGAAAAATGGTATAAAAATGACTTATGGAGGAAATGGATATGACGAATCAGATAACGCTGTTCCTTGTGATTTCATGTTCCCCAAAGGAACCGACTATTGTAACTGGGGTACTCAAGGGGTAGAACCAGACGCAAAAAAATATTTACGGGGTGGTAGAAAAGGAACCTGGTCGGAAGAAAACCCAAAAGGCATTGGTTCTGCACCAAACACACCATACGACCGCCGCTTTATGCAATCTGCAGGACCCTTTACCCTAAAACAGGGGGCATGCAACTATATTACCGTGGGTATCCCGTGGGCACGAGCAACTCAAGGTGGAAAAATGGCTTCTGTAGCCTTGCTGATGGTTGCCGATGATAAGTGTCAGGCGCTTTTCGAAAACTGTTTTAAACTCCTTGACGGTCCAGACGCACCAAATTTAACCATCAGAGAGTATGACCAAAAACTTATCTTGTTGTTATCTAACAGCCCGCGCGGAAACAATGCTAATGAAGATTATCAAGAATTAGACAATACAATTCCTGAATACAGAACCGTGCAAGTGAGTAGAGACACCACTGTTATTACAAATACAGGGGATACAATAACATTTCCTATTATTTCAAGCAAGACAGTACCTAACGATATGTATTACCGTTTTGAGGGCTATCAATTATTTCAGGTAATTGGTCCGGAAGTAGGTGCCACCGATTTGGATAACCCATCTTTGGCTCGACCGGTGGAGCAGTTTGATATTGTAAACTTTGATAAAGATGGAAACCCCATAGGCAGACTTATTAACTGGGAATTTGACGATGTGCTACAAACCTCAGTTCCAGTAGAGAAAGTGAATGGAAAAAATTCCGGTATTATTCACTCATTAGAAGTTACCAAAGATTTATTTGCTACAGGAAACCAGCAGTTAGTAAATTATAAAACTTATTATTTCATTGCTATCGCTTACGCCTATAATGAGTTTCATCCCTTTAACCTTGAAAATCAAGAGGGGTTAGGTGGGCAAAAACTACCCTATTTAAGAGGTAGAAAAACAGCAGAAGGAACTGCGGTTACACCTATTGCCGCCGTGCCACACCCACCATCCGGCCATGGCGGAGTACTTACGCTAAAGAGCGACTATGGCTCTATTCCTAATATTACTCGTGTTGATGGACAGGGAAATGGCGGAATTGCATTGGAACTCACAAAAAAAACAATTGACAAAATTGTAAGAGGTGGCGATAAAGGCGATTATAGAGTTAGAGAACTTGATTATGAAAAGAACGGAGGACCACTTAATATTAAAATAGTTGACCCGCTTAGAGTGAGACCGTTCAACTATACCATTGTTATCAAAGACCCCTATATGGATTCAATAGATCACTACCAAAAATTATGGGAAACCGAAAAGAAAGAAGAGTTGAAAGAAAAGTATAAAGACACGGTAGTGATGTATCAGAAAAAATTGGAAAAAGCAGATGTTTCAGACAGGGCTTATTGGGTACTTACTATTGACAATGATGAAGTTGCTACAGATGATGCATTAAAAGAGATAGGTTTAACCAGCACCGGTGCAGCAGATGGAATTCCAATTCGTGAGTTTAAAGCGCAAACCACCATTGATAAATTTAATGAACAGATTATTTTCCCCTTAGGAATCTCTATTGGTATTACAAATAAAGATTTCACCAACAAACAAAAAGAAGTTCTTACAAACTGGAAACGCATTTTAGCAAGATGCTATACTCCATACAAAGCAAAATTATTATATTGCCAGCCTGAAAAAATTGATGTTACAAACGACATCGTTTTTGCCAATAATGGTAGTGAGTGGATTACCGGTTTAGCAGATGTAAATGTAATAAATATTCCTACAAACTGGATTCGTGCAGGTACTAATAATTTGGGTGTATGGAACGATTCAAATGGAGCAACACATTCTGTTTGCAAGTTTTATGAAGAGTGGAGATTGGAAGATGCCTTTTTCCCTTCAGGGGAAATAGTAGAAGAAGGTTCCTCCTTGATTAATGACCGCGCTTATAAAGATTATACAGGTGGGTTTGGAACCCTTTGCAGGGGAACATGGGCACCATACGTGCTCACCTCTCCTTATGATAATTGTCCACAGGCAAAATATATCCAGCCTGAACCCCAACCCGGCATTACACAACCTACATCGCAGTTCTACATGTTTCAATCCCTGCAAGATACAAGATCACAACCTGGTTACAACCAAACCATGACGAATTTATACTCGGTAGATGTTGTACTTACTAATGACAAAAGCCTATGGACAAGATGCATAGTATTAGAATCTTGTCCAGACCCAACTAAATCTGAAGGAAGAGCGTTGAAGAACGAACCAAGAAAAGCAAAATCGGTGGGAAAAGACGGTAAACCGGATGGCTCTACCGATGGTTTCGGAGAAAATGGAGATGAGGGAATGGGTTGGTTTCCCGGATATGCTATCAATCTTGAAACAGGAGAACGTTTGAATATTATGTTCTCTGAAAACTCTGATTCTACTTTAAATATGTATCCTGGTTTAGTTAACGGAAACGATATGATTTTTAATCCAACCTCAACTTATGCAGTAGCTACAAAAGAGGTTGCATTTGGACTGGCAGTATTTCCTGCGGGCTCGCCAATAAGTCAACAAATGTATGATCCTCTATATTTTGGTTATGACAAGGGTACAGACTTTTTAAAGAATACTTTGGGAATTGAAAGAGTTTGGGGAGGTATGCACTATGTATATGTATGTGGCAGTTCGGGAAACACTTCTCCAATATATTACTTGAATCAAGGTATGGCTACTCAGTATTTACGTAATGCAAAGCGTAATTTTAATCTTAAAGATACTGTCTTCACCATGTCAGGGCAATATGGTCCGTATGGAGGTTTTATTGATAAAGAAAAAGAGTATCCCACTTTTGAATGTGGTTCTTACGATGAATCGAAATGGTTGGTTCAAAAGTTTAATCAATATTTTTCAATACCAAATACCGGAAATAGTAAGTTTGTACGACAGAATACGAAGATGCAATTATTCAATAACGTAATGTACACCCATATTCCATTGCAACCAACGGACGTTAAGCTCCAAAAAGAGTGGTTGAGTTGTGATGTAACTTATAAAATACGTGTTACAAGACCCTACATGCGTTATGTATCAAGATGGTATGAATCTGTTAAAGACAGGAATGAAGGATATTCAAAAGCCGTACCCGCAGAATTTGATTATGGAGGCTTCCCTGTTTATAAAATTTCAACAAAAGAGCAGGCTCCCATATTTAATGACACACGGGTATATCAATCCATACTTGATAATATCAATATTGTACCCAATCCATATTATGGCGGCTCTTATTATGAATCGAACGCGCTCGAAACGATGGTTAAAATAATCAACCTACCCAGTGGTTTAAAGAACAATGCTCCCGTAACGATTAATATCTTCACGGTTAGCGGAATTTTAGTACGTACTTTAACCAAAGGAGATAATGAAACTTCATACGTGAACTGGGATTTGAAAAATTACAAAAATATCCCTATTGCCGGAGGAGTTTATATTATCCATGTAAATTGTCCCGGCATAGGTGAACGAACATTGAAGTTTTTCTGCACAATGAGACCTACTGACTTGAATTCATTCTAATCGCGTAATTAATTAGTAACCTTAAAAAATTATAGAATATGAAAAAAATATATAAAACATTACTAATTTGTATGATGCTCGGTTTTTTTGCCATTTCGTTTTCCGCAATGGCAGGAAATAGAGACCGTTCGGGTCAGTCTGGAGCACAACACCTTGTTATTGACCCCTGGGCACGTTCTTCCGGCTGGAGTTCGTGTGGGGTAGCAGAAACACGTGGTTTGGAATCAATATTCAGTAATATTTCCGGACTATCATTCAACAAAAAAACATCCATATCTTTTACACACACTCAATATCTATCAGGTTCAAACACCGGTATTAATATCAATGCCTTTGCAGTAGGTCAAGGATTGACTTTCAAAAATAAAGAAACCGGTCGTAAAACCGATTTGGGAACTGTTGCTGTTTCTGTTTTTGCCATGAGTTTTGGCGATATTCCAAGAACCACGGAAGCTTTACCCAACAGTGATGGCGGTTCAATCTTTTCCCCAAAATTAAACTATATTGGTATTCACTATGCAAAATCCTTTAATAAATATATTCATGGAGGCGTTTCTTTTAAAATTGTAAATGAAGGTATTTCAGACCTTAAAGCAACCGGTATTGCCATTGATGTTGGTGTGCAATATCTTTCAGGTCCTTATGAAAACTTTAAAATAGGAGTTACCCTGCAGAATTTGGGATTGGCCATGCATTATAAAGGAGATGGAATTGCTATTAGAGCAGAAAAGGAGGGTACAAATTTTAAGGCTACGTATGAATATCGTAAAGGCGACTTTGAACTTCCTGCATTGCTAACTATTGGCTTATCCTACGACTTTCTTTTCTTTACAGAAGAATACCAAAGTTTGGATAGAAAAACTAGAAAAGAAGAAGGTTTAACACGAGAAGATGCTGTTCATCGTATTACTTTGGCGGGCGCTTTCACTGCAAATGCATACTCACGCGACCAGTTTGCCTTAGGTATTGAATACGGATTTATGAAATTTTTCCAACTCCGTGCAGGATATTTAATTCAAAGTTTTCAAATAAGAAATATTGACGGTAAAGATCAACTCTTTGCGAATCAAGAAAACTTCTTTTTAGGACCCAGTGCCGGCGTTTCGGTAGGTATTCCATTATCAAAAAGAGGAAAACAGCAACTCCTCATAGATTATGCTTACCGTTTTACTAATTATTGGAAAGGAAATCACCAGGTAGGTTTGAGAATCTGCTTGTAATAGATACTTTTCATTTTATAGTCAAATTAAAGAGGCTTACTTTAAGCCTCTTTAATTTCTTTTTAAATGTTTGAAAATTAAAAAAATATACAATGAATGAAATTAAATACTATTCGGAAGAAAGTTTAACTGCGCTAAAAAATGAACTTAATATTTTAGAAACCGTGGAGCGCAAAAAAATATCAGCAGCCATTGCGGAAGCAAGAGATAAAGGAGATTTGTCTGAAAATGCTGAATACGACGCAGCTAAAGAGGCTCAGGGATTATTAGAACTGAAAATAGGAAAACTTAAAAGCGTAATTGCAAATGCAAGAATTTTGGATGAATCAAAAATCGATACGTCTAAAGTTTTGATATACTCAATTGTAACTATCAAAAATTTAGCCAATAACATGGAAATGACCTACACTATCGTACCCGAATCGGAGGCAGATTTTAAGGCAGGTAAAATCTCTGTTACTTCACCCATTGCTAAAGGATTATTAGGAAAAAAGAAAAAAGAAACGGCTACCATTCAAGCACCCGCCGGAACCCTAAAATTTGAAGTTATTAAAATATCGAGATAATATGGAAACTGTTTTTACAAAAATTATTAATGGAGATATTCCTTGCTATAAGATTGCAGAAGATGAAAACTACTTTGCTTTTTTAGATATTCGACCCTCTTCAAAAGGGCATACATTGGTAATTCCTAAGTTACCAAATAATTATATTTTTGATTTATCTAACGAGCAACTTTGCGGATTGATACTGTTTTCTAAAAAAATTGCGATAGCACTAAAAAAATCAATACCTTGTGAAAGAATAGGAATTAAAGTGATTGGCTTAGAAGTACCGCATACACACATTCATTTGATTCCTATTCGAGTAGAAGGGGATATGAACCATGGAAAAGAGATACTAAAACTCACCAATGAAGAGTTTGAAGAGATTGCAGAAACGATAAGATTAAATGTAGAGTAATTTTTTTCTTTCTCAAAATATTGTTTTTGAGCCTTTCTTATGAAGCCCGTTGAAACCCCTTTAATGAAACAATACAATCAATTCAAGGCGAAACATCCTGATGCGATTTTGTTGTTTCGGGTGGGCGATTTTTATGAAACTTTCGGTGAAGATGCTATCAAAACATCTCAAGTGCTGGGTATTGTCCTCACGCGCCGTGCCAACGGCGCCGCGCAATATGTAGAACTTGCCGGATTTCCCCACCACTCCATAGACGTGTATCTCCCAAAGTTGGTGCGGGCTGGCTTGCGCGTGGCCATCTGCGACCAATTAGAAGACCCCAAATTGGCAAGAACCATCGTGAAAAGAGGGGTTACTGAATTGGTTACCCCCGGTATCTCTATCAACGATAAAGTGTTGGAACAAAAAGAAAACAACTTCTTAGCTTCTATTCACCTGACAGAAAAATTGTGTGGCGTCGCTTTCGTGGATATTTCAACCGGAGAGTTTTATGTGGCAGAAGGAAACCACGAGTATATTGATAAGTTGCTCCAGAATTTCAAGCCCTCAGAGTTAGTGATTCAAAAATATAAGACAGATTCATTTAAAGAACTTTTCGGAGATAAGATTCTATTAACCACCTTTGATGACTGGGTATTTACCCCTGATTTTACCAACGAGTTATTAACCAAACATTTTCAAACCAACTCACTGAAAGGTTTTGGGGTAGATAATTTGACTTTGGGTACGATTGCTGCCGGTGCTGCATTACACTATCTGTATGAAACACAGCACCATAAAATACAACATATCAACAAACTTAATCGCATTGAGGAAGAGCATTACGTTTGGTTAGACAGATTTACGGTGCGTAATTTAGAGTTGATTCACTCTCCCAATGAAAACGCGGTTACCTTGTTACACATTTTAGACCAAACGCAAACCCCCATGGGGTCGCGGATGTTGCGAAAATGGTTGGTATTGCCCCTCAAGGAAAAAGTGATGATTGAGGAGCGGTTGGCAATTGTTAAATATTTTATTGAAAATGAAGAACTTTCACAAAGTATTGGGACTGTTTTTAAACCCATCGGCGATTTGGAGCGGTTGGTATCTAAAATAGCCACCGGAAAAGTGAATCCCAAAGAGGTGCTGCAATTGGCGCGCTCGTTAAGGGCGGTTGAAAAGTTGAAAGCTTTGTGTCAAACAGCGCAGCAGCCGGCGTTGACAAAAATTGCAGAACAACTAAACCCTATTGTTTCACTATGTAAACGTATTGAAAAAGAGATTTATGAAGAGGCGCCTGTGGTGATTAACAAAGGCAGGGTTTTTAATGCCGGTGTAAACGAAGAATTAGATGAATTGTATAACATTACCAAAAACAGTAAATCAATACTTGCCAAGATTCAGCAGCATGAAGCGATTGCCACCGGCATTCCATCATTGAAAATTGGTTTTAATAATGTTTTCGGGTATTATCTTGAAGTTACCAATACCCATAAAAATCGTGTGCCGCAAGAATGGATTCGCAAACAAACACTAACCACCGCAGAGCGTTACATCACTGAAGAGCTGAAAGAATTGGAAACAAAAATATTAGGTGCGGAAGACAAAATCATTGAAATTGAAACCCGCCTTTTCAACGATTTGGTGGTAAGCATGCTCGATTATATTCCTACCATTCAACTCAATGCAAGACTTATTGCCCGTTTGGATGTGCTGCTTTGTTTTGCCAATGTTTCGATAGAAAACAATTACACCAAACCGGTTTTTGAAGAGGGGACGGCACTAAAAATTAAAAACGGCAGGCATCCGGTGATAGAAAAACAGTTGCCCCCCGGACAATCCTATATTGCTAACGACATCTATTTAGATAATGAACATCAACAAATTATCATTATAACTGGTCCCAACATGTCGGGAAAATCGGCGTTGTTGCGCCAAACTGCGCTCATTGTTTTGATGGCGCAAATGGGGTGTTTTGTTCCGGCGGAAAGCGCAAACCTAAGTATTGTTGATAAGATATTTACCCGAGTGGGTGCGTCGGATAACATCTCAACCGGCGAATCTACCTTTATGGTGGAGATGAATGAAACTGCCAGTATTTTGAACAATATTTCCAATCGCAGTTTAATCTTATTAGACGAAATAGGGCGTGGCACAAGCACTTACGATGGCGTATCTATTGCATGGTCTATTGCAGAGTATTTGCACGAACACAAACAACACCGCGCCAAGGTTTTGTTTGCCACGCACTACCACGAATTAAACAACATGGCAGAGCGGTTTTCGCGCATCAAGAATTTCCATGTTACCGTACAGGAAATAAACAATAAAGTGTTGTTTTTAAGAAAATTAAAGCAGGGAGGGAGCGAACACAGTTTTGGAATCCATGTGGCGCGTATGGCAGGGATGCCCTACGCCGTGTTGAAACGCGCCGAAGAAGTGATGCAACAATTGGAAAGCACCCGCGATACCGGAAAAGAGAAACCGGTAATTGAAAAAAAAGAGATGGGATATCAACTTAGTTTCATCAACTTGGATGACCCGCTTCTGTTAGACATTAAAGAACAGATTATTGACACAGACATTGACCGCCTCACCCCTGTTGAAGCACTGATGAAATTGAATGAAATAAAAAATCTGTTAGTAAAAAGTAAAAATAAACGAGTTTAATTTTATCTTTGCACTTTCTTAAATTATAATAAAATTATTATGGAACAAAATTTTTATCATCGGAAACCCGAATCAGGCAGCCGTAAATTCTGGCGCATTGTGTTCGGCTCAACAGTAGGATTTTTCCTATCGAACATTATCCTCTCTTTTTTGGCGATTTTTATCGCGCTGGGCATTGTTGCGGCAGCATTCACTTCTTCAACACCTACCATTAAAAGCAATACCGTTCTGAAAATTACGCTCAGCGGCAACATTGAGGAACAGGGCGAAGACAACCCCTTTGAAAACACCGGATTGGAAAGCTACGGAACCTCAATTACCGGCTTAAACGACATCTTAAACTCTATTAAAAAGGCTGCCGACGACCCCAACATTAAAGGAATTAGCCTTGAATTGGAATCGGGCATTGCTGCCGGCGCTGCCACGCTGACAGAGATTAGAAGCGCATTGGCAAACTTTAAAAACTCCGGAAAGTTTGTATACGCCTACAGCGAATACTACGCGCAAAGCGCCTATTATGTGGCTTCCATCGCCGATAAAGTTTTCTTGAGCAACTTGGGAAATATTGACTTGAAAGGATTAAGTTTTCAACTCATGTTTTTCAAAGGATTGATTGACAAATTGGATATTGACATGCAAATTGTGCGGCACGGTACTTACAAAAGTGCAGTTGAGCCGTTTATCTCAGACAAAATGAGTCCCGCAAACCGCGAACAAATGACCCTGTTAGTGAATAATTTTTGGGATGTTTTTATGAAAGATATAGCTACAAGCCGAAATATTACTCCTGAAACGATAAACCTTATCGCCAACCAGTTGCTTTGTGTGAATGCGAAAACGTGCGAAGAACTGCAATTAATTGATGGCATTATGTACCCCATTGAATATCAAAATTTCTTAAAAAATGAATTAAATATTGCAGAAAAAGAGAAATTAAACACCACAACGGTTAGCGCCTACAAAAAAGTGGCTGAGGTGAAAGAAAAATCTCAAAATATTGCCATTGTTTATGCTTTTGGAAACATTATAGATGGAAAAGGAAACGACAGAAACATCTACTCGGAAAATCTTTGTAAAGAGATTCGCAAAGCGTATAAAAACGATAAAGTAAAAGCGATTGTGTTGCGCGTTAATTCGGGCGGGGGCAGTGCCATGGCTTCCGAAATGATTTGGAACGAAATTGAATTGGCTAAAGCCGCCGGAAAAAAAGTGGTAACCTCTATGGGCGATTATGCCGCATCGGGGGGATACTACATCTCTTGCAACTCCGATTATATTATAGCCCAACCCAATACACTAACCGGCTCAATCGGTGTGCTCGGCGTGATTCCTTCTCTTCAAAAAATGTTGAAAAACAAATTGGGGATCACTACCGATGTGGCGAAAAGCAACCCCCATGCCGACTATCTATCGGTAATTGGCCGCCCCATGGATGAATTTGAAATGAAGAAACTAACCCATTCCATAGAAGAGATTTACGATATCTTCACCAAACGTGTTGCCGACGGAAGAAACCTTCCCATTGCCGACGTGTTGAAAGTTGCCGAAGGTAGAGTGTGGTCGGGAGTGGAAGCAGAAAAATTAGGATTGATTGACCAATTGGGCAATGTTGATGATGCCGTTGCCAAAGCCGCAGAATTGGCTGAAATTACTGATTACGGAATTATTACCTACCCCAAACAACAAGATTTCTTTACCAAACTATTTTCAAGTCTTGATACAGAAACCAAAATTGAAAAAGCGATGCATCAACAACTCGGCGACCTCTATTTCACCTACAAAGGAATTAAAACCATCACTGAATCTAAAGGGATTCAAGCAAGAGTTCCATTTGAGATAATGATTAATGATTAATTTAGTGATTTGATGTGGGGAGAAAATATAACACAATACGTTGCTGAAATTAATCGAATTTACAAAGCAGGAAATGCCACAGAACACACTTATCGCCCTGCTTTGAAATCGTTGTTAGAGAAAATGTTTAACAAGGGGATTAATCCCCTTGTTATTACAAACGAGCCCAAACGTATTGCTTGTGGTGCACCAGATTACATCGTTACCCGAAATGGAATCCCTATAGGATATATTGAAGCAAAAGATATTGGAACAGATTTAAACCACAAATCGCACAAAGAGCAGTTTGACCGCTACAAACAATCGCTCAACAACCTGATAATTACAGATTATCTTACTTTTCAACTTTTTATTGATGGCGTTTTTATTGCTTCTGTTTCTATGGCAAAAACTGAAAAAAATGGAATAGTTCCTGATAAAAATCAATTTGATGCATTTGCTTCATTGATTGATAGTTTTGCTGGCTATGAGGGGCAATCTATTATAACTTCTTTACAACTCTCTAAAATTATGGCTGCTAAAGCACGGTTGTTAGCAAAAACTATTGAGAATGTATTGGACGAAGAAATTAATACTTTCAAAATGGAATTTAATGACGATTCTTCATTGATGGGACAGTTAAAAGCCTTTAAAGATGTGATGCACCAAGAGATGACTCACAAGGAGTTTGCAGATGTTTACGCGCAAACGATTGCTTACGGAATGTTTGCGGCAAAAATCAACGATAAATCAAATGCTACATTTAATCGTAACAAAGCAGCACAATTAATTCCTCCATCCAACCCTTTTTTACGAAAACTTTTTCAAGTTATTGCGGGTTATGATGTTGATGTGCGTATTTGCTGGATGGTGGATGATTTGGCAAATTTATTCAACTATGTGAGTATATACGACATTAATAAAGAGTTTGATAAAACCGATAATGATGCCATGATTCATTTCTACGAAACGTTTCTTTCGGAATATGACCCCACATTGCGAAAAAGTAAAGGCGTTTGGTACACCCCGCAACCTGTCGTGAAATTTATGGTGAAAGCGGTGGATGATATTCTAAAACAAGAGTTTGGCATTAGTAAAGGGTTGGCAAACAATGAGAAAATTACGGTAATACAAAAGAACGAGATGAACATAGATGAGCCAAGAACATATCATCGTGTTCAAATACTTGACCCTGCAACAGGGACAGGCACTTTTTTGGCGGAGGTGGTTCAAAATATTTTCAAGAGTAATAAAGAAGAACAAGGAATGTGGGATGTAACTGCATCTAAAGAATTAATTCCGCGCATTAATGGGTTTGAAATTTTAATGGCTTCTTATGCCATGGCACACTTGAAATTGGATATGCTCTTACAACAAACCGGCTATAAACCTTCTGACGATGAGCGTTTACGCATTTATCTTACCAATAGTTTGGAAGAACCCCGAGCCGGTTCGGGCGCACAATTTGCACAATGGTTAAGTAATGAAGCAAAAGAAGCAAGCCGAATTAAAAAAGATATTCCCGTAATGGTGGTGCTTGGAAATCCACCCTACAGCGGTGAAAGTCAAAATAAAAGTCAAAATAAAAAAGTAAGAAATTGGATAGAAAGATTATTGGATGATTATAAAAAAGAGCCCGATAAAGAGAATACAGTAGGTCAAAAATTGGAAGAAAAAAACTCGAAATGGATTAATGATGACTATGTAAAATTTATTCGTTTTGGGCAATATTTTATTGAGAAAAACAAAGAGGGTATTTTGGCATTTATTACCAATCACAGTTTTTTGGATAATCCTACTTTTCGCGGGATGCGATGGCATCTTCTCAAAACCTTTGATAAAATCTATATTCTTGATTTGCACGGGAATGCAAAGAAAAAAGAGAGTGCGCCCAATGGCGGCAAAGATGAAAATGTATTTGATATTCAGCAAGGGGTAAGTATTAACATTTTTGTAAAACATAAGAAATAAAATGAATGACATTATATTTTCGCATTCCGTTAGGATTGCATCGCTTGGTAGGAAAAAAAGGACACCGCAAATTTTGCATTCCGTTAGGAATGCATCCCATTACAAACACCTAAAAGCAATTTAATTATGGCAAATACTTTCACACAAATCCATATTCATGTTGTTTTTGCAGTGCAAAACAGAATCTCCCTCATTCAAAATTCATGGCAGGAGCGACTGTATAAATATATCATTACCATTATACAAAAGCGGGGGCACAAAGTTTTGTCAATTGGCGGAATGCCTGACCACATTCATATTTTATTCGGTTTTCGACCAACACAAGCATTATCTAGTTTAATGCAGGAAGTAAAACGAGACAGTTCAGAATGGATAAACCAACAACGTTTGGTTGTGGGGCGATTTTCGTGGCAAGAGGGTTATGGTGCTTTTTCATACAGCAAATCGCATATTCCACAAGTTGCACAATATATTGAAACACAAGAGAAACACCATAAAAAAAAGACATTTATTAATGAATTTAAAAAGATTTTACAGGATTTTGATATTGAACACAATGAACAATATATTTTTAAACCAATTGACGAATAACGGGATGCATTCCGTTGGAATGCAGATGCATAACACGATACCTTTGCTACCGAGCGAAGCATTCCTAACGGAATGCAGGCATATTGCAGAACTTTTAAATTTTGAAAAAGAGTATGGAAAGAAATAATAATTTAGCCCAAGTTTTTCATTTCGACCTCTATGGCAAACGCAGCGAAAAATATGATTTTCTACTGAACAACACCCTGCAAACCATACCTTGGCATGAATTAGAACTTTCAGCACCCCAATTCTTCTTTGTAAAAAAAGATTTCTCACTGAAAGAGGAATATGAAAAAGGATTTAGTGTACAAGAGATGTTTCCGGTAAACTCTGTGGGAATAGTAACGGCGAGAGATAACTTTACCATACACAATATAGCACAGGATGTAATAAACACAATTAATGAATTTATTAAGTTAGATGTTGAAACTGCACGGAGCAGATTTAACTTAGGAAAAGATGCACGAGATTGGAGTGTTTCAGGTGCACTGAAAGACTTAACACAAAATCCAGATTTTAGAAAAATTGTTGAAATTAACTATCGTCCATTCGATAAACGTTTTACTTATTATACCGGAAAATCAAAAGGATTTCATTGTATGCCAAGGGGAAATGTGATGCAACATTTCGTAAATGGAGAAAATGTAGGTTTGATGTTATGTCGACAACAAAAAACAAATGGTTTTTATCATTGCTTAATACATGATAAAATTGTTGAATCAAGTTTTGTTTCCAATAAAACATCTGAAATTGGTTATTCTTTTCCCCTCTACCTTTATCCTGAAATTGAGAATCAAACAAGCCCAGACTATGGAGTTGGCGTTCCAAACTTAAAGCCGGAAATGATAACGATTTTTGCCGAAAAAATAGGATTAAAATATGAGTTAGAAAGAAACATTGATAAAAACAGTTTTGCCCCCATTGATTTGTTAGATTATATTTATGCTGTTTTACACAGTCCCACCTACAGAGAGCGTTACAAAGAGTTTCTAAAAATAGATTTTCCGCGAGTTCCTTATCCCGAGAATGCAGAACAATTTTGGGCATTGGTAGCATTGGGCGGAAAATTAAGAAAGTTGCATCTTATGGAAGGTATTGAACCACAAGAAGGTATGGCAACCTATCCACAGGGAGGTACGCACGAAGTGGAAAAACCACTCTTTGTCCGTCATTCTGAACTTGTTTCAGAATCTCCCGAAAACAAAGAGATTGCGGGTCAAGCCCGCAATGACGGCAGAGTTTACATCAACGATTCTCAATATTTCGACAATGTTCCCTTAGTTGCATGGAATTTCTACATTGGCGGTTACCAACCTGCGCAAAAGTGGCTGAAAGATAGAAAAGGGAAAAAATTGAACAATGAGGATGTATCACATTATCGGAAAATAATTAGAGTGTTGGTGGAGACGCAAGAGGTGATGGAGGCAGCTACGAACTTTAACCCAAGTTTTTTCAATTAACAATTAATATTTTAACATTATGTTTCTCAGCGCTTTTTACATTTATTTATGGACAATGATTGTCATTGCCCTTGCCACTTTCATTGCTCTCTATTTCGTGGAGGCCGGCTACGGCATTTTACGCACCGACAAATGGGGGAAAACCATCAGTAACAAGTGGGCATGGTTTTTTATGGAGTTGCCTATCTTTGTGGCAATGATTGTGTTGTGGTTAACCTCTCCGCACCGGTGGGATATAGTACCCATTATTTTTCTATTGATTTTTCAAGCCCACTATATCCAGCGCACGCTGATTTTTCCGTTCTTGCTGAAAGGAAAAAGCAGAATGCCCATCGGGATTATGTGTTTGGGAATATCTTTTAACATTCTTAACGCAATGATGCAGGGCTACTGGATTTTCCACGTGGCGTATATTCAG
>Ga0209628_10000742_pt1 | contig 20295 bp, 15 predicted proteins | sample TergutCu122P4_FD_187285 | JGI IMG/M metagenome (GOLD analysis project Ga0209628, IMG submission 187285) | Cubitermes ugandensis P4 segment gut microbial communities from Kakamega Forest, Kenya - Cu122 P4 (SPAdes) (version 2) | ecosystem: Host-associated > Arthropoda: Insects > Digestive system...
TGCCCCCGGTGGGATTCGAACCCACGATCTCAGCGGGCGAGCGGCCGTAGACCTACGCCTTAGACCGCGCGGCCACTAGGACTGGCGCGACATGCCTATAGCCTCTTCCAAAGCCAATTTTACAGACAGTGCTATCGAGTGATTGCAATTCCCAGTATTTTCTATTTTCCTTAATGTCATGCAGTAGCAGCTTACGTCTTTTTCCTCGTCCTCCTGCTATACACTTTCCTTCAGCAAAGTGTGTTAGAAGGAAGTTCCTACGAAAAGACGTGAGCAAGTCTGTTAGCCGTCCTTCATTTTCTTGTATGTAGGATGTTCCTTTCCTTCCTGACCCTAGGTAATACTTCATTTTTTCACACGATTGGTCCAAACGACCTTCTCCAGCCTTCTCCAACACCACATTTCAAAACGAATGCTCTACAACTCATAATTCAGCAAATATTCTGCCACTATAGTTACATAATCTAAAAAAATGAGTGTCGTAAGCACAAAAAGAGTAGACCTATTCCAATTTGTACGAGAGTTTAGTTACTTTTCCAGTTTTTTATATTCGTTGCTCTCTGTTTAATTTATTCGACTTCTTTATCTTTTGATAACAAGTTTCTTCTGGATGGTATTTGCGGTATTTTGTCTGGTTAGTCCGTTAAGAAAAGATGCAGTTCTGATCTGTTACACTGCCTTAAACATGGTGATGTAGAAACAGCAGCGCATCCTGTCACTTTATTTTTTTATGAATCGTCATTGAATGAATTGGTACGGGCATCAAAACAGCAGTCAAGAAATTTCTGCCAGAAGTTTGGCTGGGAAATTGCCGAATTCTGATCAGTTGTTTTTAACACTTTAGCTGACCTGCGTAGTTCACTGACGAATAAACTAATTAACTAAATAATTAAATAACTCCATGGAGCAGGGTCCTTCTTTACAAGTTACTCAAGACATTTCTATCCATTCACGGAACTCGAATGATGGCAAAAGCATACTGATGTTTCGGAGGAAAATGTTGTCTCCACTTTAAAGGTATAAAAGTAGTCTGTTGCCCTTTGGTGCAAAATACGACTGTAGCAGCTATGGTAAGTAACTCACAATTTTACCACAATAGTATTCAAAAGTAATTAAAACATGTTCTTTGCTTATAACGGTAGTTGTTTTTATGTACTACATACTTCATTGCTGTCAGTATTAGTTTTGGTAGTAGACTAGCGTTATCTTTCACATAATTTTATATGGCGTAAGGAACTTAAGTATAAGCACAGAGATTACGATTATGCAGCACTAAATGGCACTTAATGGAGCTAGATGCTTTTAGTTGGATGATATGATGGTTAAACTGGCCAACAACGCATTTACAATGGGGCTATGCATTCTGGGATTGTGCATTTGATTCCCCCCCCAGGAGATCAATGTTCTTCGTTGTCGTCTGGTGACGGTAGTGACGGTAGAGAATTGTCCAATATCCTGCGAGTTTCAATTACCTCTACAAGATTCACTTTCCGGGAGTTAAAGTGGAAACAAGAAGATTGGGTTTATGCAACGCCTGTGATGCTAATTCCGTAGTTACGAAAATGAAAGACAGACACCGAAATGAATGCAGTAAGGCTTGTATTTCAGGTGCGTCAGTCGCAAAACATCAGATAAAGAAGACCTCATCCCGCTAGGAAAGTTGTAAGTTTATCAACAACAGTATATATACAGATGTAGCTCAGTCAGTACAGTGACCATGCCATACGCTGGGCGATTTCGGAATTATTCTTTAGTTTTCGGCAGAGACAAGAATATTTTTTCGTTCTCCAAAGCGTCCAGATGGACTCTGGAAGCGACGTCACCTCATACACGTTCATTACTTAAGGCTCTTCCACAGGAAGATACGAAGCGTTAAACTGATCACTCGCATCCACCTAGTGTCGATGGTTAAATTAAGTGGATTGCTACCCCCATTCCCCCATGTGCTTTAAAGGCGTCGTGCTTAATTATGCACAAAAAAATTTTACCGCCGCTACAGAAAGGTGATTCACAATTTCGTATATCGTCATGTTGTTCTTAGTTCCTGCAAGAAACTGAAAGTTACAAAGTCTGTGTGTCCTCCAATATTATAATGTTTGTATAAATATTTCATACAAATCGATCTGATATCTCACAAACTGAACCTAAACCTCGCAATAAGGCGATCCCCTACAGGTAAATCGCTCTTCAATAAAGAAGAACAAAAAAACTTCAGAAATTAAGGCAACAATCGTCTAAATATCAGAGAAGAGTCAACTGCTAAAATACGATCTATCAAACATAAGTAAAATGGACAAAGGATGATCAAACACAGTATCGAGACCCAAATACAGCTTGCAAGAACCTGCGTGTTGGTCCATAACAACGAAGCAAACTTGTTAATTTAAATGAAGTGCTGAATATGTCCCGAGTATGCTGTTCGGTTAGATGAAGGATGTGATTTGCGATTTGGGGCTGTGGACAAAATAATCTGAGAATCACGGCCTTACAAAATGGACGGTTTCCAACATAATACTGATGGACTTATAATCAGGGGCGTAGCTGGACGGCGGGGAGTGGTGCGGAAGACTCGGGAGGCACAGTCTAAAAGGTGGCAAAACGGGTGTTTCAAATTAACCTTTTAAAGCCTACCGGTAAGTTTACATACCACCAGGTTTGACATTCAAAGATTTTGCATGGTGATTATATTGAATTTATGTATTTTGTATGGATCTTAGAATAAACAGCTACTTTTGCTTTATATAACATTAACATATTTCTTTTTGTAACCGAGGTAGAGAGTGTTTACTGCGCGGTACGCACTAAGTAATAACTTACTTACTCCATGGAGGAGAGTCCTTCTTGAAAAGCTAACTGGTTCTGCAGCTAGTCAAGAAATTCCCCGCATTTTTGGAACCCGAAGGTTCATCACAGTACTCACAAGTGCCCGCCACCTGTCCGTATCCTGAGCCAACTCCATCCAGTCCCCACAAGTCCTTCCCACTTCCTGAAGATCCATCTTAATATTATCCACCCATCTGCGTCTGGGTCTCCCCAATGGCCTCTTTCCCTCAGGTTTCCCCACCAAAACACTGTGCACCCCCTCCCCTCCCCCATACGCGCCACATGCCCCGCCCATCTCATTCTTCTCGATTTTACCACCCGCACAAAATTTATTTATTTATGTATATATATATATATATATAAACCACATAAGTTTCGTCCTTTAAAAAACAATTTTCTGCATTCAGAAATTTAATTATCGTGCCAAATAAAAGGAAATTCTATCAATAATTGTGATTATAATTAATAATTTGCGTTAGGGGCGACCATTTTGATTGCCTGCCCTGGAAGCTTAAAAAAAAACTTAGCTACGCCACTCTTACGTTCAACACGTTTCCACTGACCTCTATAAAGTGATTTAGAACGTAAATTATCTTCCATGTAAATGTCATGGCTTCCTCATGTTTCCCCCCACTATTCCTACCTAAGGCAACGGTAAAACATTGCAGGTTTTCGCCAACCTCAACACCTGCGACACAGCAATGCTGAAACGGTCAGTAAATTTCAACGCGGAATTTCATTATTCCTTATTCTACTATAAAGGAGATCGCTTTCGTTATCTTGTATTTGTAAAATACTTCCGTAATAATTATCACGAAAATAACAGAATTTAACTTGAGGAATTTCTGTTTGATACAACTTCTAGCGCCGTATAACTTACGGGGTTTATATACAAACCAGATGAAGGTTTCGTTCTCCTACGTGTATCATTTTCACATCTGTCACAGGAATAGTTCGTATTTCATATTTCGTGCTTCATTGTGTCCTAAAACTGACACATTGAAGCATAAAATATGAAATGTTTCTGAGATAGATCTTTTGATGTCGCAGGAAACGGGCCAAAACACGGAACTTGTTGTGCAGGTCTGTATAAAAATGTATAACTTCTGCAGAACTTACAGTTGTGTCAAATGAAAGGTTGCTAGCTTAATTTTTATCAATACGCAACGGAATTCAACCCATTAAAACAGCATTTTCAGTGGATGAATGAAAATTTACTGAACATTATTTATCGAAACATACGTATTTTACCAAAGCGGGTGCGCTCATTTCTACCGTGCTGCATACTTAAACAAGAATGAATACTTATAATACTGGATTCCTCTATCCACGAACCATCCGCGTTTAATAGTTTGGCATTTCATTTGCTTATTCAAGGTCTCATTCAGCTACGTTAATCAGTTTATCACATGGTTAAATGTTCATGAACTTAGACTATCTTACGCCCAACTGTACTGATGAAAATGCAGATTCTCTTACGAAGTACGAATATTAATAACCTCGAAGTGAACAATTTCTCTCAAGAAGCTACCGTTGTTCGGCTATTTCAAAATGACTCCACCCTTTAACAGACATGGTATTGAATAGTCTTAAAAAAAAAAACGATCACCGTTACTACATACCCTCAAGTATAAGATTAATACAAGCAATAAGGTACGATTTCGAAAATTGATAATTATGCATTTCAACGAGTAAAGAACTTTTAAACACCTTGGAGTTCTTATTATTAAAAATAGTGAAATAAAGGCTGAAATAAAAATCCGAATCACAGCAGGAAATATGTGGTTATCTTCCATTCACCAAGTTATTAAAATCTAGTGCGGTAATATGAAACAAAATTCCATTTATCTGACAATATTTAGATCGGCAGTAACGTGTAGTTCGAAGGTCTGGACAAAAAAAAGCGATGAAAACACCTTAGCAATATGGGAAAGGAAAATATTGAAAAAATAAGATTCTTCTTCCTTTCAGCGTTCGCTAGTATATTTTTCCTGCATTTTTCAACCCTTTGATAGGTCGCCTGCCCTCCCCATCTCTTCTTCCTTGATTTCATCTCCGTAACACTATTTGGGGAGTAATATCAATTATGGAAAAGTTTTTTTTACTAAAAGTCTACGAGCATTCTCTCAGTTCCTATTACAATCCCATCCCTTAGAAAGTTTGTGACGTAACGTAAATCTAATGCCCTTAGGTTGTCCTCACGTATGTCTATGTTAGTCATTCTTTCGTCCTCGATTCCTTTGCCATCATTGTTTGTCATCACAGTCGGTAAAAAGGCCTGAATAGAGGTTTTAGCTCCCTTATGACGTTCTTTTTAACCCCCTCACCCCCCCCCCCCCCCCCCCCCACCAACAAATACACGTACACGCGAGCAGATATATAAGCGGTTAGATTCAATAGATAGAGGATTAGACCTTCGCAGTACAACAAACACAAAAGCGGACAAATATCCACGACCCGAGCAGATTTGTCTTCCCACTCGAATATCGGAAAGCTCCTTAGATTATGCAACCATCGAAATGGGTATTCTGAAAGCTTTGTCGATATTATGATAATCTTTGCGCAAATGTAATGTCGTATAAAATCCTGCGTTGTTAGAAATATGATGGATTAGTGTAGGAAGATAAGAATAAATCAGTACAACAAGGTGTAGCGCAGTTCCTTTCGGAAAAACTTCAATTTTAAAGCCACCACTGGTGTATTGATAATTATGTTTGGCTTCAAGCGTGCGAAGGATTTAGTGGCAAGCCAAAGGTTTTAAAGGATACCTCGATTTCTATTTCTGCGTTCGGGAAATAATAGCCATTCGAGATAAAGCGGAATATCTAAGCTCTCCAACAGTTAAAGTTAGAGGAGTTTTGGAATGTATTATATACTGGCAACTCTAGTGCCTGGAACTTCATCCAGGGACTGACTATACCGATTGTCTTGTTGCCAGCCAAGTGACTACAACTGTGGTAATATTTCAGCATTTTATTGCTTGTATCTTGTCAGGGATTTGTAACAATGTCTACTGAGCTCAAAGGGTGGGACATCTCTGTCGGTACGGCGACTCGTTACGAGCTGCCAACCACAACGGCGGGTGAGATTTCCCGACTCGTAAGAAAAACCGCACAAGTAGAAGCTTCATATATACTCCTCCCAAGATACTGCACAAGGGAATACATCAAGGTTGACAAGACTGGAACGGAATATGACATGGACTGGTAGAGGAGGTATGCATGGATTATTGTGGTGAGAAAACCTGTAGGAAGGACTTCTGCTTACTCCGCGAATTAGATAAGAACTGTACTTTTCTGGGTTTTCAAGCAGCGAGTAGTGGTAATTCCTTACTGACGTTTCGGGGCAAACCAATTACCCCATCTTAAAGGGTCAAGAATCCTGGACCCTTGAAGATGAGATCGATAGGTACGGCGGTAGGGACGGATTCTTTACCCTTGAAGAAGAAACGTCGGTAAGGAATTACCTCTACTCGCTGCGTAATAACCCAGAGGAGTGCAGTTCTCTGCTGAAGGAAGGAGTCCATTTCGAAAAATTATAATTATGTGGAAGGATAATAAAAGGGCTATTAAAGAAATAGGGTAGGAGGGTTTGAACTGAATTCGTCTGCCTTAGGGAAAGGCAAGTGTTGAGGTCTTGTGAACAGGTAGCGAATTTCTGAGTGCACAGCACATAGAATGTATTGACTACCTGAAGACCCATCAGCTTCCCAAGGACGGCTCTGCTAAATGGGGTTTCCCCATGACGCAAGAGCCCCTTGTAGGACACAACCTACCCATTTTCGAGGCTTCAGGTTCAAACTCAGGCACACCACACTCGGTAAGACTCCTCCGGGCGAGTGATCAACCAGACGCAGAGACTTCTGCCTGACAACACACGACATTCACCAGAGAGAGATCTCAATGCCTCCGGTGGGATTCAAACCCGCTATCCATTCATGAGACCGCGTGGCCACTGGGATCGGCAATGGAGTTTGTAATTCAACTGAATTTACTTTTGACAGGGTGAAGTGCTAAATGTTGTAAAATAGACGAGAATCGATGCCTGTGCTGCGATATGGACCTTTGGATGATGATCTTGAACCTGTTGTCCTTTCTGTGTTGTAACTTTCCGTCATTCCTAACGTCGCAATAGTCGTAATTAGAAGAGTTCCTCGGCCATCCCGACTGTGTAAGGGGAGGGAGGTCCGGACTACCCGAAAAAAATGGACCAAAGAGGGAAAATCCCGTGGTAAAGGTAACATACCAAAAACCATCACTTAGTGGTAAAGTAAGACTCCTTAAAAAGGATAGGCTGTACTTAACAGTAAATAATAATAATAATAATAATGTACTGTAAATATTATTTAAATGAGAAACGTACGGACCACCCAGGGATCCCGACTACCGGGATACGAGTTACCGAGGGTGGCTGTACAAGTTTTTACCTTCGACCTGTTTGACATATCCAGCACAAAGATATTTCATTCATAAATGACAGATACTAGTGAACTTGTTGCACAATATATGCCTGAAGCGTAAACAGACGAGAATCTTTTATCGTTATCAAATTAAAACAAACAGACATTTTGCTTAGTTATCATGCTTTTATTGTACTGCCGGTATTGGTTAGCAAACTCTTTTTGTCCATATCTCCAAATCGTTAATCACTTTGACCTTCGATCCCCCAAACGTCAGTCAGCTTAATTATTTTGGGAGTTGATGGCCCATCACAAATATCTGGAACTTTCTGATCTGCCTCCGCGTGACAGTCCCGTCACCTGTGTTATATCCCAGTAGTATTATTCCACATCTTTGTGTCATTGCGCTATCATTCCCGCAAGGAAAAATTCAGCATGTATTAGAGAAATGTTATTATTTGATTTTTTACTTCAAAAATTGCGTGTCTGAAATTTCTTAACCCGAAATTGTGTATGTCCGTGAGTGTCTGAGCAAGGTTACGTAATAATCAAGCGCCTACAGACCTTCTCCACCTTATACTGAACGCACAGCTACCACAATGACTTAGCTAACAGCAGGAAAATTTGACGCTAGAATATGAAATGTCTTTCAATTGTTTTACATTCATTAGTACTTTATGTAAATGGATCAACATGCTTGAAATCTTGCTAAGCTCGTGTTTCTTGGTAGCCTGAAATTTACACCGCGCACAACGTACACGTAATTCGTTCAGACTATCAACAGATGGCAGGAGACGCGAGATTTGCCGTTCACACAGCGGTGTTTCTGAAAATTAAAGCCTTCTTTGAAGTTCCGCCCTTTCTTGGGGTCAATATCGACTGCCTGGCACTTCGATAAAGACGTAAAGGTCCTAAGAAACGTCGGTAGTATACGCCGGTCAGTAAGGCTTAACATACCAGAAGAGATGAATCTGTGAGAATCTAAAATCTAACAAATCATAACATTTGAAGGGATAAAGAATACTGAATGTAAATGTGATTACTTAACGATAGTACTAGTTATATACCCCAGTTAGCTCAGTCAGTACAGTGACTAGGCTATGCGGCTGAATGATTTGGCATTCGAGTCCCTGCAGGGGGGGAGAGGATTTTATGTTCTTCAAAATGCCCAGCACTAGTCTGGGGCCGGCCCAGATTTAAGGCGCCTAGGACGCGAATTTGATCACTTAACTCCATCTAGTGCTGAAATTAAAATTGAGTGGAGTTCTACCCCCACACCCCTATATACCTTAATGGCGTAGTCACACACAACTTCACAGTTTTTTAGTAATTACGAATAGGAACTGGGTCAACTTTGTGACTGCTAAAGTAAAATAAAACACACTCGAAGTTCTGAAGCTGCTGCTTCTATTGCTATTCTTAGAGGCAATGACAGCAATTGAAATAAGACAGTAATTCTTATTCAGGAAACCTATAGTCAGGAGAACACTTGAACGACCTCGGTGTCGTTATGACTTGAATTTTGAAATTTAGTTTCATGATACAGGCTATGAATTTGCGGAGTATATCCACTTAGTGCGGAATACGGCCCATGGCGTACGAGCTGAATAACTGTTAGCTGTCCTATAAAGCTTGTGATTCGTGGGTTAGGTTATTTAGGAATGAAATATGTTCACATGGAAAAACAAGATATAGAATATCAAAAACACAAACATAAATATGTTTTAACAGCGAGCAACCACATGAAACAACCTGGGTATTACTACACAAATTTATACGACTCAAAAACTAGTTGGTCATAGCAGAGTTACAAATGGATTCAATGTGGAACGTGTATGGGAAAAATACATTTTGAAACATATATAGTAGGAATATGTTAAAAATATATAAATGAAAAACAAACTTCACATAGTGCTTATGAAGATATTTTGCAACGTAATTCCGGAAGACACGCCACACTTTTTGAAACTTTCACTGTAACTCAATCCGAAAAGAGTTAAAACAGCTGAATATTCAGTGATACTATATTTAAGGTTTATACTTTACTAAACTGTACTGCAGAAGTGAAAGTCTCCGAGATACAGGGCGACAAAGAAAATCGACTTTGCGGCGTCTCTCCTGTACATGTTGGAATAGAAGCCCGACGATTTCCAGTTCGCGTACAAATCTGATCATGGGTGCAAGTTGTCAAGAAACTCTTGTTTCTTGTTGAGAAGTTTGAATATTATAGCAGAGGGCAGAAATTGACCTGCAAAATTACTGCATACTATCACTGTAAGCCTTTCAATCTATTCTCCAGACTGTAAAACGTGAACATATTTAGACCAATTTTCTGCACTTGCAGAGCCAGGTATTTGACTTATTTGTGTGCCACTTTCATCAGCGTTGAAGATATTACCACGTGTGTCAGAAAGGTCACTTTCGGTCGCTACTTTCTTCAGCGTATTAAAAAATGTGTCAACAGTTATCCGGTCTTTAGGCTGAGCATGGTGGCCACTCAACTCTGGATTCCTTGTATCCTGCTGTTTCAGTTTCATCACTGAAATTATCTGAAATTCCCATTTCTCTAGCAAGCCAGTATATAGTGGCACGAACATTTTGTCTCTGTGTGTGGCACAGCCTGCTGCTCAGAGAGTTTGCCTAAGCGAGATTATTTTTATGGTTTTTATCTTCATTTCTAGAAATAAAGATTCACTCTAGTTGGAAGAATAGAGTTGTTTGTAATGTAATTATGTTTTCAAAATGATTTGCAATTGTTTAAGTGTGGCTTCTCTCCCTTCATTTTTGCCGTATCTCTCCCAATCTTCAGGGACAGACGCCGCAACACCCCACTTGCCGAAAGGAATGAAGAACATGGCCGCTACATGGTATGAAGGCAAGGTTAACAGCGCAGGAAACCTGTCGGGTATCGTTATTGCATAGTTACGTCGATTGGAACTAATTTAGACAGATTTCGTGAACACTAGAAAAAAATTTGGGCATAAAATTAACAAACTCACCGGTCAAAATCAGTCAAAAGTGCTGGAAACCAGTGCCGATATACACTACGTTCACTCGCAACGCCCGTATAGACTTACTGGACGAGCACACGTGCTGCGATCTCCAGACGATTGCCATAATCCAAGAAACTAAAAAATGCGGCGTCTTTTTTCGCCGCGCCAGCTCTCTGGAAATTGCTATATGCGCTTCATTCTCATCATGCAGGCGGTCTTACGACAGGTACGTAGCCTTTTCTAACGCTAAAAGTCCGCACAATGCTACCTAGTGCTTCCTCATTCAATTTCGATTATCTTGTCCTTTACGTTTGGTTATCCCGTAGCTGCTTACGCCTTCTTCCTCCTCTTCCCGTACCGCTCATTCCTGAAATAATGGCATGGGCTTTTTGAAAATCAAAACTTTCGTAAATGTTGCTAAGATGATGAAAACCAAAGGCTACGTGAAAGGAGATGTACAGAGCCATGCTTTCGCTGTTTCTCAGCTACAGTTTCATTTCCGGGCATGGACTTATCAACGACCTTTTCTACTACATCTGAGACACGAAAGAGAGAAGATTAAAATACGCCAAGAATTCCCCCCCCCCTCCCATTCTTTGTATCCACCAAGTTTACCTCCATAATCGATAAGGATCAACAAACACTTCCTTTTATTTTGTTCAGCGAAAAATACAATTGTTCAATGCAGTGCAATGTGGCTTTGGAAAGCTGATGCACTTGGGTTGCGGGTTCTAATCATTCTCAAAACAGGACTGAATATTTACAATATCCTGTGCTGTGTTGTGATGTATAGGTGTTGTTCTTGCTGTGTGTGGGCGTGTGTGTGTGTGTGTGTGTGTTTGTCTATCAGAAATCTAAGGTGTCTAAAATATTCATATTTTCAAAAGTTAATTCTGAATTTGGACAGAACCGAACAGTAAACTTAACCCTTAACAGCTGCGGAGTGAAACGAAGCAACGATACGTTGTTATTTGGTCATCAATCATCCGGACAGCAAGCCGACATGACAGCCACATATTCAGCATCGGTGTCCAAAAAGAGATGTAATTTGTGTCCCTCGGTAAGTGCATTCCACTTCACTGTTGTGCTACTTAAGCTACTGTGTGCACAAGATTACACGTAAACAAATGTGCATAAAACAAACGGAATTTTCTACAGCCAGCACCTACAAGTGGGAAAAGCGGGCAATGTAGAATAAGCGATAAGAAAAACTGAATTTTCTGTTGTCGTTATAGAGTGGAGATGTAAAGAAAAAAAGGTATCAGTAGAGGGTTAGTGTTTGTTAAACTGAATAGGACAAATGAACAATAGACATGTCCTGACTAATCACAATGGAGATGAGAAAGATATCGAAATATTTGTCGCAAAATGTCGCTTTAAGCCATTAACACTTTGAAGTTTTACTTGAATGTTACAAACACTTAAAACTCAGTTTCTGCTGCACAGTAAATCGTCAGTCTCCAGCATAACGAAAAATGTAGTAATTATATTGTCCTATGGAAAAAAAATCGCTGTTTGTTCTGTGAATGACATAAAATACTAAATAAAAAACAGAATTTATTTAATGCTAAAGCACGCAATTTTTATGGTAACTGCTGTGTTTTAAAAGGCATGCAATGTTGATATATGTGTATCAAAGTAAAACAAAACTCCAGGGGATATTCTTTTACAAAAGAAAATTATTTATACTACAGGGCAATTCATAGTCTACAACAAAGTATGCAACTATCGGTTGTCAATGAGGTAAGCGTGGAACAAAGGCTTTAATTTCTGCTAAACCAGTATTAGTTCACAAAATATTCCATAATTTTATCTACATTTTTCATTGCTGTAATTACAGTTCATAAAACTAACTTCAATGCAGCATTCTACATCGTAGATCCTACTTAACATAATGCTTGAACCGTTGAGTTTCTGGCCACAGATGTCTACATCGTTTAGTATTTTACAGTGGTTACTATACATACCAAAAACTTCACCATTAAAAAAGAATTTGCACTCTACTCACACAGCTTAATTATGCCTTTCCTATAATCGTCACAATAAATAGCGACTACCTAATGCGAGGTACAAACTAAGTTTTCATACACGTTTCAGTATCTTCAGTACATTTTCCTGACACAAATTCAGTATTTCCCTCAATCTTTCAGTTCTTTCTTTCTATTTCATACTTTCCTCCACTTTCTTACAGTCTTCCTTTTTTCCTTCTTTGTCTCTTCCTTTATTTCGTCCTTTATTTTGTGTCGTTCTTCATTTTCTTATTATCTTTAATTTCTTCTTTGTATTATCCTTTCTTTCAATACTTTTTTCTTTGTTCCTTCTTCCCTCCTGGTTTTCTTTCGTTCATTTCTGTCCCCTTTCTTCCTTTTTCTTTCTTTCCGTCTGTCTTCATTTCTACTCTCTTCCCTGTTTTCTACTTCAAAGACTTTTAAACAATACCCGCCGCAATTGCTGGTACGGACCATGTTCGAGAAAAGGAATTTATCATTTCCTGTCTAAAAGATTTGCTACTAGTTCATCCCCATACCACAAACTCCTACCATTTACCCGAAGGTACACACTCTGTCAGAACTAATGCTGTAATAGATTACCGACCAAGACTGCCTAATTAAGGAAAGCGGAAAACTAAAGATATGGACAGCCGATGAGTAACGAGACTAGTTTTGGTTGTAAAAACCTGATCAACTTGTCTCTACTCAAGGACAGTAATATTCAGTGACGAATATAGCCAACCATCTCGAAAACGAGACTGGCACATTGTTGAGTGACACGTTCAAGGCGAAATAAAGTACTTTAGTTTGACGGATTATGCTTATTAATACACCAAGTAGAGAGAGCAGATGATGAATGCAAGTTTAATACGAAGAGCCACCCAAATCGATGATATGTTATTAGGGTGACGCCCTCTGGATGAGTAACAGTATCCTTGTAGATCAGTTTATGTTAGGTTCCATTTATCACCGTAATGGAACGTGTCGCTGGGTAGAAAAACATGGACCCCTGTTGCATGGTGGGACCAATGGGTAATAACCCACTTACTTGACGAAAGGGGCGACAAAGCACGGACACAGGGGAACATTTAAAGCGGAATATTTTGGTTCCCTATAAATTTCCCAAGCCTTTCTGTATTATAGGATAGCAAATTAATGTAACTACTTTCAGTAGACATTGATGGAAAAGATGCCCCTGTGCTGAATTAAGCATAAATTTTCGGACGAGTGTAAATCTAGCTCCACGAAGTCCTACTTTCTGAACCGTACGCAGGCAGTATTCAACTTGACGACCAGGGCTTTCACCCACAAAACACAACACTGAATACCCACTGGATAGGAGGCTGGGGGCGGGGTGGATGCCTGCTGCTGTCGAGAACAGAGACTTCGTCGTCCAGCTCGCACCGCAAGGCATTATATTGACTGAGTTCTGCAGGGACTGTACTGTACTATAGATTGCAGCCTATGGTATACGTAAAATCACTCATCTTCCTTTCCTTCGTTTATTCTCCGCTCTTTCCAACCTTTACTCAGTTAATTGGGTTTCCACGCAACACAGTAGCTTCACCTAGATAAGAACTTCATTTCCCCAGCCTTCCAACTCTTCCTTCAAAACAACCACCTTCTATGCTTTCTCCTCCTATTAAAACTCTTTCGCCTATTATTATTATTATTATTATTATTATTGACGACAATTCTAGAGAGCAATTTGTTTCCCATAAATCACAATTTATGTTATTATACGAATAAGCAAATAAAGGTCAGTCTCAACACAATTATATGAAAATCAATGTCAGTCTCAACTGTTGTATTAGACAATAGATTCTGTGTGTCTAATTTTGCAAGATATCATCTTCAGGCTCGCAAACAACTTAAAAACTGAGGAAATTATATATTATCTTGTTATTTATATATCAATATTATCTTATTATGCTGTCTTCTTCAGTGTATATTTAGTGTTGTTTATGAGCCTGAAGAAACATCACACGCATAAGTCATAGTATTATGTTACTTTATCATGAAATGTTCTAATTGACGATGGATTATTGAAAGCCCAAACCTGCACATGTAGCTGGTTTCTAATAGTAAAATATAAATTGTTTTCGACGGACATAACAGTTTGTTTGTTATTTTAACGTTTACAGCACAAAGGGGACGAATCACCTTCAGACTGTCCTAACAGAGGGTAATAATGTACTGAACATAATCACCTAGAAATCTTTCTCTTCCCCTCAATTTAAATTTCTTTGTTAAGAAAATTAATTTTAGTGTTTTTTTATTTGTTTTTGTTATGGTTTGTCTTTGTTTGTTGACGTTCTGTCCTTGTACTTGTGCTGTCCTTGTATCCGGCTAATGCACCGTTAAGTCAGCACACAAATAAATATTCCAGTTTAATTATTTATTGATATACTACTACTTCCGCAAGGTACTGTGCACTAAAATACAGGTGAACACTTGAATATACTTTGTTATAATTATGACCTTGCCTTTCAGAATATAAACGGTACTGGTGAATGTGTAATGGATATTTAGGACTGTCACAATCTATAGAATGACAATATTAAAGTGGACCACATTACGGTTCGGAGATACGAAATGATTTAGCTCAACATGTGCGGTTTAGAATGTGTATAATTTGAGTGGCTGTAATATATTTTCAAAGCATGAGAGCCACTTTACCTGCACCTACGACTTGTTGAAAATATACAATAAGTTCATTGCTGCTGATGAAATATGGTATACTTTTAAAGGAATACTTTGCTTGGCATTATGAATCGGTAATAAAATGTTCTGTTTTACAGGCTCATACTGCACACTGCATTAACCAGCACAAGGCAAAGTCATCTGTTCAGATATAGAATTGGTTTGTGGAAACTTAATTTTCCACAGACCACATAGCTTACGGTGCGAGTCAAAGTGAGCCGATTCTAGAACTTAATCAAGTCTACATTCTTTTATTTCTCTCTATTTATCACTTCATCTCTCTCATAAACTGCTTTTCGTCACTTTACAACTGGAGAAGTCTGCCTTGTCAAGAACCTTCTAGCATCGGAGATTCCTAGCCTAGAATTACGTAAAGCCTATTCGATAGAATTTTCGATAGTGTGGAGAGCAGAAAGGAGGCAAGGAGAGAAGAATGTGTGCAGACGAGATTACCAAGCAACTGAAATGCTCAGAGGATAAAAAGAGAGTGTTGGCACATGGAGAGAAGAGAAAAGGCAATGCAGAGATAAGGAAAATTTTTCTAAATCACAACCGATGAAATCACTAAAGGCTGTTTACACCATAATAAGATTGTTGGCCCAACGGGACGACAGGAAGTATAACTTAGTGGGAACTAAGAGCATCTCTGTTAGCCAGTAGAACAATAATATGACACACTACTGTTAAAATCATTCTGAGGTCGACGTGGGCAAATTGGCTGGGGTGAGAAAATAGTGGCTCGACTGCTAGCTGGACATCCTATGAACTGTGGTTCGATTTCTCTTCGGGGCTAGAAACTTTTTATTTCTTCGAAACATTCATACCAATACTGGGCCCCAAGCAGCCTCCTTTCCAATTAGTAAAAAGAACCCTATTAGCGGGGCGTAAAATGCGAAGAGCGTGAAGCTAATCGCTCACCTCCGCCCAAGGTTTAGGAATGAGAAAGTTAGACCTTAATAGTTGTTCGATTCTCAGCACAGGTAAGATATTTCGTCTTAATTCACAGCGTCCAGACCGGCCCTAGCTCTAACTCAGGCTCCATTCAGTGGAAACTGCAGTCCCCCACCGCGGGGGTAAAGTGAACGTGGTGTGAGGTTGACCAACCACTTTCACCTAGTGTCGAGATCTGCGTGAGCAAAACTCCACTCAAACATGTGACCTCGTGGCGCGTAGACTTGCAACTTGACCTTTCATATGACTCATCAGTAGAAGATATGATAACATCGCTAAAGGGAAGAAAGTATAACCGCATCACAACATTCAGTAGTCAGAACCAGCATGTTACGGTAGTGAGAGCACTAGGGTACCAGGTGAAAAACTGGATCATCAGTCACAACTGTGTCTTCAGACAATATACTTTTCCCGAAATTTCCAAAATACTGTCTGAGAATAAAATTGTCATGGATTATTGTCCATTTCTATACTTCGATATTCATACATCAGAACGAGGTGCCTTTGCCTTCGATGATGCATTTTATTGCTGCAGGAGAAATGTTTGTCCCTATCGAAGGAAAAGTCGCAAATATACATTTAAATTGATGCTACCTTTTATATTCAAATATGACAATTGTTTAAATTGCTTTTAAAAGTATATTATCGAGTAGGGGTAATGATATGGCAAGGAAATATGAAATCCCGTTAAAAATTGACAGAACCACGATTCAAACACAGAGTCATTAAAATAATAAAATCTCCAGTAGCTTAGCAGCTAAGAAGTGTAGTTTTCAGTTAAGCATAAATTTCAGGAGTTAAAGAGTATGACGTTCCTGATATGAATTTTAATCAAATAGGATAATAATTCCTTCAATAAATAAATATTCTAACTGCTGTGACAATGAACTCTCGTCTCAGCCGTTATTCAGGAATGAAGATTGGTGAATGTAAAGGCAAATTTCACCCTAGAACCGGCCGTGAAGACCCAGAGGGGGAGAAGAAGTGTCACCGTACTCATTCTTTGACCTCGGCGCTATGTAGGGCTGGTTGTCAATGCCATGTCCCCGTTCGCTTGACTCCTGGACAGGAGAATCACTACGCAATGTACAAAAAGGCTGGTTGGGCCCTTGGACCCGTCTGGACGGGTGCCGTATATCTATGGGAATTAATACACAATACAAATGTTCGGAATCTGTAATTAATTTTTAAGACGACTGAAAGGTCCACTTTTGTTGCGGGGGTTTTATAAAACGCACCCAGAGCCCAATTTGCCCTATTGTCCGTGCTAAAATCGATCGCTTTTGTCTGGAATTGAAACTTAATGTACCTGCTAAAAATGGTGCAGTGAATAACCAACGAAACTTCGGTGAGTTCAAGAGGAAAAATAAGTAGCCTGCTGAAGTGTTCCAAACAAATTTGTCGCGTCCACAATAGCAGGCGTTTACTCTTCTTTGTGCATGGTTGCCACGTTCTTACTACAAAACAAAGCTTACATTTTTTAAGTACACAATACATTCCTATTAAGATTTATTCAAACTGTTACATAATATCAAGATTTCAGAGCAGAATGGTCAATGCTGCCTTACTTTTAAGAAGACTTACACGTGGTTTCGGTGAATTTGGACAAAAACACCTACAAAAATCTTCTTTGCCGCCACTCAACAATCTGTCCTTCTGCCTATCAAAACGAACATGTAGAGAGAAATACAAAGATGTCGGTAAGACTGCAGCCCTACAGCTCTGCAGTTGAAATATTTACTGCGTATTAGTCACAGGATGCACATTTCAAGAACTTCCTCTACAGCCCACTGGACACAACAGTAAATAAGAAGATTGCATTGGTAGATAAACGTTTGTCACAAGAAAACTAATTTGTGTTTGTCATGTATTTTTCCACACTGAATTCAAGTATATTATTATAATTGCTCTATCACGCCATTTTTCTGTGATATAATTTGTTAAAATGTAATTTTAGCGAATTTAGTTTTTTGTCATGCTACCAGCATGTTTCAAACATGGCTGAGGCACTTTATTGTATTTTAAACATATTGTGGGCATGAAAACATAAACATAACAAAGACAGTAGACATGTGAGCCCAATCACAAACAGCCGGACTGTGCAAGCTCAGATATGTACTGATAAGCTAGGACATGAAAATAACAGTAAATTCTGCTTGAGGAAGACTGCACTGCTAGTGGTGTGCCGACTGTGTTGTGAAGATTGGTAATCGCTTTCTCTAGGACAGAAAAATGTAATAAATACTCCATTAATCAACCCTGAAAAAGTTTATTTATCTCTACTGCACCTCAAACTTGAACCCATAAAAAATTTCGGCAAGGTAATGGATTACAATAGCGTTGGATTTACGTACTTGAAAAATAAAATTTCCAAGATAAGTGATGTTAAAATCAAAGAAAGGGTATTTGTTGGACCTCCAATAAGAGTGTTCATACGGGAAGTAAAATTTGAATACCAGCCATGTGAAGTGAAAAAGCAACATGAAAATCATTCAAAAAATCACTATCAATTTTCTGGGAAATTATAAGGCAAAAAACTATCGTGATATGGATGCTGATCTTGTAAAATATTACAAAGCTATGGGGTTTAATAAGTCTTTAAAGGTGAATTTCGTAGACTCTCACTTAGATTTCTTCCCAGAAAATCTACGGTCAGTGAGCGATGAGCATGGAGAGAGATTTCACCAGGATATTTCCACCATGGAAAAGCGGTACTAAGGTAAGTGGAGTCCCAGTATGCAGGATGATTATTGTCGGACACTTAGAAGAGATGTTCCACAGGCAAAATACAGCAGAAAGTCATCTTCTCTTGATTTCCAGGTAATGTATATACTCTCTGTAATAAAATGTAAATACAGGTGCTTTTCACACGTAAAAGGCGCGTCACTTAAAACACCTTGCCTGATAGAAAAAAACCAACAACACATTTGAATTCAGCGCAAAGAATGAAATCGGGTTTACCTACTTTATTTCGTGTAACACAAAGTAAAGATTATTTTGTTTTCCAGTGTTACCTATAAATTATTCGTAAGCCAGTTTCGGGGTTAATATTACTGTATTTTGAACAGTAGGCTACGTGCAGCTACATTATTACAACCCTTCTATAACAATTACAGACCTACGTTTCTATTACACAGAATATATATATAGGGTGTTTCTAAATTGTTTGGACAAATTTCAGAAGCCACTTTCCCACACCAGTACAAAGATAAAGATTCATGCTGATGTATGTCACAAAACAACAGTTTTAGAGATCCAAACTAACAACCTGTTGACACAATCCTTTAGGATTTTAACTGTGGTGATACTTAAAACCACTAGTGTATTCAGCTTAAATTTAAAATAGAGACATTATATCAACGCATTTATAACGCCTGTCCAAACATTCACAACCTTTGACAAGTGCGACAGTCCATAATCAAGCTGTGATTACATGCATTGATTCAGGCAGAGGATATTTTGAAAATTTTTTGTCAATTGTGACTTGATAAATCACAATAACTCAACACTTATTAAACTGAGAAAGTGTACTGTAGATTCATTTGTCAGTTGCAAGTAAAATATTGCACAGTTAAGGTATTTATTGCTGAATATATAAACGTCCGGCTCACCTTTCTCACTCAGTCGTTTTGCATGAGACCTACTTTACAGGGACTAACGTTGTTTGAGTGTTGTGAAATCAGTAAAGAAGAACTAGTAAGAAGAAAAATGCTTAATTGATAATCTGGAATATCTTTTGTGTGACTTATTACGTGCCAATGGGCGCTAATTTGTTACATGTTATGATGACATGAAACAAACGTAGCACGGACCACGTTGTCAATTGGCGTTTTCACTGCACGTCCAAATTTGTGAAATAGTGGATACGGTCCGAAATTTGGTAAAAACCACTTAAATCCGATTTAATAACTTATTTTAACATTGTACCTCTCTGTAGCATCACTTATTAATTTCTAGTTACCTAATTTAGTCTGTAAGTCTGTCCTAAATGGGGTCCGATGCAATCACATGTCCCTCTTCTAGGAAAACCGGAAAACTTGCACGTTGTTTGCTACAATAAGCAAAGTTGGTTTCCTTGTTCAAAATCCCCCTACTCTACATTTCCTAACTAGTCTGATTGATCCTATGTAAATTTAGCAGTCTCACAATAGGTCCAAAACTTTAAAATTTTGTATCCCACCTCCCCATTGGTTCCTAATGACTGACGCGGTATCCCTTAACGTAATATATGTAAACCCCGCATGAGGGTCTATTACCGGACAATTTTAATGTGCTACAGTTACTAATACGGTATCCACCCTCTCCTGATTTACACCTCGAAAAAGTGTCAAACGCTCGAATTTTGACTGTCCTGGCACACTTCAAAACCCAATTAAACTTGACATTGACAAATTTCTAACGAACTAAAATCCCCTTTGTAAATACATGCACCAAT